>Ga0066839_10000813_pt1 | contig 13432 bp, 7 predicted proteins | sample ETNtaG_10_FD_66733 | JGI IMG/M metagenome (GOLD analysis project Ga0066839, IMG submission 66733) | Marine microbial and viral communities from oxygen minimum zone, Eastern Pacific Ocean - ETNP201302SV82 | ecosystem: Environmental > Aquatic > Marine > Oceanic | place: Pacific Ocean: Eastern...
ATGGGATATTGTCTTCAAAGCCATATCCAGCTTATGGAAGGGATATGATCGTGTCAACGATTCTCGTCGTTCACGCCTTAAATGGAGCCTATGGAGATTCTTCTATGAGCGCTCTTCGTTTAAAGGCGTTCTTCCCTTCTGATGACTTTGATCCGGTGATAGATGAACCACGCCACCACCACTAATATAATGCCGGCAATTGGGAAGTCGAAGGGCCTCATGACACGGCGCAGGTCCTCCCAGTTTTCACCCAATTTGAATCCGCCATAGGCCAGACCCAGACTCCACGGGTAGGACCCGATGAACGTGTAAAAGCTGAACTTCAAGAAGTTCATCCGGGCGATCCCAGCCGGTACGCTTATAAAGGTACGGACCACAGGCAACATACGGGAAGCGAGGACCGCCAGCTCGCCGTACTTCTGGAACCACTCTTCGGCCTGGTCCACCTCATGCTGGGTCACCAGCACATATTTGCCGTACTTCTTTAATAGAGGGCGGCCACCTTTGTAACTGATCCAATAGGCCACCCATGACCCTAATAAGTTGCCCAGGGCGCCGTAGAGGGCCGCCATCCACACCATCCAGGCAGAATCACCCTTGGCCTCTATCAAGAGCCAACCCGCCAAAGGCATGATCAGCTCGCTAGGGAAAGGGACCGCGGCGCTTTCTATCGCCATGAGGAAGACCACCCCGGGCCAGCCCATGGCTTCATAAACGTCGGTGATTATTTCTAAGAACCAGGTTTCTATGCCTAACATGTATCTAAAAGCCTATCAAAGACATCCTCATCGGGCCAGTCCCTGCTAAACTCATGGGTGGTGCCTTCAATTTAATGTTCTACTCTTTTCTTATATTAATTTAAAAGAATCCTTAAAAATCGCTTGACACTAATATAAACCACTGTTACTCTAATGTTAACCCGATGGCCTGGGTAGCAGTATAAATCAGCACTAATACAAGATGATACGGAGGGAACCATGGCTAGGAAGACGAAACTGATGCAACGCGTAGAGAAAGAACACCAGCGCCCCCTGGAGCGCCTTTTGCCGGAGAAAGTGAATGAGATTGGTCTTTCGGCCACCGCCGAGGAACTGGGCGTCAGCAAGGCCACTCTAGGCTACTGGCTGCTCAAGTTAGGTATAAGTGTACGACGTGTAGCGCTTGCCCCTGGCGAGACCCTGGAAGTTAAGCGGGTTAGTTAAGTCTCCGCTTTCATCTACTCCTAAAAGCGAAGCGATTGTTGGAAAAAGCCCCGCCCTTCAGCAGAAGGACGGGGCTTTTTCTATTTGTCTCTTCTATTGTGTTTCCGCAGTGTGCTTATCGCTCAGGAAATTCCGGTGCCCTCTCGGCGTTTTTAAGGCCCTTTTTCTGTCACTACCCGCACGAGGGACCATTTTAGCCCCCAAGCCCCTCACAAACCTTATCCCTGGAAGATATCCTCAGGTAAAAACGCCGACACCGTAACATTTGGCAGATCGACCACGTTACTTATCTTGAGGTCCACCGCCACGCTGCAGATGACGTAGGCCTGTTCCTTGGTCCAACCTCGTTCTTGGAGCAGGTCAATCATTTGTATCAGGGCGTTTCGGGCCGCCAAGGTCAGGTCTTCGCCCTCTTGTGTTCCGTCCTCCCGGATGGGCATCCCCATGGTGGCGATGAAATTCCGGGGCGCGGCCCATTCAGGCGCTATGAAATAACCGGGGTGGGAGAACCTGGGGAAGATTATGTTATTCCGGGCGGCCTCTCCCTTCTGTAGATGGAACTTGACCACCGCAGTCGCTCCCATCTCGATGGCCGTGATGCAACATTCGGAGTCGCCCTGGGCGAAATGGCCGTCGCCGGCGGAATAGAGCGCGCCTGGCACGTTCACCGGTATCAGCAAACGGGATCCCGTGGTGAGCTGCTTGGCGTCGACGTTGCCGCAGTTCTCCCGGGGGGGGATGGTGCGGAGTCCTTCGGTGGCAGTAGAGCCCTCCGGCACCGCGTCTTCAGCGTCGGGAGGAAAGGCGATTCCGCCACGCCGAACCAAGTCGGCTTCGCGCGCGGTCCACGCCTCCAATTGGGTCCTGGATGGCGCGATCCCTGCGGTACCCATGAAAGATCCATTGGGTATCCTCACGCCTGGCAGCTCCTTGGACTTCGCCCAGCCATCTTTCATCTCCCAATGGGCCACGAAGGGGTCCGGAAACAGGTCGCGCAGGAACCCAGCGCCAGGACGGTTTCGGGTCCAGCCGTAGGACTGGGGGATGATGTCGACGTACTCAATCTCCAGCAGGTCGCCCGGCTCGGCGCCTTTTATGTAAACCGGGCCGGTCAGCGGGTGTCCCACCTTTGCGGCAAACCCGTCAAAGTCGTCAACCGTGACGTTGGCGTTCATCTGCCCGTCGGAGGCGTCGCGCGTCTCCAGCGACACTTCCTCACCCGTGTCCACCTCTAGAATAGGCGTGATGTCCGGGTGCCAACGGTTGTGCCCCTTCCCTGGGTCGTCCTTGAGGCGTTTGCTGCGGTCTATTTCAATGCTTTTCATAGCACTCCAAATCGGCTGACTGCTGACGGCTCTAGATCGACCAATCGTCAGGCAAATCCGGCGTGTTCATGGGTTTGATCATGACTTCCACCAGGGCGGCCTGGCCGGACTCGGTGGCGGCGATGGCCCTTTGCAGGGCTGCTCCGATGTCCGACGGGTCTTCGACACGCTCAGCGTACGCCCCCAGGCCCTTGGCGACCATGGTCCAGTCGCCGGTGAGCTTGGCCATGTCCGGCGGTGGGCCGGCAGGCCGCTCCATGCCCATCAAGCCTCCGCCGGTGCCTTCATTATTGACGACTATGGTCAGAGTGGGGAGTCCCATGCGAACGGCGGTCTCCAACTCCATGCCAACCATTCCAAAAGAAGCGTCGCCCAGCAGGTGGACCACCAGCTTGTCGGGCTGCCCCAGCTTGGCGCCAATCGCCCCGCCCAGAGACCAGCCCATGGCGGCCATTCCGCCCATGCCCACGTAGCTGCGGGGTAAAGTGGCCTGCCAGAAGGGCGACATGTAGCCGCGGCTACCCCCAGCGTCGTGAAGGGCGATGGTCTTGTTCGGGTCGATTATCTTGGCCAACTCGTTGACCACCCGGTAGCCGTTGGTAGGCGCAGATAGGTCATCAACCACTGGAGCCCATTCGCTGGCCTGTTTATCCTTGGCCTGCTTGATCTCGGCCACAACTTCCTCTTTAAGGCCGCCCTTGCCGGGACCGACCCGTTCTCTGACCGCGTCCAATATGGCCCGGAGCGCCAGCTTGGCGTCGGCCAGGATGGGGATGTCGGCCTGGTATTGTTTGTTCAGGTCATGCTCGTCGGCATTCACGTGAATCAGACTCACCCCTTCGGGGATGGGCCGGCCATCGGTGCCGTTGGGCAGCCGGTAGGAGTTGCCCACCGCCAGCACAACGTCGGCCTTGCGGTTCATGTGCAGAGAAGCCCCGCTTGCGTAACGGCTGCGGGGATAACAGCCCATGCCCATGGACAGCGGATGGTCCTCGGGGAAGACACCTTTGGCAACCAAGGTGGTCGCCACCGGCATCGACAGCAATTCCGCCAACTCCTTGGCTTCGTCCCAGGCCTCGGCGGACAACACGCCGCCGCCCAGGTTCAAGACCGGGTTCTTGGCGTTGACCAGAAGATCGGCAGCCTGAGCCACCTCATCTGCCGCGGGGGCAGCTTTATGTCCTGGTCCGACTGGTTCGTATTCAAGGGAGCCGTCGGGAACCTCGGTCATCAGGACGTCCTGGGGCATCTCCAGCACCACCGGACCGGGCGAACCCGAGCGCAGATTGGTGAAGGCGCGGCGGATGACCGAAGGAATGTCATCAACCTTAGTGAAGGTGCCACGCCACTTGACCAGGGTGTCGAAGATGCTGGCGGAGACCTCTTGTTGCACCTCTTTCCCAAGGTCGGCCAGGGGATGCTGGCCCATCAGCAGGAGGACGGGAATGTTGTCGGCGTAGGCGCCGGCGATTCCGGTCAAAGTATTGGTGGCGCCTGGACCGGTGCCAGTCATGGCCACGCCCACCTTGCCGGTGGCGCGCGCGTAGCCGTCGGCGATCTCCACGCCCAGTCTTTCATTCCTAGCAGCGAAAACTTTGATGGTCTCGGAGTTCCTCAGGCCTGTCCAAAGGGGGGCCAGACCGCCGCCTTGAAAACCGGCGATGTACTCGACTCCTTCTTTTTCCAGGGCGCGAACAATCGCATCCGCAGCACGCATGATTCCTCTCTTATCGGGGTTGAGTAGACAGCGGGATACCCAAGCGAATAGCCGTGCCTGTCCCGCCTCAGGTTGAGGGGATGATACGCCTGCGCTCAATAGGGGTCAACCGGTACAACCGGGGCAACCGGGTTTAGGGATACCCAATCTGCAGGCACCGGTCAGGCATAGCAAATATTTCTTGACCGGGTTATGGGTGAAGGGTATCATCGCCACAGAAATCACCGGGCGTGACCGCCCCGAAATTGAAGCTGACCAAGGAACACAAAATGCCATCAGCTAGTGAGATGATCGTCCAGACTCTGGAGGAAGCCGGTATCGAATACGTCTTCGGCATTCCCGGAGGCGGCACCGGCCAGATCTTCCAGATACTTGAATCGAAACAAGACCGCATCAAGACCATCTTAGTGCGCCACGAGCAGGTTGCAGCCATCATGGCCGACGCGTACGGTCGGGCTTCCGGGAAACCGGCCGCCATCATGGGCCAAGGCCTGTTCATCGGCTCCAACGCCACGTTTGGAATCATGGAGGCCATGCTCAGCAGTTCCCCGATGTTGGTGATCACTGACACCTCAGACGGCGGAGCGGCGCAGCGACCTGCCAACCAGTCGGGCGCCGGAGAGTACGGCAGCATCGACCTGCAGTCGATCTTCAAGTCCATGACCAAGTACACAACCCTAGCCACCAGCCCCAAAGAGGCCGTTCTAGGCACGCAAATGGCCATCAAACACGCCGTCAGCGGCCGCCCGGGTCCGACCACGGTGCTCATGCGCTCGGCGGCCATCAGCGGAGAGGTGGACGTGGAATCTCCACCTTTCATCCACAACGCCTCGGGGTTCCTGAACACAGCTAAGCCAGCCAGCGCGCCGGTGGACATCCAGCGCGCCATCCAGATAATCAGCGAGTCCCGCAAGCCGGTGATCATCGCCGGCAACGGGGTACACGTGGCCCGCGCCCACGCCCAGCTACAAGAACTGGCCGAGCAATGGGGCATTCCCGTCGCTACCAGCTACAAGGGCAAGAGCGCCATCTCCGAGGACCATCCGCTGGCCTTGGGCATGGTCGGCACCTACGGCCAGGACACTGCCAACAGGGCGGTGGGTGGCGCCGACACCGTGATAGTAATCGGCGCGCTGCTACGCTCCCAGGAGACCGTGGGCGAGCGTCCCGACATCTTCGACCCCAACCGGCAGCGCATCATCCAAATCGACATCGACGAGCGCAACGCCGGATGGTCCTTCCCGGTGGAACTAGGCCTCATTGGTGACGCGAAAGTCATCCTGGAGCAGATGGTTGAGGCGTCCACAGCCGCCCCGCCGGACAACTCCGGACGGAAGGACTGGACCAACAGCATGCCTGACAGGCGCGACTCGGGCGGCTACCACGACCAGCCGGAGATGCACGAAGACAGCTCACCGGTGAAGCCCCAGCGGCTGATCGCCCAGCTACAGGCGACCATGGACCCTTCGACCATCTACACGCTGGACGCCGGCAACAACCGCACCTGGATGGCCCATCTCTACCGGGCCCAGCAGGCCAACACGTTCTACAGCCCTGGCGGCACTGCGGGTATGGGTTGGGCGCTGCCGGCCGCAGTGGGACTGAAGTTGGTCTACCCCGACCAGCCGGTGGTCGCTGTGACCGGCGACGGCGGCTACATGATGGTGGTCAACGCAATCTCCACGGCCGTGCAGTACGACCTACCCATCATATGCGTGGTCTTCAACAACGGCACCCTGGGGATGGTCAACGACCACCAGCCCGAGGGACACAAGATCGCCTCTGAGTTCCATCCCACCAACAACGCCACGGTGGCCGAGGGCATGGGCGCCTGGGGTGTGCAGGTCAGCGACTCCAAGGATCTGCCCGACGCTCTCAGAGCGGCTCAAGCCTCGGGACGCCCGGCGGTGGTCGACGTCATCATCGATCCAGGTCCCAGCCCCGACGACTGGCGGGCCGGCGCCTGGCGGGCAGGGCAGACTTAAACATATGAAAGTCCTGCTGATCGCAACCAACCGCCACGGGCGCTACATGAACAACCTTCAGGCCCAGCCCCTTCCGCTGGGCTTGGCCTATATCGCCGGGTACCTGGATCCTGAAAGGCACAGCACCAGAATGCTGGACCTCATGTTTGCCGATGACTACCTAAATGAAGTTGAGAGTGCGGTGAAAGACTTTCAACCCGACATGGTGGGACTGTCCATGCGAAACCTGGACAATGGCAGCAATCTTAACCCAAGTTCGGTGCTTCCCATCACCAAAGCGGTCACGGACCTGGTTCGATCGATCAGCCAAGCCACCATCGTCTGTGGCGGGCCGGCGTTCAGCATCCTCCCAGTGGAATGCTTCAACTTGATCGGCCCTGACCTGGGAATTACAGGCGGAGGCGGCGATTCTTTCTCCGACCTGGCTGATCGTCTCGAACGAGGAACGTCCTACAAAGACTTGCCTGGCCTGGTGTACCGCGAAGATGGCAAGACCACGGTGATTGAACAACAATCGACATCCGGGGTTATGAAGCCGCCGCGCCTAGAAGACCTAGACTTGGACCGGTACGCCGAGGCTGGATTCGGCATCGGTGTTATCACCAAGTGGTTCGGCAACCAGTCTGCCGAAAAGAACCTGCGGCCCATCCCCAAAGTGATCGCCGAAGTGAAGGACCTGGGGCAGCGGCTGGGACTGAGTAAATTCTTCTTCATCGCCAACGGTTTCAACATCCCGCCCGACAACGCCAAGCTATTTTGCCAAGCCCTGATCGACGCTGATCTGAAGCTCGAATGGAACACCGGCCTTGTTCCCGAGAACTGCGACCGGGAATTGATTGACCTGATGAAGGAATCAGGCTGCGGGTTGGTGATAATCGGCGACCTGGTGGTCGATGCCCTTGACCCGGAGGACCTGGCTGTCCGCCTGGACCATATGCTGCAAGTCTGCCGCTTGTGTGAGGACGCCGGATTGCCCTACACCGTAGGTCAGACCTTCGGCGCCCCCGGAGAAACCCGCGAAACCGTGGAGCAAAAACTGGACTTTCTGCGGGGTATCAACCCGGCGGTGGCAAACCTAAGGGTGGGAATACGGATGATGCCCGGATCAAAGTCGGCGGATCAGGCAAGGTCAGAGGGACGAGTCTTTAATGACGGCGACCTGCTTATGCCCACTTTTTACGTTTCGAAGTCGGTTGAGGACTGGATCGTCGATCATCTGCAAGCCGAGGCCAGCCATCACGCCAACTGGAGCATCGACTGACGCCTGACGCTGGTCCTGGTGGTTCGAGGATGGATGGCAAAGGTTCACCCGTCCGCTCATGGTGAGCTTGTCGAACCACCCCCACTTCGCATAAGTACGTCTTAACGGCAAGTACTCTTGCGTGCGTCCTTCGACAAGCTCACCATGAGCGGTATTGGGTGGCAAGAGGTCTTTCTTACACCTGAGCGGTACCATATGGCAAGTTGCCTCGCTCTCAGGCACGAATCGTTGAACTGGCATTCTGCCCGATGATAGTATGGTTCTGAGATTCATTCTCAACCTGAATCAACGTTTTCCGGCCCCCACCTGGCGGGCCGTTTTACCCCGGAGGCCCCTTTGGCGGACTTACTGCAAATAGTGGACCTGGCCGACTCGGCCCAGGTGCAACTCTCATATATCAGCGGGACCGGCGAACCCGAGACCGCTCCACCAGCCAACTTCCCACTCCCGCTCACCGACGCGGAATCGGCGGAGATTCGCTGGTACTTCACCGAATACCCGGAAAACACGTTCGGTGAAGCGACGGCCAGGGCCACAAAAGTGGAAACCGGCCTGAAAGACCTGGGCCTGCTGTTGTTCCGATCCGTGTTCGGCGCCAACGAAGAGGCCCGATCGCTACTGGAGGAGGCCGGTCAGAACGAACAACCCCTGCTTTCCATCGTCTCCACCCGCCCCGAGTTCCTCAACCTTCCCTGGGAACTTCTGAATAACGGCGGCGATACCTATCTGGCCTCGCAATTGGCCGGAGTCTCCAGGCGTATGTCCGCCGAACCACAAGAAGACTTCTCCGGGCAACTGCCCACGGACCAACTGAACATTCTGCTTCTGCTCCCGCCGACCGGAGATGGGTCTGGCAGCATCGCAACCGAGGCGCTGACAGCCCTTGAGTCACTGACAGTATCGGCAGAACTTGACTGCCTGCGTCCGTCTTCTGAAGCCAGTCTTCGGGAACATCTGGCTGCCAAGCCGGGCCACTACCACCTGGTCCACTTCAACGGGTTCACCATCGATAGCAATGGCATCTCCATGGAAGACAACGCCGGGGGAGTTACGTCTGTAGACGCTACGACTCTGGCCGGATCACTTAGCAGCACCCAGACACCGGTGATGCTGATCAATGCCTCGTCTTCCAGCGCACTGAACGACGTTATTTCATTCGCTGCGGGGCTGGCACATTGCGGCGTCCCCCAGGTCGTCATCGCACCGCTCCCGATAGCCGGAGCGGGCCGGGTCTTGTTCTGCGAGAGCCTCTTCCGGAGCCTCAGCGGCGGCACGCCCGTCGCCCAGACCGTGGCCACCATTCGCCAAGCCATGATGGACCACCCCCAGCGCCCTTCAGCCACCGGCCCGTTGGTCTCATGGGACTGGACCGTGCCAATAGTCTTCGAGTCCCGGAACTATTCTCCGAAAGCCATAGTGGTCGAGGAAACGGCAGCCCCCGTCCCCGGCATGCCCCAACCGGAACGGGGGACCTCCGGCACCGAACTGCCCCGGGGCGGCCCCTACGGCTTGATTGGCCGCAACGCCGAGTTGTTGGACCTGGAGCGCCGGTTCCGCCAGTCGCCGGTGGTCATGCTGTCGGGCGACGTGGGCACGGGCAAGTCTGAGCTGGCCCTGGGCTTGGCCTCGTGGCTGCACAACACCGGCGGACGTTCCGGGGGCGTCTTTTACTCGGCGTTCGAAGTTGGCGCCGGACTAGAGCGCGTGCTCCACGAGATCGGCACTTCCTTAGCTGGACTGGGTTTCGCGGACCTCAAGAATGCAGACCGCCGCACCTGGGTGGTGGACTATCTAAAAGAGAACCCAGCCTTGCTGGTCTTCGACAGTCTACAGAACCTGGCCGGATTCCCCACTGGCGCGCCGGGGCTGCTGGACGATGCTGAGATGGCCGACCTGGATTCCTTCATCAAAGAGGTGTCCGAGGGCGGGCAGACATGGACGTTATTAGTAAGCCGCCGCGACAACGAACCCTGGCTCACCGTGCCCCACGGCAGCTACCGCCTGGGCGGACTGGCCTGCGCCGACCGGATCGTTTTAGGCACGAGATTGCTCGAAGAAGCCGGCGCAGACCCCATGCGCCTGGGCCCCGAGTACCTTCAAATTTTGGAGCTAGTGGACGGCCATCCCCTGGCCATGGAAATCGCCCTACCTCTGCTGAAAGATGTCCCGGCCTCGGTCTTGGCGGGTGAACTCGGGTCGGAACTGGAAAAGCACGAGCCCGGCGCCGACGAAGAAGGTCGCCCTGCATACCTGACCGTAGTCATGGACCACGCCTTCAGCCGCATGACACACCGCAGCCGGACGCATCTGCCATTCCTTTCGATGTTTCGCAGCCGGGTCATGATGGACGTCCTAACCCACATCACCAGCGAGGGACAGGCCTACAAGTCTGTGACCGGCGAACAGCTTGGCTACGGCGCCTGCCGGACCCTCCTCCGGAACGCCCGCTCCGGCGGTTTCCTGGAGCCCATCACCCCCAGCGTCTACCAGATACATCCGTCGCTGCCCTGGTTCCTGGGGCGCAGCCTCTACCGTCAGTTCCCTCAGAGCGCCATCCAACAACTGGAGCACGAGGTCGTGCGCGTTTACGCCGACACCGCCGACTACTTCATGGAGACCCTCTACGAGAACCAGGACGCCGGCACCACCGCCATCCTGGCCGAGGAGGGAAACATCACCCAGGCTTTGGCCCTCTCCCTTGAAGCAGGCCAGTGGGAGAACGCTCAGTTGCTGGTCCAGCCGCTGGCCCAGGTCTTCCGCATGCAGAAGCGCTACCCAGAACTGCGCCGTCTGCGCCGCCAGTTGCTTGAGACCACGGGCGTAACCGCTGAAGAAGCGGAGAAGTCCGGCGGCATACAACTCTGGCTGTATCTAATGGGCACCGAGGCCAGCGAGTGCATCGAGACCAAGGAGTTCGAAAGAGCTGACACCCTGAACAAAGCGCTTCTTGAATACCTTGCGCAAAAGGAAGACGGCGAGACCGACCCCCGCACCGCCGCGGTCTTCCACCAGATGGGCCAGGTAGCCCAGAACCGCTGGCAGCTTGAGGAAGCCCAGGAGCTCTATGCACAGTCGCTGGCCATCATCGAAGACGGAGAAGACCAAGAGCCGGTCGCCGACAATTATTACGGCCTGGGCATGGTCTGCCAGTACCGCCGACGCTACACCGAAGCCAAGGAATGGTTCAGCAAAGCCCTGGAGATACACCAGCGAGTGGACGACGCCGAGGAGATGGTCAAGGACTACCGATCCCTGGGCCTGTGCTCCCAGTACAAGTTCGAATACGACGAGGCCGCCAGTTGGTATCAGCGGGCTCGGGAGATCCTGGAGGAAAACCGGGACGAGGAGAACGCCGTCCTGGTCTACCACTCCTTGGGCACGGTCTGCCACGCTCAGTACCAGTTCGACGAAGCCGAGAACTGGTACCAACAGGCCCTTCAGGTCAGCGACCGCATGGGCAACGCCGCTCAGATGGGCGTCGAATTTCATCACTTGGGACTGGTTGAGCAGGCCCGGGAGATGTTCGTCGATGACGCCGAGCACTGGTACATGATGGCCTTGGGAAAGTGGCAAGAGGTAGGCGACCGCAGGTCCGAGGGCGACGAGTGCCGCCAACTGGGCGTGCTATTTCACGAGCAGAAGGACCTGGACACGGCCGAGGGATGGTACGGAAAAGCCCGGGACATCTTTGAAGAACTTCAGGACTTGAACCGCATCTGCCGCACCTACGGCCAACTAGGCATGCTGGCGGAAGAGCGGGACGACATCCCCGGAGCGCTACTTTGGGCCGGCCGCACCTACCAACTGGCCAAGAGCAACAACCTGCAGGTGTTGGTCCAGGTCAAAGCCCACCTAGCCCGCCTGAAAGAGAAACACGGCGACGACAACTTCGCCGCTTGGTGGCAAGAGTTCGCCGGAGAAGACGCGCCCACCGACCTAGACGTGGACCCCGAGACAATCCTTTAAATCATCTGGAGGCAACCAATGGCGGTTACATCCATCGAAATCAAGGAGCGCGGTCCCTACGCCGAAAGCATGGCCTTCGGAGACACCGGCACGTATGAGCAGTTGGACGGCACGGCCCATTTCGCGGTTGATCCGTCGGACCCAGCCAACGGACTGATCACCGACCTAGAACTGGCCCCCAAGAACTCGGCGGGACTGGTGGAATTCTCGGCCGATTTTCGGGTATTGAAACCCGCCGACCAGCAGAAGGGCAGCCACAAGCTGTTCTTCGATGTGGTGAACCGGGGCAATCCCCTATCCCTGGCCCGCATCAACAGTACGCCCGATAGCGACCGCATGGGCCCTGGCAACGGGTTCCTGTTGCGCCGAGGCTACACCCTGGTCTGGAGCGGCTGGCAGCATGATGTCCCCCAGGAGCCGGGAACCCTTCGTATCGACGTGCCCAACGCCGCCGTTACGGCGGGCCGCATCGCTGTAACCTTCCAACCGAACCAACCGGCCACAACCCAGATGCTCTCCGACCGAGGACATCTCCCCTACCCAGCCAGCGAATTGGACCAGCCCGACGCTGAACTCACTGTTCACGAATACGACGGCGGCCCCTCAACCGTCATACCTCGTTCCGAATGGTCGTTCGGCAAGTTGGAAAACGGCAGCTTGTCTCCCGCCGCCAGTCACATCAGCATGGCAAGCGGGTTCGAGCCGGGGAAAGTCTACCGCTGCATCTACGCAACGGCCACCGCGCCCGTGATTGGCCTGGGACTAGCGGGGGTTAGAGATCTTATCTCACACCTCAGATATTCGGACAACCAAGACAATCCCTGCGCCGGCGACATCCAACACTCCCTGGCATTTGGGTCGTCCCAGAGCGGGCGTTTCCTGCGCCACATGCTCTACCTGGCAATGAACCAAGATGAGCACGACCAAACAGTTTTTGACGGCATCATCGCCAACATCGCCGGTGGCCGCCGGGGCGAGTTCAACCAAAGATTTGGCCAGCCCTCCAATCTGGTCGAGGCCAGCACCGGCAGCGTCTTCCCCTTCGCTGACATCGACCAGACCGACCCGGAGACCGGACAAAACGACGGACTATTGACCCGCTTGAAGGCCAGGGCCAAGGTCCCAAAGATATTCTTGACCAACACCTCAAGCGAGTACTGGGCCGGGCACGCGGCCTTGACCCATACCGAGACCACCGGGACCCGTGACATAGCGTCCTTTGACCAGGTGCGCATCTACCATTTCGCCGGCACCCAGCACAACGCTGGAGTCCTGCCGTTGGGCCATACCCAGCCCACCGGAGCCAGCGGACTGCACCCCTTCAACTGGGTGGACTGGCGTCCTCTGATGCGGGCCGCCGTGGTCAATCTCGACGCTTGGGTCAGCAATAACACCAAGCCCCCGGCCAGCAAACACGCACGCTTGGACGACGGCACCGCGGTCCCTTCCGAATCGTTAGAGTCCGTATTCCAAGCATTCCCAGGTTTCGGTTTCCCTGACCACTTCAGGCGACTGGCCCGGTACGACTTCGGCCCCAATGAGGGTATCACCGAGAACCTGCCGCCGGTCACCGGTAAGCAATACCCCGCACTTGTATCCAACGTGGACCAAGACGGCAACGATGTGGCCGGTATCCGGCTTCCGGACGTGGCAGTACCTCTGGCCACGGTCACCGGCTGGAACCTGCGCCACCCGGACACCGGAGGCCGCGGCCAGACCCATAAGACCATGGGCTCCACCGTGCCCTTCGCCTTCACCAAACAAGAGCGTCAGGTCACCTCGGACCCTCGTGCGTCCATAGAAGAGCGCTACGCATCCAAAGAGGACTATCTCGACCGGGTGGACGGGGTCGCTCGAGACCTGGTCTCCGAAGGCTATATGCTCGATGAAGATGTGCCCAGGGTCGGCGAGATGGCCGGAGAAAGATACGATCTGATCGAGTCCCAAGTGAAACAGGCGCAGACCGCCGCGGATTA
>Ga0066839_10000817_pt1 | contig 13387 bp, 20 predicted proteins | sample ETNtaG_10_FD_66733 | JGI IMG/M metagenome (GOLD analysis project Ga0066839, IMG submission 66733) | Marine microbial and viral communities from oxygen minimum zone, Eastern Pacific Ocean - ETNP201302SV82 | ecosystem: Environmental > Aquatic > Marine > Oceanic | place: Pacific Ocean: Eastern...
TGCCTATCTGGAGAGGGGCTACGGACGCCCCGGGCGGATCAGCCAGGTGATCGGGGTTGCGGCCGGTCACCACCGGCTGAGCTGGTGCCATCCTTTCCTCGATGGAAATGGCCGGATAGCGCGGCTCATCACCTGCGCCGGTCTGCGCAGGGTGCTGCCTGGTGCGAGGGCCTGGTCTCTTTCGGATGGGTTGCTTGCGCGTCGGGAGGATTACCTGAGGCTCATGGCGCTTGCCGACGAGCCGCGTCGCGGTGACCGCGACGGCCGTGGTCATCTTTCGGAGGCGCGCCTGGCGAGCTTTGCTGGATTCATGTTCGAGATCGCTGAAGATCGGATCACCGCGGCGGGCCAGGCCCTGACCTGTGGCTGATCAGCCTGTCCAGTGCCGCAGGTTGCCGCAATCGACATGGACGAAGTTGCGATTGGGGTAGTATCCCACACCCCCTGCCTTCAACGAGGTTGCTGCGCGGTGAAGCTGGCGCACGGAACGATCGGGCTGGCTCAGGTCGAGGGCAAAGCCGCGAACATGAAAGGAGTTGGTTGCCGCACCCCGGATCGTGGCATTGGTCGCGGGCGATCGATAGCCGGAGAGAAGGGTCGTGGGCTGGCTGGTTTCCATCAAGGTCTGCATCTTGAGTGCAGTCAGAATGACGTTCTTGTGGATATCGCGGACTTCGTTGCGGCGCCAGTCACGCGCGAAGCGGGAGAAGACATCGACGGCTTCGTCGACCCAGGCATTCTTCTCGATCACGACCTCATCGAAGGACTCGCCGGTATTGGCGTTGGTCATGCGCAGGCGGTAATCGCGGGGCGCTGCGGCGAGGCCGGCACCCGGGAGAGCAAGGCTGAGCCCTGCGGCGCCAAGGGAAGTCAGGAAAATTCGGCGGCTCGGCACTGCCGTTTGGATGGTCATCGAGAGATCCTCGTCTTTCGTTCCGGTGGGGCGGCTGGGCCGCGGTCGGGCGACGGGATCTCCCGTCGGAAAGGATAGAGGTCCGAAAGACACGGCCCGGAAATTTTTTCCGGGCCTGTAAGCAAAGTTGTGATCGTGGAACGTAGCGTCAGGCGCCCCAGTAACGGACGCGACCGCAGTCGACATGCACGAAGCTGGAGTTGCTGTATTTGCCGACCCCGCCGCGACGCAGAGAGACGGCCGCCCGGTGCAGGTGAGAGGTGCTCACGCCGGGCTGACGTAGATCGAGGGCAAATCCCTGCATGTGAAGGGAGTTCTTGGCGGTGCCGTTGAGCTCGCGGTTGGTCTGGGGCGAGCGGTAGCCCGAGATCAAGACCATCGGTTCATCATTGCCGACCATGCTCTGAAGCCGGATGGCGGTCTCGACGACGCGGGGGTCGATCTCGCGGGCGATATTCTGGCGCCAGTCCCGGGCAAAGTGATTGAACTCCTGGAGGCCGGAGCGAAGCAGCTTGCCGCCACGCATGATTTCCGTGTCGAGGTGCTCTCCGTTGTGCGGGTTGAACATCCGAAGGCGGTGATTGGAAATGGCGGCGAGAGAGGTGTCGGGCAGGGCGGTGGCGAAGATCGTGGCACCGAGGCCTGCAAGCAGGGCACGGCGGTTCGGCATGGCGGGGCCGGTTTGGGTCATGAAGCGTCCTTCCAGTGGCGTGGAGGGGCGGCCTGCTGGCCACCCGGGCGTGGAAGGAGAATGGGTTTCTCGGCAGCCCGTCAGAAACGCATGAGGGCGATTTTTTTCCGAGGTCACGCAGAAAGTGGGACGCGTCGCTTCAGGGGTGAAATGGGACGTTCCTGCATTTCCAGAGCGAGCGCGATCCGAAAGCAGGCGAGCCGGCCCGGCTCGCTGCGCGCAACCTCTGCGCCGATATTGTCGGCAAGGAGATCCTCAAGACTTGGTTTGGCGCCGCCGCTCTCATTTGCTTCGCGTTCGATGTAGCGTGCCATCGCCTCGCACTGGCTGACGGACAGGTCGAAGATCTCGTTGAGAATGGCAGCGATTTTTGCGGATACGGTGGTCATGTCGGTGCTCCTGCGTCAGGCAAGGGAGAAAAGGTTCACGAGCAGCAGCGGTGCTGCGAGAAATCCAAGGCGGAGGGCCTGGCATCGCATCGCCTGAACTGTGGTGAAGTGGGTGGCGCCGGCGATCACTTCGCGATGCCATCTCGCCGCGAAGGCAATCGCGAGACAGCCCAGCAGGACGAGGAACTCGACCAGGCCTGTGTTATGGGACCGAAAGGCTGCGAGAGCGGCCGCGGGCCCCTCTGCTGCGTGTCGCAGCAGACGCCAGGTGGCGAGGCAGGCAAATGCCAGCGTGATCCATGCACTCAAAGTGGAAATCTTGGCGAGGAGGGTGCGATGGAGGCGCGCGCGTCGTGTTGCGGCGCGCCGCGGATCGGTCGGCAAGGTCATCGATGTGAGGATGATGACCGCGAGGAAAGTGATCGCAAGGGCCAACACTGCGACCATTGCCGCGGATAGCCATTCTGTTTCAGCCAGCACCCATCGCTGGAGATTTTCAAGGGTGGATCGCATCGCCGCCTCCTCATCGCCATTCGCATCAGGATGGCGAGGAAGGTGCGGCGTTTAGAGGATCTCTATGTCATTCGGAAAACCCACCAACTCGATCGTTGGTGCGACAATCCGGGATCGCCAGTTTTCAATTGAATCCGAGGTGAGGGCCGGATTGAACGCAGGGTCCAGGTCGTCGAGACTGACCGGACTGGGGTCGAGAATGGCCATCTGCATGAGGCGCCCGAAATCACTCGTCGGCGTGGCGTCGACAAGACGCCCCTTCGCCAGATCGCTCGGGTGGTTGCTGACGGGGCCGGAAATGCACAGCGCCAGGTCGCAGTGGAGGTGCACGCTGCAAAGCTGGATAAGCATGCGGCGGGCCGTATCTCGCGTGAGCGTCTGATCTGGCGCCCGATAAGGAGCGATCACATGATCCGCAAGGATGTTGATGTGATGGAGCATGAAGTCATTGACTGACCGCTCTGTGAGATGACTTCCCTCCGACATGATTCCCCGTTCGTTCTACCCCTCGTGGTCTTCGCAGCTAATTGTTTCCGATGGCTGCGACAAGATGATGCATTAACTTTGGAACGCACCTCCCTGGGTGAGCGTTCCTGACTATTTCCTTGCATTGCGGGAACTTGCTAAGAGCTATGCGGAAGACGCAGAACAGGTTTGTCCTGTGCGGCATTGTGCAGTTGCAGCATTGACCGCAAATCCGTCCTGTAGGGCGAAACCACGCCCTGCCTTCTCAACTCGAAAATTGGATGGAAAAATGACCAGCATCGACATGGCCGGCGCCCCCGCCGCCAAACACCCCGGCTTCTTTACGCGCCTGCGCACAGCTTTCGCCGGCCGCAAGATTCAGCGGCAGACCTTCAACGAGCTTTCCTCGCTGAGCGACCGAGAACTCAACGACATCGGCATCTCGCGTGGCGACATTCGCCGTATTGCCGCAGAGGCCAAGGCATGAAGCCAGAAGGCAGCGGACACACTCCTGCTCTGGCCAATGCAAAAAGGCGCCGCCCGGAATAACCGGCGGCGCCTTTTTCTATTCGACCAGGAGAGTCATGCGAGCGATCGCCGCCTGGCTTCGATCAGCACGTTGCGGAGCGCCTCTTTTGCCCTTTCGGTGGGCTCCTCGAGACCAGAGAAACCTGGATCGACCTGAGGGTCGATTTTCGACATCTCGAAGTCTTCCTCGGCCTGGCGAAGTTTTTCGAGCCATCGCTCCAGGAATCCCTGAAGATTCCGCAGATGGGTGTCATCCAGCGCGTCGAGCCGGGTTGGTGTGCCCGCGACTGGCTGCCAGAGAAAGCCCCGCGCCGCGTCGAAGTCGTCCTCTTTGAGAGTGTCATGATCGATGAGGGTCATGCCGGAGTTCTCCAGTCGAAGGTGTCGAGATCAACCTGGGCGGCCTCTGCGGTTTCCCGGATCAGTCGCTCCATCTCGAGGGTCTGGTGGTTGCTGAGTTCGCGGCGGTGACGGTCGCGAAGTGAAAACTGCACAGGATCTTCTCCCATCTGCGCCAGAAGGTGCAGAATGGCGCTGGCAGAAAGATCCTTGTCGGCCTTTTCGGCGACATCGGAGAGCCTTGCGCCAAGAGCGAGAAGATCCGGACGCGCGGCCTCGCGGCATGCAGCAAAATCCTTGCCGGGCAGCATCTGCGTGGGCATCCATGCCCGGTTCGATGCGACATGACCCTCCGAGAGGAATGTGGAGCGCATCTCCGGCAGGCTGGACGCGCCTGTGCGGATTGGCGTGCTGACACAGCCGTTGAAGATATCGCCACGCAGGCCGAGGATAATGCCTGCAAGAGTGACGAACTCCTGTGTGACGGCACCCCATCGCGCCGGCAGGAGCGCATCGAAAAGGCCGGTGATGAGTGAGCCGCATTCGAGATCGGTCTCATGGACCGCATCTCCCTGGTTCCAGATATGACGGTAGCCGAAGATATGCGAGGTCTCGCGTTTATGGCGATACCTGGCATTCTCCCAGCGATCCGCAGGAACGCTGCAAAAGTCGTAAAGATCGTAGGACTGGCCATCGGACAGATGGATGCGGCGCTCTTTCATGTCGATATGCACGACCGGCGGGTCGGCAGGAGCGAAAAAGTCGGGGCAGCGGATGAGCTGAACGGCCTCGGCCGGGATCAGGCAGGCCGGATTCGATGTGCCCTCGCGGGCAAATCGCTCCAGGTTCGCAGTGACCACGCCACCATTTTCTGAAAAGCGGTTCATGCGCGCGATTTCGCCAAGGACGATGTCGAGAAATGTCTCGTCTCGCGCCAGTAGTGCGCGGGTTTCGTCGATGCTGACGACGAGACTCCAGGAGTCGACTTCGTCCCGATCGGTGCCGTCAACGCGAATGTGACATCTCATCGTTTTTCGTCCTTCCCATGTGGCGCCGCGCGTGCCTGCTTTCGGACCGAGAAGCAGGCGCGCGCCACACAGGGAAGGTGGTATCGAGCCCTAAGGGAAAAATCGATCTATTTGCGGACCGGATCAGAAATCCGGGCGTCGCATCATCGCCAGGCTCACCGGAGCGCCACCCGTGGTGCCGTATCGGCCGGCGAGGATTGGCCCTTCATTGTGCTGCATCTGGCACAACGCGATCTTGTGTTTGAAGTCGGCGGCATCCTTGGCGCTGCGCGCGAAGGATTCCACACAGCGATCATAGGCTGCTGCTGCGTTTCGTTGTTCGAGAAATTTCCAGGTGTAGATCGACCCGCCGCAGAAGAGGGCGAAAAAGCACAAGGTCAGCACCCAGCCTTGCGTGAAAGCGTTCATGGCTCCATCCATCGTTGTTCTGGCGCCGGGCGGGGTCGTGCGCTCTGTGTTACTACCAGGGGAACTGGCGCCCTTGCGGCGCGGCTGCACCCCGGATGCAGATAGGCGGGTCGTCCGCCGGGATCGAATCCTGCCGATTTCGCGAAGATGGATGAGTTAGTGGTAGGAGGTCCGGGAGTCGAACCCGGTCGTGAACACTAATCTGGTGCCTAAGGGGGTATAAGGCCCTCCCGCATACCGATGCTACCTCCCGCAAGTCCCCATCGGGAAAGCGGAGCGGATCATCATATGCGGTGGTGCATCAGGTGGTTCATGTCAGATAAATAGCGCGCCGGTCGGCTTCGTGCAAGCAGGCCGGCGCCATCTTTGTCAGGCTGCGACGGATGCGGTGATCACGTCATAGGCGAGAGCCGTATCGACCACGCGAGCGACGATATCGGCATCCGGCGCGTCGCCGAAGAGGCCCGCCAGATGGTCGGAGACAATCTCGTGAGCTGCGCTGCGGCAGGCAATCACCCTGCCGCCGAGAATATCGACGAGCGCATCATCGCTCATTTCGAGCAGGAAATCCTCGGCCGTGGCGGGAGTGTAGGTGGTCTCGGTCATTGGTCTGTCCTCGAGAGTGATTGGTCTGATGAGGAATTCGGTCCGGCGTGATTGTCCCGGAAGTGCTGGTCAGAAAAAAACCGGGATGCGCCAGTGGCGCACCCCGGTCCTTGCGAGAGAGAAAGAGAGGCGGAGATCAGGCGGCCTCGGCCACCTCGGCGTCGGCCGGAGCGCCTTCGGTCTGATTTTCCGAGACGCGGAAGTAGAGGACCTTGAAGGACTTCTTCTCCTCGCCGTTCACCATGCGGGTTTCCAGCGGGCCCTTCATCCAGACGCGCTTGCCGACGGCGGCCTTCATCTCGGCGATGATGGCCTCATCGAAGCAGGCGCCGTAGAAGTCGAAGCCATTCCCTTCACCTTTGAAGGTGATGTAGGAGCCCTTTTTGCCGGTGCGCTCGGTCACGTCGACCAGCTTGCCGAAACGCTGGGGCCAGGAGTCGTTTTTCTGAGTGTTGTCGGTCATGTCTTGATCCTTTTTTCCGTCATTTTTACTTTGTTTTCCGGGCGGCGCGTATCGGCCACCTCGCATGACGCGGAGGTGGGCGTATCGGGCTGCCCCTTTCTCCGCAGGTTTTCCTGCGTTTTTCAGGCGTAGGCTTCGGGGCTCATTGCGGCCTTGATGTGCACCCCGGCCAAGGCGGTGGCACTCTTCTCGTCGATGACCTCCCGGACGTGGATGAACTTGCGAAGGTCCATGGCACTCAGGATGATGAGGCGCGCCAGTGCGAGATCCGCAGTGGGTGCGGCCACCAGGTAAGGACTGAGCTGATTGCCCCTCTCACCAAGTTCGAAGAGCTTGAGATCTCCGCCCAGATCGAGACGCGAATGCGCATCGAGCCGCGCGGCGATCTCTCCGAACTGGCCCGACCCGGAGGGCAGCTGCATGGTGGCCTTGCCGGGAAAGTTCGGCGCGAAGCTCGTAATCTGCCAGCTCGCACCGACCGAGCCGCCGTTTGCGATGACGAACTCGATCTTGGCATCGCGCCAACTGGCGGGTCGCAGGCCGCCGCTCGCACTGGCGTAGCTCTGGCGCAGCCGCTTCAGCGCGTCCGAGAGTTCGCCTTTCAGGATTTGCTGGAAGCGAAGCCTGGCGTGATTGCTGGGAGGCAGGTTTCGGGGGGTGCGACCGAAGGAGGTCGACCGGCTGCGCGATGGCGTTTTTTCGGCATCGGTAATGGCATCGACGAAGGCCTTGGGCACGCCACGGCCATTCATCGCGACCGAAAGCCCCAGTGTGCCGAAGTTGAACTGAGCGCCTTCACCAAGGCTCTTGAGGAGGCGCGAAACCTCTTCCATCGTGGCCGTGAAGTTCTGGGTGTCGAACATGGGAGATCCTTCGCGCTGCGGAGCCGGCGCGCGGAGCGCCGGCCTGGTTATCCTCGGAGGTGTGAAGATGGGCTCGCTTCAGTAAAAGACGGTGCGTGCGGGGCGATGAACCTGCCCCGGCAGGTGATCGGCCGGCATCACGCGCAGCCCCTCGCCACCGCGCACGAGGCGGCAGCTGCCGCCGGCGGGCACGATGCGGTCTCCGGGATTATGATTTTGGGCGATCACCAGCTCGCGACCCGAACTTTCCAGAACGCTGTATTCGATCCCGGCCTGGCGCTGACGTGTTTGCGCCATCCGGCTGCCGGCCTGCTGGCCCGCAGCGCTGCCGAGGGCAGTGCCCAGGGCCACGGCGACCTCGCGGCCTGTGCCGCTGCCGACTTGGGAGCCGAGCGCTGCTCCGAGGCCCGCGCCGAGTGCCGCGCCGATGGTTTCCTCCATCTGCATCGCCGGGCGGCCGTAGCGACTGGCTCTATTCGGGGTGGCGCCGACCGAGATATGTCGCACATCGAGCACCCGGCAGCGATCGACCGAAGCTGACTGCATCGTCTCCGCGCGCGTGTAGACGCTCTCGGAGGGATAGGTCGTGGTGGTCGCGCAGGCCGAGAGCATGGCGAGAGTTGCGGCAATGGCGGGAAGGCGAATGAAAGCACGCATGGCGGGCTCCTTTGTTCTGGAACAATGAAAAACCCGCCTGGAAGGGCGGGCTGAAAAGCTGGTCGATTGATGGCGTTCAGAAGGGGATCTCTTGGCCTTCTGCCTTTGCCGCGAGGGGCGCAGGTTCCGGCATCTCGTCATCCTGAGGAGCCGGGAAACTTCCCCCGTGAAAGAGCACGCGCTCCAGCCGGTAGACGGGAGAGAGGGCCCCGAACAGATCGAGCGGGAAATCCGGGTCTTCGCGCTGAATGCCGGCCTTGTCGAGGGCGGCCTCCATCTGATCGCAGTGCCGAGCCCGGTTCGCCTGTCTATGCAGGGCGTTGATACTTGCCTTGATCTTTTCGCAAAGGGCCTCGTGCTGCTCAGGACCCTCGGCCTGTGCGAGCTGCGCGAGAAAGGCGTCGCGCATCGTCTCAAGAGCTTCGGGCTCCAGATCGAAAAGGTCCTTGCAGAACCAGCTTTCGAGGGACACCTTGGCGATCGAGAGGCGGGCTTTTACAGCCCAGGCATCGAAGCGCTGCGTGAGCTCGGCGAGGCGTGCCTCATCGAGGTCCGTATCCATGCTGCGGCCAATGTATTTATACCACCAAACCCGTGCCTCGAAGCCTTCCTCCATGAAGCGAAAGTTGGGCGCACCATGCCCCGGCACGAAGCCTGCGCGATCGAAGGCTGCGCGGGTCTCGTCGGTAAGGTCTTCCAGCTCCTCCTCGCTTCCTGCGCACCAGGCACAGTCATGGCCATCGCACCAGCAGAACCGGTGCATGGAGACTGTTGTGCCGTCCACCTGGGGAATCTCGATGGTGGCGCCGTAGCCGCTGACATCGTCGAGACTGAAGGGATCGAGCGTCTGCGCCGCACGAGACAGAAAATCGGAAATCTTGTCGCTGAGGCTGTCGGAAATGTCTTCGGTGATCTGCATGGCGTTTTCCTCGTCTTTCCTGCCCGCGGCGGGGCAGTCGGCTGCTGTCGGGAAAATCACGGCAGCCGACCGGCCAGTCGCATCTCAGCGATCGCGACCCTTTTCCATTTCGTGTTCGACGGAGAACATGAGGAGCGAAAGCTTGTGGCCGGTTTTGAGCGGCCCGAACTCGATATGGGTGGTTTCACCCAGCTCGTTGGTCATGGTCCAGGACGCCAGACGCATCGGATTTCGCTCAAAACCGAACTGAGCCACCCCGTAGTCGGGGCGTTTTGGATCGCGCGCCATGACCATGATCCGATCTTCAGTGGCCATCTCGCCGATCACCATATCCGAGCGCGAAAGGTCGACATTGCGTGCGAGCAACGGTCCCAGGGGTGTGCGGTTGAGCGGGTATTGTTCAGGCCTGTTGTGCTTCCAGACGCGATCGAAGATTGCCACGCGCCCTGCACCCACGATGAGCAGCGGAGATTTCGCACCGTGGTAATCCATCCGCATCTTGCCCGGGCGCCGCAGGGCGAAATCACCGGTCGAGACAGTGCCGTCGGGGTTGTATTGGGTGAAGGTGCCTTCCGCAGTGGTGAGCTGGTTGAGATAGTTGGAGGCCAGTGCCAGTGCGTCAGCCGCAGCACTCACGGGCCAGGCCGCGCAGAGCGCGACGAAAAGAAAGCCGCGCAGCCGGCGCTTCGAAGAGGAAAAAAGGGAAAACCGCATGGATATGCCTTTCGCGAGGGGTTCAAGACAGGAGATGGGTCAAAACCCACCCGCCCCCGAACCGGCTCGCAAAGCTGTCAACTGCCGGTGAGGCGGGCCGCGCGACGCGCGGCAATACGGGCGAGCTTGGCCTCGTCACCATTGAGGCGTGCGACGTGCTCGAGCGCGCCATATCGGTCTGTGAGAATGGCGCCCCTGGCGATTGCGAGACGCTTCTTGGTCAGGGAGATGTCGTAGTGGCGCCACGACGCCTTAGGGGGCTTTTGAAACCAGCGTCGCTCAATGCCGATGGCATCAGCCATGGCGTGCAGTTCTGCCTCGCGGTCGGCGAACATGTGACACATGATCATGCCGCGATAGGCGAAGCGAACATCATCGACATAGACAGCCATGCAAGAGGTCCTTTTCAGCGGGCGAGCAGGGCGCGCAGGTAGGGTTCGATATTGCCCGACAGGGCTGACCATGCGGCGTCGTTGATCAGCGTCGGCCAGCTGTAGAAGCCGAAGACCAGGGCAAGCGTGAACCAGGTGGAGCGCTCGGTTGCAAAGTTCGGAGTGGCTTTGCGGGCAATGCAGGAGATGATGAAGAGGGCCGCAGCAAAACAGGCTCCGGCATGCAGCAAGCTGCTGCGGGCATGAGCCTGCACGGCCTGGATGATGTTGGCGATGGTTGCATCACTTCGAACCGGCGCAAGGCCGCTCGATGGCCATCCGGTTTCGGCCATGCCGCGAATAGCTTGCTGGATCGAAAGATGGGTCGGATCGCCCAAGGCCGCGGAAAGCAGACTGGCATCGAGCAGGGTGGCCGAAAGGACGATGAGGCCCATGACGCGCAAGGATTGCCAGAAAGACCAGCGAACGTCCCCGGTGGCCGCGATCGCGGCCACAAGGTCGCGCTCCAGATACTTCCAGATCAAAAGAAAGCCGCCCAGCGCAAGCAGCAGCGAGATCCGCGCAATTGCAGGAAATGACGCGGCACGATCGGCGAAGGCCGGCGTGTCCGTGATCGCCGAAATGGCGGAGAAAAGGGTATCGAGATTGCTCATCTGGGACGCTTTGTTCTGGACGTTGGAAGGAATATCGGTAGATCCGGAGGAGGGGGAAATTCGCGCACAGGTCTTGTCGAAGCGAATGTGACGACACAGGTTTGAGATGAGGGGCAGTGCAGTTCGCAAGAGCCCGCGCCCCGCGACGTCATCTCGTCGCGATCATTCGCGACGGGTGTGGAGGAAAACAGGAGGACCCCCATGAGTGAACGCAGCCATCCCCATCTCGAGAGCCTGACCCAGCGCCACCGCTCGCTTGACGAGGAAATCGAGGCGCTTCAGCGCGCCCCCGGCAGCCCTGAGGAGGAGATCAAGGCCAAGAAGGTCGAGAAGCTGCGGGTGAAGGAAGAAATGACGCGTTTTGAGGGCAAGCTGCACTGAGTGCAGCTGGGGGCCGGCGGGTTGTCAGCGCGCCGGCGCCCATTCTTTGAAGAGGGCGAAGGCCTCCATCCGATCGTGCGCGCTTGGAATGTCGCGACCCATGCGGCCGTGAAAGAGGATGTAGCTATCGAGGTAATCGCTCTTGCACCCGCCTCGCGTGGTTTCCATCAGCCCGGCGCCTGTGAGAGACCACAGGGTCGCTGGCGCCTCGGGGTGGCGCATCAGGTGCTCCATGGCTGAACGCACGCGCGCGGTCGCTTCTTGCTTGGTCTCACCCCGAGGACCCAGGAACTGGGTCTTGATCTGCAAGCGGGAGTTCTCGCGGTTCTGCGACGGACGCCCGGTGAGAGCCACGAACTCGCCATCGGGGCTGTCCCTGGCTGCGGTGTCGAGCAGATAGGCCCAGGCCAGCTGCATGAAGCGCCGGCAGGCTTTGAATTCCTCTTGGGTGAAGCTTTCCAGGGCCATGGCCCGGGGCCAATCGTAGGCCATGCCCTCCATGCCGGCCGCGGGCGGGACGCAATCGACCCCGAAGCGACCCGTGGCTGGGCGCTTTGCGGTTTTTGTGACCCAGGGCAGCTTGGGGATCTCGCGCGCCCAGGCGCAGATCTCCTCCTCAAGTGCGCTGTTGAGGATTGATTGTTCGGTCTGGGTCATGAGCATTCGGTTGGACCAGAGCTTCAGGAGATCGCGGGGCCCAGATCCGTCGTCAGCCAGAAGCTCGACGGATTTATGGCCTCCTCGCAAAGACAGCGCCCATGGTTTGGACGCGCCGCGCAGCAAGACATTGCTCGAGAGGCGGAAGACGACTGGCAATACGCGCAAGAGCGAGACTTCCGGGTCTCCGATGCCGTCTTCTTCAGGCGCCATGAAGAGCGCGGAGCGGTCGGTGAAGATCTGGCAGCGATATTCGGTCCCGTTCCTGTCTTCGGCGGCGATGACCAGGCAGGGCAGGGGCGCGTCGAGCGGGATGTTGTTCCAATCATGCAGCTTGTAGCGTGGCACGTGAACCCGGCCGATCTCAAGGCCGGGAACCTGCTCCATTCCATGACGACTGAGGCCCATATAGGCGCGCAAGGCCGCCCCGGCCTGGGCGGTGCCCACGCTGTCGACGCGCGAAAAGAGCGGTTTGGCAAGATAGGCGAGCGAGGGCGGCTCGATATCGAAACGCAAGTTTTCGTGCTGCATGACAAAGCTCTTTCGATCCTGGGAACTGGAGAGAAACTGGGTCCGGCACGGACCTCGCAAAACGCCCGAGCCAGGCCCGGCGGCGCTCCTGCGGCCGTGCCGCGGGGCTGGTGGTGGAATGCCGAAATGAGAAAGGGCCCCGCTATCGCGGAGCCCAGGGCTCAAGACATGTCATATGCCTGGAGGAATCCGAAAGATGGCTGAGCGTAAACCCTTTCCCCGGGGTTCCGCCGGACCTCGCCGCCGGTTTTCATTATTGTGCGGGCGGGAACCAACCTTGAGTCCTGGGGGCGCGACGTGTGAGCATGTGCGTTTTCGCATCTTGGAGCACGGCCCCGGGGGTTGGCTCCTCCCGGTAACGGCACTGTTACGCCGCATAGACCCGTAGGTCTATTCAGGGATTCCCGCAAAACCCAATTTTGTCGGGAACCAAACGACGATTTCCTGAAACTTACGCGAAGAAAAGCTGCCCGCTGGCGATCAGTCGCCCGATGCAGATGTCGCAGATCACGCCATCGACGAGGTCAAGCGCCCCCGGCAGGGTTGCGAGCAGCACTGATCCGGTTCGGTGGCTTGAGCCGTGATTAACCACCACGGTGCCGTCGATGAGATCGCTGGCGCAATAGGGGGCGTGGCCAGCCCCTTCCTCGAGAAAGGTCTCTGCGCAGCAAGTGCAATGGATCTGCTTGACCATCATGGAAATGAAATAGGGGCCGGTTGTCTCAACCGCCCGGGCGATCAGGGGATTATGTCCATTCTGCCGGAAGTTTTCGGCGCGGGCCTGGCCTCGTGGCGGGCCCGTCGGACCACGCGCCGCGCCAAGTCGCGGCCTGAACAGGAGCGCTCGTGTCCCCATCGACCCTTCCCACTCCCGCAACCGAACTCCCCATGGCCTCCATCCAGGAGGTAAGCCCGCCAGCCAATGACGGTGCCGTCATCACCACCCGCAAGAAGACGGTGGCGCCGCGCACCCCCGCGCAGAAGGTCTACGCAGGCCATCTCATGACGGACGGTCTTCACTTCGGCATCGGCCCGGCCGGCACCGGCAAGACCTATTTGGCCGTCGCGGCGGCCGTTCATCACCTCATTACCGGTGCGGTGGACAAGATCATCCTGTGCCGCCCGGCAGTCGAGGCGGGCGAGAAGATCGGCTACCTGCCCGGAGACATGAAGGAGAAGGTCGATCCCTACATGCAGCCGCTCTATGACGCGCTGAACGATTTCCTGCCGGGCAAGCAGGCGGCGAAGATGATGGAGGAGAAGGTCATCGAGATCGC
>Ga0066839_10000822_pt1 | contig 13373 bp, 8 predicted proteins | sample ETNtaG_10_FD_66733 | JGI IMG/M metagenome (GOLD analysis project Ga0066839, IMG submission 66733) | Marine microbial and viral communities from oxygen minimum zone, Eastern Pacific Ocean - ETNP201302SV82 | ecosystem: Environmental > Aquatic > Marine > Oceanic | place: Pacific Ocean: Eastern...
CTGGTGGTAACAGAGAGCGCGATTTGCGGACAGGTTTCGCTATTCCCTTTCGACTCAACCTCAAAGGTTTATGGCAATTTGCAACACGCCCAATGTGGGGCATTAACTACATTACCCACGAGAAATTCTCTCTTCCTCAGTTAGACGCCCACATCGACATGGGAGGCGGTGCTAGCTCAATAGGTGACTATTTTACTAATATGTTAGACCCCTCGATGAATTGGAAAGATGTTGAAGAGATGGTTAAGTTCTGGGGTGGCCAGTTTTGCTTGAAAGGAATAATGAGTGTTGAAGATGCAAAGCGTGCTGTGGATATCGGTTGCACGGGGATCGTTATTTCTAATCACGGCGGTCGTCAGTTAGATGGTTCGAGAAGTTCGTTTGATCATCTGGCTGAAATTGTTGACGCAGTCGGCGACAAAATAGATGTCATATTTGATAGTGGTGCTCAAAGAGGCACTCACGTTTTAAAAGCATTAGCGCTTGGGGCAAAAGCTGTTGGCTTAGGACGTTATTATCTATTTGCTTTAGCCGCGGCGGGCCAAAAAGGTGTAGAGAGAGCGATGCAATTAATGGTTGCGGAAATCGAGCGCGATATGCGACTAATGGGCTGTTCAAAGATTAGTGACCTTAACCGCGATCATATTAGATTTAGATAAGTTTTAATCTCACGCACTATCTTCGTCCCCGTCTTGATAAATAATTAGTCTTCATAGTTGTAGTTTTAAATTAACTGCTACTAACTTAACCTAATTGGATTAACTATGAAGACTATCGCTGCATTAGTTATAGCTAGCTTATCTTTTCCATCTTTAGCTAACACTACAGAAGTACAGGATTTTAGGCCTGTTTTTAAGTTAAGAAACGATCTACAGTGCTGGCCAACTGAACCCGCCCAAGGACTTAACTCTGGCAATTGCACTAGCAAATCCTCATTTCAGGTGTCACCTCCTTCTGTTTATGTAGAAAGCTATTCCGAATTAGTAGGCGGAAATAGTCATTCACTCATTACTTACTGGGCTTACTACGGTAATCAAAATGGTTGTACTACTTTTGACAGTGGTCACTCAGATGATTGGGAGCCAGTAACTGTGCACACTGTAAATGGCTCGATAAAGCACGTTACTTACTGGCAGCACAATGGTAGGTACACCAAACCAGTCTCAGAAATCGAAACCGATGGTAGTCACCCAGTAGTTTATGTAGGAAAGTATTCTCACGGTAATTATCACGACCAGCGTAGTAGGGCATCTTTCGACAGTTGGGCATTTGGGACGGGGAACTACTGCTACTATTGGAAAGATCCCAGAGGGCCGGGTCAAACATGGGCTCCGGGAGTTCAAGAACTTTCTAGTATTGGACAAAATAGTGTTTTCCCTGGTTCTACAAACCCAATTAACAGGGATCTTAGGCCGCATGAAAGAACGGTGTGTAGAACTGATGGAGGAAGGGTTTTAGCTGGAATAATTGACGGAACAGAAAATACTTGTGACCGAAACCCTTCTTATTTAAAAGGTGAAAACATGATGCTCAAAGATATGTTTTATCTAGATATCTATTAATTTTCAGTGAGGTGAATTATCTCACCTCACTTCATTTAGTATTTGAGGCGTACAGTTAGATTTTAAAAGGGGGTCCGTGGCTTCTGAAATCATAGTGTCATACAAAAGATATATGATAATTTCATGGAATTTCAGTAAATTAACGAATAATGAAACCATCGGCAGAATTACATTGGGATGAGCTAGAAAATAACGACGTAAAAGATTTACTTACGTCGCTTAAAGCATTCATCCGAAGCTTAACAGTCGATCAAAGCCAAGCTGACGATATCTTTCAAGAGACAGTGTTACGGACGAAAAGGAGCAAGCAGTTATCTGACTTAGAGTCTCCACTCGCCTATATGATCACTGTGTCGAAAACAGTTTTATACGATCTTCAGAAAAAAAGTGTTCCGCAGTACGTCGATATTGAAGAGGTAAGTATTCAATCTGACGACTATTCGCCAAGTAATATTTATCTTAATCAACAGAAACTGGCGCTGGTAGACAATATACTCCTGAACATGTCACCTATCAGAAGAGAAATTTTTCTGCTTCGAAGAGTAGAAGGCTTGTCGCGAGATGACATCGCTAGAAGGTTATGTGTAAGTGTTGAGGTGGTCAAAAAGCATTTAACCAGAGCGATGGTAGAAATCACTGTGAAACTTGAAGAAGCTGGATGGCTTGAGGACAACTAAAGATGAAATTCTACCTCTTGGTTTACTGTACAGGGTTAACGGCGTAATAAAATGACATCATTAGTTCTAGAGGAAGCAGCAGACTGGTTTGATCGTATTGATGAATTAAGCGAAAAAGAGCAGAGTGATTTCGCGAACTGGCTTGCTATAGAAGAAAACAAGGCTGCTTTTCGCAAGATAGCTACCGCAATGGGGCAGCCTGAGCTCGCTGCACGGTCAATAGCTCTCTCTACAAAATTCACAACAAATAAAGCGCCACTAACACGAAATGGTCTAACTGATCATAAAAGTGCAGAGGATAAGGTGGCGCGCAGTCGCAGGGCCACCTACTGGTCAATTGCTTCGGCGGCCTGTATTGCATGTGTTGTCGTGTTTTTTACTTCGGGTAATGTCGATATAACGGCGAACTCTGAGGAACAACTGTCTGCCCTTGCTGACCATGAAACCAGTACTTTCACCGTTATTTCAACTTCTACAACAGAAGAAAAGTCCAACGTATTAGATGATGGCTCAATTGTTTATCAAGGTGGTGATAGTCAAATAAGTGTAGCGTTTAGTGCTGAAAAGAGAGAGGTTAACCTCACTAAAGGCCAGGCATATTTTGACGTAACGCATGCGCCACAAAGACCGTTCATTGTCGATTTGGATGAAGCAACAATCACAGTTGTAGGGACTGCTTTCGACATTGATAGGCTCGAAGGTCAGACTATTGTAAAAGTTTACGAGGGTACGGTAAGAGTTAGCGCCGACCGCGAAATTCTCTTAAATAGAGGTCAAGAAATTAAGCTCGAAAACGGGGTTATTACATCAAACTCGGCATTTACGCCACAGCAGCTCCCAAGTTGGAGGATGGGGTGGTTAAGTATTGAAGACACACCTATAAACGAGGTGATAGCAAGATTGAACCGTTATTCATCACGACACGTCAACTACATTGGCGACCCAGATGTAATAATCTCAGGGCGGTTTAGTTTACGTGATATTAGTGAGTCTCTAAACTTATTATCTTCAATGCAAGAATTCTCGGTCGAACGAACGAGTTCGGATTACATAGTGAGACAAATAAAGTAGCCACTCACCATGCTTAAACACGTCTCGTGTAGATGTAGAGTAGTATTTGTTTTGTCACTATTGGTCAGTGACTTGAGCTCTTTCACTTATGCATCTACCGTTGACCGTGAGAGACTAGAAAATATAACGCTGACTTCAACATCACTGAGTCAAAGCTTAGCGCTAATTGCAGAAAAGTTCGGTGTTGGTTATATCGCATCGCCCTCCCTGATTAAAGAAGTAATGTCGCCTGCTATGTCTGGCAGATATACGCTTGAAACCGCGATACAAAAAGTGCTGGACGGAACAGGACTAACTTATAGCATTACGAGTAGTGGGGTAGTCATTCGAAAGCCTGAAAGTATAATCGACGAAACCGTTATAGAAGAAATAAACGTTAACGGAATTCGGGGCTCTCTAAACCTGTCTAGACAAGAAAAGCGCAACGAGAAACAGGTCACAGATGTTATCGTCGCTCAAGACATTTCAAGATACCCAGACAGAAATCTTGCAGAATCGATGCAACGAATTCCAGGAATGAGCATAACGAGGGAAGCAGGTGAGGGTCGGCAGGTGGTGCTTCGAGGTTTAGACCCCGACTTTACCTTAGTTACGATTAATGGGATGCCTGTACTTTCAAACAATGACTCTCCTATGGATAGCAGGACTCAGAGAGATAGAGATCGTTCCTTTGACCTCAACTTGTTTACTTCAGAACTTTTTAACCAAATTAAAGTTTTTAAAAGCTACTCTGTAGGGCAACCAAGCGGCGGCGTAGCTGGTATTGCTGCTTTAACCACAGCAAAACCTTTCGATTCACCAGGACTACATTGGAACGTTTCTCATCAAATCGATACGAACCAATATGCTGAAGGTCTTTCAAACCGCTCTTCATTTACTCTGTCTTCAACCAACCAGCATTGGGGCATGTTGATTTCTGCATCCTACGGACAAAGGTCGTATCAAGAGCAAGGCGCAAATACCTTTAGATGGAGGCCACTTGCTCCCGAAGGGGCGGATGTCTCTGCTTTAGAGCCTGAATTGGTTGACGCTTGGCAGGATCAAGAAATTAGGGTTCCAAGGGGAAATCGTTATTCTGTGTGGCGAGGAGACATGGACCGCCTGGGTATCGGGGCGACTATAGAGTATCAAACTGAGCCAAGTCACTTCACAATCGACTGGATCTACGGCCGACTCGATAGCCAACGACAAGAGAATCATCTCTACCCACGGGGTTTTCAGTCTACGCCAATAATCGAGGGCAAAACTTTTTTAACTGATGCAGAGGTTAACTCAAAGAACGAACTCGTTTACGCGGATTACCGAAATGCTCGTGTTGGAACAGAAAGCCGTCATCAGGAGGTATCAACACAGTTTCAACAAACCGTGCTGAACTTTGAGCATAGACTGTCGAGCAGTGTTGTATTTGATGGCGTGCTAGGTATGCAAAGTGCTAGTTATAGAATGCCTCAGAGTATTCGAGCTTACATGAGAGGAGAAAGTGATGTTTCTGTCGACTACAGAGGCGATTATTACTTCCCTAACATAAAATATAGCGCTGAATTGACACATCCGGATATGTGGCAAATGAACGAGCTCGACTCTGAGCAGTTTATTTCGACGTCTGATTTTACTTACGTGAAAGGTCAAATACAGGTAAATACAAGCCACCGAAGTAGCTGGGAGGTGGGTTTTGACTTCGTGCAGTTTGAAAATACGGCCAAATATACGGATATTCAAAACATCCTAAAAGAACACTGGTCATCTACACGAGAGCCAGTACCTCAAAGCACAGCCTATGTTTTTGATAGTCATCAGCATTTAAATTGGTTAGCCCTTAGACCAGAAGAGGTATTCTCTTTTTACAACAAACCGTCTTCGGTGGATTCACTGTTACTGTCTTATGCTCCCGATAGAGTTATTGACAACCTGATAAAAGAAAAAAGAGCGTCTTTCTTTACTCAATACTCTGTCGAAGGTCGTGATTGGACATTCGATGCGGGACTACGAGCAGAGCGTGATGCGTCTGCTGTTTCGGTATTTCAGTCTAGTCTTAGAAATCGCTATGACTTGAGCAATATTGCGTTTCTCCCCTCAATACAATTTAACTACAGAAAAGGTGAGCAAGTAGTTAAAGTCGGAATTAGCAGAACGTTAGGCCACCAAGAATTGGATACTTTGACAAGAAATATTCAGCTTATCGAAGACGAAAATGTATTCATTCTTCCCAATGATAAGCTTAAGCCTATAAGCGCTTACAATCTCGATCTAAGCTTCGAAGCCTATCCGGGAGAAATCGATAGATACTCAGCTAATATATTTGGTAAATGGATAAAAAACAGTTTAGCTTCCAATAGACAACGCTTGCTTTTAAGTGACGTAGCTAGCAATTATCCTGAATTATTCTCTAGCGATTTTGAACGTGTCTACATAGATGTTGTAAAGCCAACGAACCAAGGTACTTATTTTTTATATGGCGTAGAAGGGAGTGCGCAATTAGAGTGGTCATTGGGCGACTATATGTCGCGCCTTAACGTATTTCACTTTGGGATAGTGGCAAATGCTAGTTATACATTTGGAAATGTTCAGTATTACAGCACTAATACTGGTGACCGCCTAGATAAAAAGACTGCGCCTTATCTTTCTCCACTATTGGCCAATCTTACCGCCTATCTTGAGGGATACGCATTGAGCCTTCGGCTCTCAGCCACCTATCGCGATGAGTATATTGCAAGAGTAGATGGAGGAACCTTAGTTGATGAAGATGAGACAGGATTTCTATCAACGCTATATATGGATGCGGTAGTCGCTTATCAAATATCGGACAGTGTAGAGCTAAGGATTGAAGCAACTAATCTCACTGATGAACGAGAAATTCAGTACTCCGATTCTTCTTATCGTCCATACAATACTACGGTAAGTGGTCGTAATTACTCTCTTGCCATTTCTTTTCGCTATTAAAAGCTCGAAGGGCTTATTCTTATAGGCCCTTCGAGCACATTCATTTACATTGAATAAGTAAAACCTAAGTAAAAGGTTCTTCCACTTACCGTTGTGTTGTACAAACGGTCATCCGAATCGCTGTATTGCTCTTCGCGCTCATCAGAAAGGTTGATTCCTTCTAGTGTCACCTTGAGGTTATCATTTACATTATAAAATGCTGAGAAGTCCCAGTAAGTGGTGCCGTGAAAGCCCGCCTCATCTTGGTCACTGCTCGACGTTTCAACCTGCGTTAGGTAATCATCACGATAGGCTGCAGAAACGCGCATTCCCCAATTATCAGTCTCGTAATACATCGTTGCATTGTAGATATTTTCAGACAATCCATAAAAGGGGCGGTAAACCTCCACGCTTTCACCATCGACTAAGATGTTGTGTAAAGACTCGCCATCAGAATAGGTATAGTTAACAATAGCGCCAAGATTATCGAACGGTGCCGGCAGAAAATCGAAATCACGCTGGAACGCTATTTCCCAGCCTGAAAAGTCGCTTTCTGCTAGATTTTGAGGCTGTGAGAAGGTGTACAGTGTATCTGGCGTTTGTGCATTTCCATTTTCGTCTACCATGCCTTCAATTAACGAAAGCGGATATCCTGTATCACCATAGGCTATTGGAGATACATTAGTAGCTATAAAATTATCAATCTCTTTTTGGAAGTAAGTGATAGAGGCATAACCGACTTCATCAAAGTAGTACTCAACACCTGCCTCCATATTGATTGTTTCAAAAGGCTGAAGACCAGGATTACCCGCATTGATACTCAAACCACTTGAACCAAATAATGGGTCAGTATTTACCGTACCTGATACAGATAAGCTTCCCAGTGTAGGTCGCGTTACGTTTTTCCCTGCGCTCGCTCTTAACACAAGGCTCTCAGTGGCATACCATGCAACATTTAGCGTGGGCAACAGTCCATCGTAGTCCCTCTCTACAGTGACGTATTCGCTACCATTTACGATGCCACTCGATTGAATGTCGGTATCAAAATAGCGTAAACCAAAACTAGCTCTTAGTTCAGAATAAGGCAAAAGAACGTCATATTCATATGTTGCGTATAGCGCCGTGGTCTCTTCTGTGACTTCATTAGGCGCATCGCTATACATAATGTCGCGGTCAACATTGAACTCGTTTAGCACAGCGCCAACGTCAGTACTTAACCAATCTTGTTTTTTGTGAATGGAGTTCACATAAACAAAATCAGGATTAATCACATCGCTTACTTCGCCACTTTGCCATTCACTTCTTAGTGCATTGCCGACTTGTTCTCTGTTGTTGCTGTGTTCAAACTTTTTAAAAGAGCCACCAAATTTCAAAGACGCGTTATCAGACAGCAAGTAATCCGCATCAAGCTTAGCGATATCAAAGCTATTTTCTACTTCGTCCTCCTGAAGGTCTATCTCGTGATAACGGTACTCATTGATATCTGTTGGATCAAATCCGTTGATGTAGGTATTGCTACCATAAAAGCGGTCTTCTCTGTAGTCTATGGTCATATCCGCGAAAGATTCTAAGTAGACTTTTGCACTATTACTTTCGTACTCACTTTCCATATGCCCGAGTAAGCCTGAAACCGTAAATGCATCCGTTACACGCCACTGTACGTTCAACACCAACTGTGAAATGTCTGTTGTTGCTTCTTGATTGCGACTTTCTGAGTGCAACGCGGTATTTTCCCACGACGAATATATAACTTCGTTGTTTTGATTATATTCTATGTCAGTCAAACTAGAACAAAAATTGCGCGCACCGTCATAATCCGCACCTGTGCAGCCAAGTGCGGTAGAACTAGAACCTCTGCTTTGTAAGTGAAACTCTCCGCGATCGTTATCAAGTGTGCCGTATAGTGCATCAAGTCCAAGTGAAAATGCATTAGACGGTCTGTATTGGAGCGCTAATGTAGCGCCAACCCTAGTTTGTTCACTATTAAATTGGGAGTATCTGCTACCTCGTGAGAAACGTAGGTTGCCGCTATTTACAGCATCTTGATCTGCTGGTGATAGTGAAGATATGTCTGAGCCTTGGGCGTTGCGAGGTCGCCAACGATAGGTATTATAACCTTGTTCAGCCGTATCGCGCTTACTAAGTGCCAGTGAGACAAGAGCGCCGAAATCACCCCATGTGTTTGAAACTAAGGCTGCGACTCTCGGGGCTACGTCGTCGGTTAACGAATTATCACCCGCTTGCGCACTGATTACACTTTTGAAGCCATCATAATCAAATGGCTTTGCGGTATAAAGTTTGACGGTGCCGCCTATGCCGCCTTCATCCATTTCTGCAGAATAACTCTTCTGAACGTCAATTTGGTTAAATAGCTCGGATGCAAAAATGTTAAAATCGAAAGAGCGAGATAGGTTAGTTGTACCTCTACTGTCCATTGCAGATGAAGATGTACCCAGTGCTTCCATGCCGTTTAATTGCACTTGAGTAAAATCTGCATTTAGGCCTCGCAGAGATATCTGCCTTCCTTCACCAGCTTCACGGGTTATGGTTACGCCTGGTATTCTTTGAATAGATTCCGCTAAATTGAGGCTCGGGAAGTCAGCGATATCTTCAGCAAGAATTGAATCTTGTGAACCTAGGGCGTCCTTTTTTAAATCTTTAGCTTTCATAAGTGAGCCTCGAAAACCACTTACCACAATCTGCTCTATCATTTTATCTTCTGTCTGCTGTGCTAGCGCAGTAAATTGCGTCATGCAGGTGGCTGATAGCACAGCTGTAGCCAAGAGTGTTTTTTTAAAATTAGTATTCATGGGTTTACCTTTTATTTGATTAAATTTTGATGTGTAACAGCGTTAAATCTTTTCAAGCAATCATTCTCGAAAGACACTGAATAACTGCGATTAATGGATTGGGGAGACTGGTTATAGAAGTCGCTAGAGATGAACTGAGCCCCACTGGCAAAAGCAGCATCTCTTTGCTCTCGCAAACTTTCTGTCGTAGCCGATAAATCAGCATCTGCGCGGGTTCTCACTAGAAAACCATCTTTGACTAACGCTTGAATTTCTTGCTGATGTTTAACTGGATCGTTTCGAATGAAAATTGCGACAGCGTCGGAGTTTTTCGGTGCAGAGAGAAACATGCTTCTATTTTGAAGCGTTGAACTCTGTTGAAGATATATCTCTTTTTGAGCTTCGTTAGCATCGAATAAAAATAAGAATTTACCGCGAAGTGCATCAATTCTTGGCCAGCCAGTCTCTATTATTGCTGCTCTTAACGTTTGGTAACGACCTCGAACGAGATCTGGCGTAACTAACTTACTTCTAAATAAACGCGCAATTTCATTATCTAAGTGTTCATAGTCTGAAATCGAAAAAATGGCGGGGGCCGCCTTATTAACAAACGTTGGCTGAGACTCTTTTGCATTCAAAAGAACGGTAATAGGGAAATGATTAGGGTTCGCTTCTGACCACTCTAAAAGTTGTTTTGCGCAAAGCTGCAGGGTCGAGCAATGCGTCATTACATCGACGTGCGGAATATGTAGAACCTTAAATCCAGGTTCTGCCAAAATTTGACGTTCGCTCTTTGTAAACCAATTGCTATTGGAAAGCGTTTCTATTTCTGGTTTGTCATATTGATGTCCATTCGGATCGTTAACTACATCAATTTCAATTTGACGAATTCCTAAATTCAACTGTTCTTGAAGCGAAGGGTGACTATAAGAAATCTTCTTTAAAAGTTCAGGTGACGTAATTGCTAAGAATTGCTCTGCCTTTGGTGGTAGCGCTTTTTTGTAGCTATTGTGAGAACCGATAATTTGATACTGGTCCAGTGATTTCGCGCAAGGTATAGCGCTAAAAATCAGAGTTAAAGAAAGTAAGAAATAACGCATAGGTACACATTCGATGACTATTTTGAAGTGTAGAGCGGAGTTGTTTGAAAAAGGGGACAGTAAATTTTTGCTAAGAGATAAACTTCACAAAAGTGTCATACAAAAACGCGTTTTAACGTGAATTTTCGTGAATCCCTGTCCCCATTATGTGCTAAGCGCAGTTATTACTATTAGTTACTTGCTGAACAGGGCTGCGATATGGGTAAAAATAAAAAGAGAACGAAAGAGATAACAGTTTTTAACGTTAGCGCGTTCAATGTAATGTCTAGCGGGTTGCTAGTTATTTGTTATTTTTTTGCACTTATCTCTACTAATGCCTTCGCCCAAAGTGAAATTGCGCAGGTAAAAATAGCCTTCATAGCAGATATCCATCTTCACGCACCTGAAGCTGCTGCAACAAGGCTTCCCAAAAATGCCCTGCCAAAAGACCCTGTAAGCCATGCTCCAATATTACTGAGAAGCATGCGGGCTCAATTAGGTTCTACTCGACTGTTTAATGAAAATATAATGGTGTTAAAAGAAGCGCTTGATGATGTGGTAGAAAGAAATATCAAGTTAGTAGCGTTACCGGGTGATTTTACAGACGACGGTCAGCCAGTAAACATTCATGCATTAAAGGAAATACTAAACGAATATCGACAAAAGTACGGACTACGGTTTTTCGCTATCAACGGAAACCACGACCCAGTCAGGCCTTTCACGCAACCAGGTGGTAAGCGCGACTTTATAAACCGTGAAGGTGCAGAAATCAGTGTTATGAGCCCATCACATCAAGAGTGTATGTCTGGGAGAAGTGATTTTTGCTCAGAACTATTGAAAGAGTGGGGGTATAAAGAGATTGCACAATCACTATCTGAACATGGTTTCTTACCATCGCCTGCAGACAAGTTGTTCGAAACGCCATTCAATTCAGTGGATTTAGATGAGCGCCACTGGGAATGGTGTGACACGGAAGAATTTTGTGTGGACATGCCTGATATGAGCTATTTGGTAGAGCCATTGGAAGGCCTTTGGCTCTTGGCGATAGATGCCAATGTTTATAGGCCGAAAGGTAGCTTGAAGGACAAGCAGTTTTATGGGTCGAGCAATGCTGGCTACAATGCGCTAGTAAAGTACAAGCCAAAACTGTTGGATTGGATTAAAGATGTTGTTGTGCGTGCTAAAAAGCAGAACAAAAAATTAGTCAGTTTTAGCCATTTTCCTATGGCTGAATTCTCAGACCAACAAACTCAAAGTATTGCTGAGCTACTTGGCGAAAATTCACTGCAAATGTCACGTCAACCCAGTGAAGATACTACAGCTGTGCTAGCGGCAACAGGTTTGAAACTGCATCTTGGTGGTCACATGCATCTTTTTGATGTAAGCCAATCTTCAAAGCACGGTATAACCAATGTTCAGGTGCCATCTTTGGCTGCTTACCAGCCTGGCTATTCAATTGTGACGATTAATACAGAGGGACATTCACTAGTAGAGACAGTCATCGTTCGTGAGGTTAAGAATTTTTCAAAATGGTTTTCGATTTACGAAAAGGAGTGGGGCTTTCTTCATAGAAGTCAGCAAGCCACGTGGGACAACAGTATTTTGTCGTCAAAAAATTATTTGGATTTCACCGACCAGCATTTACAGCAAGTGGTCAACGGTAGATATTTAGATGAGTGGCCTTCAGACTTAGTAGAGCAACTCTCGTCGAATACGGTAAAAGAGATCGTTGACCTCTGTCATTGCGCTCCAAGTGTCAAGAGTATGGAAAATAGTAGTGAGCTTAATGCGACGAACCTCGTTATAGATTTCTACAGAGCAAGAAATGCGGGAAGTTTTGCCCGTTTAGCTTTACCCCGTAACTTCTATGACCAACTTTCGCTTTGCTTAAAGAGCCAAGCCCCACAAAAGACATCACAAACTTTAGACGACAGCGACGCTCTAAAAAAAGCATTAGTCTTAATAACTAACGCGATCTTGTCATCGCGTGAGGACAAGGCTGCAGTGAGTCTCGTGTTATGACTAATTTAGCCAAGCAAAGCTAAATACTGAATACAAGTTAAGAGCTAGTTTTTAATACAAGTGATTTAAATCGGTGGCTGCCGGGGTATAGAGTGAATGCTAGCCCTTTTTCAACCAACCGGCCCTGCTCGTAAAGCTTTTCTACAGTGGCTTGATAGAGTGGCAAAAATTTGCTTAAAGGAGTGCTATCAGAATTGCCCATTCCTGCATAATAACTAACATGGAATGAGCTATCGTCTAACGAGACTAACAGCGTAGGTGTAGGAGTGTTTGCCTTCTCCTCTGTCCAGTTTTTTATTGTACCCATTACTTTTTCGAGCGATACATCATCTTTCATTTTCTTATCCTCATTTTCATGTCTTTCCGTTAAACAAAGTTTATCGTCTTTCTAGGCGAGGATTATCTCCCATTGAAAGTATAAAAAATAGACATCAAAATGATTTGTGTATTTCTCCTTATGCTCTACAAAACAGATGCTCCGTGCTTTGTTTAGGGGGGCATAACGCAATTCGGTTTACCTTATACAGCGGATTTTGCGACTTAAAGCAGAGTCTTGAAGTTGGCTTACTAGACTCGGGTATAGCTTACCTATGTGAGGCGTTAGAGGAGTGCACCGAAGGCCAGCCCTAAAAACACTGTGCCTTCGATACTTTAATTGGTTAAAACAGTTAGAAGTACTTGCTCCATTTGTCTAAAACCGAAAATGTATTATTAGTTTTACTGATGTTCTTAGTGTTACGCCCCTCGTAGCTTCGATGTACAATACCCCATGCTGTAGTTGAGCTTTCTCGCGAACTTCCGGTAACGCCTCTGATTTTATTATTCTTTACTATATTTGTTCCTTGCACACCATTAAGTGAAATACCCTCGAATGCGTCGCTATAAGCGTTAAAGTTAGCTTTGCTAGTAGAAGCTTGTGCTGCCACAACGTCGCCCAGATTGTTTATTTCGTTGCTCTCAATCGTCACATTGTTTGTGGTTTCAAGGCTTATTGCGCGCATGGCGTTGTCGATAGTGTTATCGAGAATCTTCACGTTTGTAGCTTGCCAGCCTCGATATACACTTTTTGTACTTAGCCCCACAACGACATCTTTCAGTACATTATTACGCATAACTATATTGTCAGCGCCTCTTTTAGAGGTGAAACCATCAAACGCGCGCTCCACATAGTTGTCATGAATGGTGAAGTGATCACCAAATTGTCCGTTATCCCCGCCTGCAGATAAGTACACCGCGGCGTCGCGAACCCCATAA
>Ga0066839_10000825_pt1 | contig 13343 bp, 14 predicted proteins | sample ETNtaG_10_FD_66733 | JGI IMG/M metagenome (GOLD analysis project Ga0066839, IMG submission 66733) | Marine microbial and viral communities from oxygen minimum zone, Eastern Pacific Ocean - ETNP201302SV82 | ecosystem: Environmental > Aquatic > Marine > Oceanic | place: Pacific Ocean: Eastern...
CGTCAAATGGCGGCGTCCGGTTCAGGCGAAGCCGAACGCAGGCGGGAAGACGATGACGACAACGGCGGCCCATGCGGGAAATGCCGGCAGGAAGCGGGCCTGCCACGCCTCAAGGTCACCGAAGGGGCGTCGTCGTGCCAGGAATTCCCCCAGGAGAACGAGGGACCAGATCAGGTTGGCCAGCAGGAGCAGGTTCAGGCCGAGGGCTGCAGTGCGGTTGGGGCTGAGCCCGTGGTTTGCGACACGCTAGAATTGGCCGATGCCAAGCGACGGTGTGCTCAGGTTCTCCAACCGCCTTCATCGTGGGCTGCTCGGCCTAAGCGGAGGAAGGCTTGGCTGGAGGACGGCCGGAATGCCGGTCCTCAAGTTGACCACTGTTGGCCGCCGGTCAGGGCAGGAGCGGACGGTCATGTTGACCACCCCCCATCAGGACGGCGACGCGATCGTGATCGTCGCCTCCAAGGGTGGGGAGGACCGCCACCCGGCCTGGTACCTGAACCTCGTCGAGAACCCCGAGGTCAAGGTTGCCATGAAGGGCAGTTCCGCCAGGCCGATGCGCGCCAGGGTGGCGTCTTCAGAGGAACGGGACGGGCTGTGGCCGCTCGTAACCGCCGCCTACTCCGGTTACGCCGGCTACCAGGAGAAGACCGACCGGGAGATCCCCCTGGTTGTGTTGGAACCCGCAGCCTGATCCGGGTCGCCCGGCCCTCGCTGAGGGGGCTCAGTACATGGTGGTCTGCCAGCGACGCGGACGCAGGGTCATGAGGGCCCCACCTTCCTCGTCGGGGGAGAACCCTTCGGCGTACCGGCGGCCGGCCTCCTCACCCAGGTAGCGGGTGGCCATTTCCAGCACCAGGTTGTGGCGCTCGGGTCCGCCCAGGGCGGTGACGGTGACGGGACCCTCGGCTGTTACGTACTTGTAGGGCGGCGATTCGTCCTGGATGCAGATGCCGGCACGCCCGGCCCGTCGGAGCAGCACGGCCTTGGCAGAGGCATCCTCCATGGTCACCTCGAAGGATCCGTCCACGTAGCGGTACCAGACAGGTGCACACAGGGGTCCCTTGTCGGCTCGTTCGATGACGAGGACCGCCACCCTGACGTCACTGAGGAACTCGTCGCGCTGGGCGTCGGTCATGTCGGCCATGGTCGGATGCTAACTCTCGGGTGACGCAGTTATCCGGGGAGGATCTGTAACTGTTCCTGGATCGGCAGCAGAACGAACTGGTCGAACTCGGCAATTAACTCGGTGGTGCTCATTCCGTAGGCGTTCTGGAAGGCGCCCTCAAAACCGAGGTCGTTCACACGCGGGTAGTAGGACTCGAGCAGTGCGTCGGGTCCGAACCTGTCGGCCAGCCATGCGTGGGCCCAGGAGCCGTAGCTGTAGGCGATGCCCTGATCGGGGCCGTACTGGATTTGTGAAGCCGAGGTTCCGGGATTGGATGACATCCAGTACCTGACCTCTTCCATTGTCCAGGTCATCCTCTCGGCGAGGGGGTTCCAGTCAGAGGCTGTCAGGACCCCGGATTCGCGCAGTCTCTGCGAGGCGGTCTGGGCCATGAACTCTGCTCCACCCTCAACGAACCAGATCGGCCCGAGCAGGTCGTCCCGCTCGTCGAAGTCGAGCGACTGGATGTGGGCGTGCTGAACAGCGTGGAAGTACTCGTGGAAGACGGTCTTTTGCTCGTCGGCGTAGGGAATGTTGAACATGCCGGCGAAACCGATGGGCAACGACGATGTGAAGTAGTGGATGTTCCAGTCGCGCATTCCGTTTCGACCGGCGTCGAGGCTGGCCTGTCCCGAGGCGACCACCTCGGCGCCGACAGCCTGGTAGGAGAGCATCCCGTGGTTGCCGCCCGTGTTGCGGTCCATGCAGAAACTCCGCGACTGCTGGTTGGCTGCAACCCGCCTTTCGCAGTTGACACCGATCAGGTCAATGGCAGCGCCCTCGTCGGCCCCCATCACCCAGTACTCGGTGGGTCCGTAGTTGCCCCACTCGGCGACAGCTACCAGCAGGGCTTCGGTCACCAGCTCGCAGACCCGGTCGTTGAGATCCGAGGCGCAGAGGACCTCCGGGGTGTAGCCAGTCAGCTGGCCCCACACGTCGGTTCCGGCCGGTGCGACCGGTGCCCCGGCCGCCACGCAGTAGCGGTAGGTGTCGGTGTCACTGCAGGCGACGGTGGTTCCGGGTGGTTCGGTGGGTGGCGGGAGTGTGGTCGTGGTTGTCGTGGTTGTTGTCGTGGTGGCCGGAACCGTCGTGGTGCCAGGAGGAGCGGTTGTCGTGGTGGCCGGAACCGTGGTGGTAACGGGTGGAGATTCGGTTGACGTGGTTGGTGTCGAGGTGGCCGCTGCGACGGTCGTTGTTGACGGAGGCGTCGCTGATGGGGTTGTCGTCGTGGCTGGCGGCGCAGAGCTGGTTGAAGCCGTGGCGCCGGGAGTGCCCGTCGTAGTGCTTGGCAGGGTCGTGGTTGGGGTTGTCGTGACAGCGAGGGTTGCTTCCGGGGCTGTTTCGGCCGGAGGAAGGCTCTCCTGGTCCGCACCGCAGGCGATAGCGAGGAGCGCGACGATCAGGAGCCAGGCTGGTCTGTGCATCGGCGAACCCTACTGGTGGGAGGGGGATCCCCATCGGGGTTCCCCATTGGGATGCCGGACCTAGCTGTCGAGGCGTACCACCACGGCGCGGTCGGTGGGAGGAACGATGACTCCTCTGCCGACCGCCCTGAGGATCGGAGCGGTCAGGCGGCTGAGGGCGAGCTCCAGGCGGTACTTCCGGTCGATCAGCGACCGCACGTGTTCAAACTCGGTGCCTTCGACGACCCGGGCCGTGCCGGTGTGTCTGGGGGTGTCGACGGCCACCTGGCCCCACATGTTGCTCACCTCGATGGCGACCCTGGGGTTGCCTCCGATTCGTTTGACCTTCCAGCTGTCCGAGAGGGTGGTGAAGGCGACCTCGCCGTCAGCGAGATCGGTTGCCCAGACCAGGACATGCCTCGGTTGTCCAGTGTCGGTGTAGGTGGTGAGCCGTATGTACCTGGCGTCGCCGACGTTCATTGGGTTCCTCGTGGCACCGGACAAGCATGCCACTTCCGGAATACCATCGAAATTCGTGTAGGCATTGAGGAGTGGAGATTCTCTTTGTGGCCGGTTTCAGCCCAATCGTTTCTGACCCAGCTGCTGGTCGGTGTGCGCTACTGCCCCTGGATGCACGAGGAGTAGCCCGTACGACTGCCGGCCGGTTCAGGTCCCGGGAGGGCTGTAGGCAATCGCTCCGCTTACCGTGGCGGCAGCTGCGTCGATCTCCTCCGGGGTCAAGAGGACGGTCATGCTTCCTGCAACCATTCCCGAAGCCGAGACAGCAAGGCTCACTGCGGCCGCATCGGCGTTTGAGGGAAAGTCGGCGATAATCATGGCGTCGCTCTCGCCGAAGGTGAAGTAGAAGGACTCGAGGGTTCCACCTGCCGACTCCAGCGCGGCGTTTGTGGCGGTCACCCGGGCCGATCCTCCGCCGGACAGGAGTCCCTGGACACCCTCGGTGGTGTAGCTGGCCTGGTACATGTACTTGGGCATCTAGGTCTCCTTTGTTGTCTGCTCCAGTCCAGAAAGATGAGGACTCGCTTCACCTGCGGCAAACCATGGCGAAACCACCTTCCCGGCACTGGGCTGGCTGACAGGTGGCCTGAGTCAGGTGATGTCCGTTGTCCCGATTTTCCTGTAACTGCCTGCTTGGACGGTAGCGGTACCGGTTGCTCCCCTCAAGTGCCACGAGATCTCTAGGCCCAGAACTTGACAGGGGCACGAGGGGGGGTACGTGTGGTGTGCTGCTGAACCCTCAGCGGCACAAACGGAGAGTGGGGACCGAGCGATGAAGATGTTTAACCGATTGTTGACCCTGAAGCCGGGTTCTCTGGTGCAAGGAACCGCGGGAATGGTGGACGCTGTTTCACACATCAGTGCCAGTACCGGCTATGACTTCACCCTCTGGCAGTCGCTGCTCGGTGCCCCGGTTGGCACGCTGGGGGTAAGTGCCATGGTGAGGGACTACGGCGACTACACCGACGAGGTTGCGCGCCTCTATGCGGAGGACGAGGCCTGGGTGGCCAAGGTGGACGCCAGTGGTGCCCACATGGCCGGGAACCCGGAGGACTCCCTGTGGAACATCGTCCACGCCGTCGGCGACATGTCAGAGGTGCCAAACGTAGTGTCCAACATTATGTGGCAGATGAACCCGGCGGAGGTGGCGCCTAGTGTCGCCTGGGCCATCGAACTTGCGGCCTATTCCAACGGCATCGGCGGTGCACCCGTGTCGGTCAGTTTCAGCCAGTGGGGGCTTCCGAACTACATACGGCTGCTCTGGGGCTACGAGTCAGTGGCAGCGTTCGACGTGGCGAGTACTGCTGTGCAGGGGGACCCCGGGCTCGGTGAGCGGCTTGCCGCCACAGCCGAGATCGGCGTACCAAGGGATATGCAGAGCGGGGTCATGAGGCGGATCCTCTGAGTTGATGGCCCGAGTTCCTGAACGCCATCTGGCAGCGGCCATTTGTGGGAGCCCCTCAGTCCAATGAGCCCCTAGGGGTTGCACGTTCGATGGATTGACGGGCGACTACGACGATTCGGTCAGAATCGGCGGAGTTGTGGACTGCGACGAGGTCGCCCATAGACATGCCAACTCCGGCCCCCGCCGAGTCCGGGGCTGCCGGTATAGAAGCGGCTGTCAAAGGACTCCTGGTGGGGGGGACGGCTTGTTCCGCTCTCCGGATTGTCCGGTTAGCTGGGGGTATGGCAGGCTCGCTGTCCATCTTCAGGAACGGAGCCTGTCAATGAGCAATACCGCTGGTCCCTACACCCCGGTCGTCCACGCCGGCGATCTGCTGTTCGTCAGCGGCCAGATCGGCATCGTGGATGGGAGCCTCGCTGAGGGGGGTCTCCATGCGCAGGCCACCCAGGCGTTGGCCAACCTGAGGGCTCAGGTCGAGGCCAACGGCGCCACCCTTGGCCAGGTGGTCAAGACCACGGTGTTCCTGACCGACATGGGCAACTTTTCGGCTATGAACGAGATCTACTGTGAGGCCTTCGGCGAGAGTCGTCCCGCCCGGTCGTGCGTTGCCGTGGCCGCGCTTCCGCTTGGTGCCGTCTTTGAGGTGGAGGCCGTCGTCCACGTCGGTTGACCCACATGGAAGCTAGGCGCCCACCGCCTGGCGGATGATCGTGCGGAGTCGTGGGGGTCTGTTAGGCGAGGGTCCGAGGGGTAGATCTCGTGGTGGGGTCAGCCTCATCGACGACGACCCCGGGTTCGTCGCCTGCCGAGTACTGGGGCCTGGCTGTCTTCTTCAGGTCGATGTCGGGTGCGACGGCTTCGCGCTTCTACCTATCTGGCCTTTGAAACGGGAACCGTTCTCAATAGCATGAGGGGATGGAAACCCTCTACCTGGCTCTCCTGATAGTTGCGGTGTCCCTCGGCGCCGGGCTGCTGCCGCAGGTGTTCGCCAGGAGGATCACGTCTCAAGGCCTTTCGGACCTGACCGGCTATGCCTCCGGGTTGCTGCTGGTCTCGGCGTTCGTGCTGGTTGTCCCGGAGGGCTTTCACGCTGCCGCTGCAGGAGGCGGCACACTTGACCCTGATCCCGTGGCACTGGGTCTTGCTGCACTGGCCGGATTCATCGTGCTGCTGGTGCTCGAAGGCCTGGGGATTGGCCATGCCGTTCACGAGGAACACCACGACCACGCAACCGGGCACGGCCATGAACACGTGCATCACCCGTATTCCGGAGGGATCGTCGCAATCGGGCTGTCGGTCCACGCCCTGGCAGATGGCATCGCGATCGGAGCTGCGGCAGCATCCGGCGAGACGTCGTTCTCACTGCTCGTGGCGTTTGCGGTTGTCGTCCACCGCGTGCCTGCTGCGCTCAGCCTGGGGATATTCCTGCTCCACCAACCAGGGGGAAGGAGGACGGCCGTCAGCGGACTCCTGTTGTTCACCCTCGCCACACCCGTGGCCCTGGTCCTTTCCTATCTGGTGCTCGATGGCGCCGACAGTTCGGTCCTGGCACTCGTGCTGCTGTTCTCAGCCGGGACATTCGTCTACGTGGCGACGGTCGACACCCTTCCGGCCATCCACAACCCTGATGTTGGCCGGCGGGCGGTTCGCAACGTGCTGTCAAGCGCCGTTGCATTCTCGATTGTTCTGGTTCTGTTGAACAGCGCCGGGGTTCTGGAACACGGCCACCAGGAGGGCACCGACAACGGCGGTGGATTACACCTGGAGGAGGAGCATCATGACGATGCTGGAGCCATGACTGGTACGCCCCTGACCGGCACAGGTCCCAGTCGTTAATCTGAATGGGTTAAGCCGAAAGGATCAGAAGTGGAAGGATCGGACGCACCTTACGGTTCCGTCCAGTCGTTCGATGCCGGCTCGGCAGGCGCTGACGGCGGAGCACGACAGGCCCTCGGCGACGACGGTGTCGTCTGTCTCCGGGGAGCATTCGAGGCACCGTGGCTCTCTATCGTCGAAGACGGGATCGCCGCCGCGTTGGCCGGAGCGAGCGTCGACCTCGATGTGGTGAAGCGAGAGGGCGACAAGGGTCAGTTCTCGTTCAGTTCAGGAGCGTGGCAGACCGTGGAACCCTTCAGGCGGTTCATATTGGATTCGCCTCTCGCTGATCTCGTGTGGCCGCTACTTGACAGTTCGACTCTGGCGCTGTTCTACGACTTCTTGTTGATCAAGGAAGCCCACAGTGACAGCGCGCTAACGCCATGGCACCAGGACCACTCCTACTATCCGCTCGATGGAACGAAGGTGGTTAACAGCTGGGTCGCGTTGGATCACATTCCCCTCGAATCAGCGCTGCGATTTCTGTCCGGTTCGCACAGTTCGTCCACCCTCTACCGCGCCGTCGACTTCGACGATCCCAGCGCCCCCTATCGCCACGCCCGACCTGAGCTTCCTCTGCCTCCGATCAACCCGGACGCCTGCATCCTGGCAACGACTCTGGAGCCGGGCGACATGTTGGTCTGGTGGTCCCACACACTCCATTGCGCACCCGGCAACCGCCTCGACCGGCGGCGGGCAGCGTTCTCTGTCAACTGGCTGGGTGACGACGTGACCTACAACGGGCAGCCGGCGCTGAACACCTACATCGACCCGCTGCTCTCACCCGGAGACCGTGTTGTGGGCGACAAGTTCCCACTCGTGCGGCAGTTGGACGCGGTCAACGGTTGATCGGGAGCTAACGGCAGGCCGAGACGGACCTGTGTCGGTGCCTCATTGGCCGAGAGGCCTTGGAACCTGGTTCTTGGGAATGGTGGTACGCCCCCCCCGGACGGGACACCATCCGCACCCTGGGCCCCGACTGAACGAGGGGCAGGCCCCCTCCGACAGCGGTCTAGACCGTCAGCACCGGTAGACCCCTGTGGTACTCGGGCATGATCTCGCTCTCCAGGTCGTGGCCCGTCATGGCGTCTACGCACATAATTGCCGACAGGGAGGCCCCGTCGACACCCCCGCCCCAGAGACGCTTGCCGTACTGGTCGCCAGCAAAGTACAGGCCTTCCACGTGGGACGACACGACATCAGGCCGGTCCTCATCCACCGGCCTCCATAGTCCGTAGGCCTCAGGGCTCGGGGTCCAGATCGAAAACTCCAGGTCCTCATCCCAGTTGGGGAAAGTGCGGCGAGCCCAGTCCTCGCAGAGGTCGATCACCCGGTTCACCCTGTCCGGATCACGCATCTCCGCATCTGTAAGCGCCGTCGAGAAGAGGTATTCGGTTTCCGCCACGGGAGAACGTTTGGCGGTTCGGTCACCCCACGCCGAAAAGTCGCACATCACCATGTCAACGACGCCGACAAAGCCCTCGGCGGGATCGGTGATACCCGGCATGTAGACAAAGCTGCGCTCGTCTATGCCAATCGCCGGGAGTTGAGGGTTCTTCATTCCACACCAACCGGTGAGCAGGCCCGCTCCGTAGAACTGCTTTGTGAGCAGGTCCACCCACTCGGCTGGAAAGCACTCAGGAGGAAGAACTCCGAAGATGTACTTTGGGGGGATCGTGCAGATCACGTTGTCGCCCATCAAGAGCTGCTCGGCACCGTACTCATTGTCATCGGATCTAGATCTGGTCCGCACACCGATGACACGCTGGTCCTCAATCAGGACCTCCTTGACAACGGTGTCGCGCAACACCATGCCTCCATGCTCCAGGATCACCTTCTCAAATTGCTGTGGAATGGCTATGCAGCCAGGCTCATCAGCGGTTGCCACCGACCCTGTCACCAGGTTCATGCCGATCCTCCCGGCTATCGCCATGTAGCCAATGAAGTCACCCGCCGAGTACATCGACGGCTCAGCCTGAGCCGTCTGGGACGCTGCCAGAACCTTGATGTAGTCATACGCCTCGGGATGCATGCCACGCTGCTCCAACCAATCTTGGAAGGGCGTATTCATGAGTCTGGCCATGTCCTCAAAGGTCGTCGCAGCCATGTCGCGCAACTGCACCATGGTCGCTTCGAACCCCTCTTTTGACATCCAGCCGTAGGGCTTTCCTTTCACGACCTGGTTGTGGTCAGTCGGCGCGTCCTCACCGTTCCAGACGATGAAACCGAGTCCTTCATTGACCGGCAGGTTCCAACCCACGCCGAGATGGCCCATGAGGTGGTCGACACGACTCTTGTTGCCCCAGAACAGGCCATGTCCCCCGGCTTCGAAAGTTCGGCCATCTAGAAGCTCTTGCTCGAAGATCTCCTCAATGGATGGGGTGCAGCGACCGAGGTAACAATGGGCGAATGGGAGGGACCGTCGAAACGCTGCTGCATCCATCTCCACCCCGTCGGCAACGACCTTGTCGCCTCGGCCAACGTAGGAGAGGGCCCTTCCTCCGATGAACGGTGCCCTTTCGAGCACCAGAACACGTTGGCCGTGGTCCTTGGCCAGTAGAGCTGCAGCAGCCGTTCCTGCTATGCCGGCTCCGATGACGATCGTGTCGAACCTCTGGCTGGTGGGCATCTTGGCACTCCTCAGTTGATCTGGTCGAGCCATGCCCCCGACAGCCCCGGAAAGGGCCCCTGATGGATCGTGGTGGTCTTGGGAAAACTAGAAGATACATCTAGAAATAGCAAATACTTCTAGATGGTAATTATGCTTGTAGTATCCAATCTGGATGACTGATGACACTCTGGTCTTGCGCTCGCCCGGACGGGCAGAGCGAACTCGTCGTGCCTTAGCCGCTGCCGCCCTGAACCGTCTGCGAGCTGACGGATCCTTCACAACAGAGGAAGTTGCAGCTGACGCAGGGGTGAGCCTGGCCACTGTCTACAACCGTTTCCCTGAGGGTAGAGACGGCCTAATGGCTGCTGCCTTTGATGCAGTCCTGGACAGGGTGGTCGAGGTGACTGGCCTACTTGGGGTCGAGCGACTCCTTGAGGACGGGCTTGAACAGGTGGCAACCGACCTGCTTGAAGGCCTGGTCACCGTGTTCGAAGAAGAGAGTCGGGTAATGCGAGCCGCCCTGGCTCAACTTTCTGAGAGCCAGACCCTGCGTCACGCCTACCGGGACCATGAGGCACAAACCCTTGTCATTATCACCCGGTTCATCAGGTTGGGCCAGGCCGCAGGTCGCATCGCGACTGGTGACCCGGAAGAAATGGCGGTCGCTGTACTCGTCCTCGGCCAGGGCCTCAACAACCCAGCCCTGTTGGGTGGCACCAAGCGCCCTCAAGTGATGGCTCGACTCTCAGATCTCTTGACTTTGATGCTTTCACCCGAACAGTGACGGTGCGGAGAGCGGCCCGATAGAGCGACAACGCCTATTGCCTCAGGTCTAGCGCTCCGGGGGGTACTACCAGACATCGCTCTTCTCACTCACTACGAGTGCTCAAACAAGGTGGGATAGAAACAGCATCTATTTGAGGCTCCCGGTTCAGAGCGACAATATCCGGGACAGCACAGACGGCTTAGGGTGCGGACGGTGGCACGCCCCCCAGCGGGGAGACCAAAGTCGCAACTCCTCTCGGCGGTTGCGCTCTTTGTGGTACGCCCCCCGGAGCATGTAACACCTGCCAAACCAACACCATGGGAAATCCGCTGAACGGATTAGCCGTCAGCATTGAAGGAGCAAGCCCTGGGGCGCGTACCACCTAAGGCAAGATTATGGGAATGCCTTTGCACGCCAACAGGATCGCTTCCGTGGGGCACTGAAGACAGTCATTCGGGGTCACCCACCGGGGCGCGTGCGACTATCGACGAACAATTACCCAACTGTTACCAAGGTCGGGACTGCGGCGGAGAATCCGGCTGCATCGGCGGAACCGGCCGTCCCGTCATAACCAACGGTTTCAACCACACCAGTAACGGTGTCAGGAAGACCGGCGCCGCCCCAGGCTGCATAGACAGTCCTGCCATCCGGCATGTCGAATCGGACCAGGCTTTCCCCTGCCCAGGACGCAGACGTGAAGTCGCCGACCGTCTCGGCTAGGAGAAGAAACGCAGAATCCGACTCCGGGCCTGGCCCACCGGTCGGGTCGTGGGGACCGACATTGAAGATTCGGGAGGCCCCATCGGCGAAAGCCGTGGCAAAGCCGGTGAGAGTTTTCTGTCCAAGCTCGTCACCTGTCGGACTCATCTGTCCTGGCTCAGGCCAAGTCGAGACGAGGGCCTCGGTAATCCAGTACTCGGCACCTGCATGGCCCGTCTCGTCGAGAAGGGCCCTGTAGTCATCGGAAAAGAAGGAATGGTCGGAGCCGATCGAGTGGATGTTGCCTACGTGGAAGAACCCGGCAGCCGACTCAAGGACCGGTGTCCAGAAATCGGCAAAGGACGGCTGCATACCTGCCTGTCCGCCTGTCAGCACAGTGGCCTCAGGATCGGCAGTTGTGATCGTTTCGAATGCAAGGCGGAGCATCGACAGATAGTCGGCTGAAGTCCCTTGGAAGAAGTGGCCATGGCCTCCCTGCATCGACGGCTCGTTGGCCACCTCCCAGTGGCGTATCGGGTATGCGAGGCCCGGCATGTCCTCGACACCATCTCCGTCGTAACGCTCAACCACTGCGGTCAGCCAACCAACGAACTTCGTTTCATCGCAGGGAGCAAACAACTTGGTCGGCAATCTGCGCAGCACCGGCTGGACCTCTGGGTCGTTCGCATGGCAGTTCTCCTGATCCCATTGGGCGAAGGGCCAGAGAGTGCCAAGAATCGCCAGTCGACGGTCTTGCCAGGTGTTGACGTGCCAATCGACCCGGCCCCAGTCCCACCGGTCAGGTGTGGGTTGGATTTCTGACCAGAGGAATTCGCCGGGATGCGGACGGATCCATCCACCGGGAACGTCGAACTCCTGGCCCAGTACACCGAAGCGGTTGGAACCAACATCGTTTGGCCACGAAAGCGGCCCAGCAGTCGTCGTCGTAGGCGCCACAGTCGTCGTAGGCGCCACAGTCGTCGTAGGCGCCACAGTCGTCGTAGGCGCCACAGTCGTCGTAGGCGCCACAGTCGTCGTAGGCGCCACAGTCGTCGTAGGCGCCACGGTAGTTGCGGGGGCAGATGTATCCGTACTCCCGCCACATCCAGCGGCAAAGAACGCCAAAGTAACCACGCTTGTCAGAACCTTGTTCACGATCACAGCTAACTACCTTCTCTCTTGCTCCGCACGGGACCAAATCAAGTTTCCAGGAAGGCGCAGGCACCGTTCTACGACTGGGGCGAGGACACGACCTCATGGGTCGAGGTGACCGCCTGACTCTGGCGGCCAACCGGCACCGGTTTGGTTGACGGAGCGGAAACTAAGAGTTCAGCAAACAAGTTCATAAACGTTTCCGGGCAGGATGGGTCGGTGACTGTTCTCTTAGGTGGCCTGTCGGCGGTGTTCTTTGGCATTGGTGACCTACTTGGCGGGGTCGGTGTGCGGAAGTCGGGACGGTCGGGGGCCGCGGTGGGAATGTCGATTGTGGCTACCAGCGTCGGGGCAGTGGTGATCGGCGTCTATCTGTTGTTCAGCCCCCCCGAGTCGCTGGCCCGCTCCGACGTCGGCTGGTCGGTTTTGGCGGGGCTTTCGATGTCGGCCACCCGCCCCGTGCTCTATCTGGGTATGGCTCGGGGACCGATCGCTGTGTTCGCCCCTACCTTCGGGTTGACCGCCATTATCGTCCCCGCCCTGGTCGGCCCACTGGTTGGTCAACACCCCGGTATGTGGGAACTCCTCGGACTGGTGGCGGCAGTCCCCGCGGTGGTGCTCCTCTCTGGAGAGGGTCGCGTTCCGACCATAGGTGAGGTTCTCCACAGCCCGGTGCTCGGGATGGCTGTCCTGGTTGGTACCTGTATCGGGATTGCCGGGCTCTTCCTGTCGTTCGTCGACGACTCGGCAGGGGTCTTCCCGGCGTTCATGACACTGGCTGTCGGATTTGTCGTTCTCCCGGTCGTCTCCGTATTGATGCCCGGAAGGGGGGTTCCTGACCGGGTGACCACCCGATTCGGGGCAATTCTCGGTGTCACTAGTGCCATTGCGTTCATGCTCAGCACCCTGGCCTACCAGCGGGGCTCGGCGGCGGTGGTCACCGCGCTGATCTGCCTCTGCCCGGGGGTGTCGATAGTCATCGCCTGGAAGTTCCTCCATGAACGGCTAGCTGTCCTGCAGATGGTCGGTGGGGCCTTCGGGGTGCTCACCGTGGTTCTGTTCGCACTCGGTACCTAGGTCGGGTGCCCGCCAAGCCCGCAAAAGCGCCTGCCAGGCGCACACCGGTTCCGTTTGTCGGTCACTAACCTCAACCGGCCATGGGATTCCGCTCGTTGATGCCTCACCTGCGGCCCATCTACACCCCGTGGGTCTGCGCCAGCCTGAGTGTCAGCATCCTCGCCGTGTCGCTCCCGCTGTCCATTCTCGAACACGGGCGTTCCTACGGGTCGATCAGTGTGGTCATGGGAGCCGGTGGAATAGGCGCGGCGCTCGGCGCTTTGCGGGTCGGCGTATTGACCGACCGGTGGGGCTCAGCGCGGGTGGCAGCCGGGGCGTTGGCCGTGATTGCCACAGGCAGCTGCCTACTCGGCACGACGACCATCGTCGCACTGTTGGCCATCGCCCAGTTGGCTATCGGAAGAGGGGTTATTGGAGTGATGCTCTCCCGCCAGGTTGTCCTGACTTCCACCGTCTCCACGGGCCTGCGTGGGCGGGCCATGTCCTTGATGGAGGGATCGATGCGCCTTTCGGTCCTGGTCGGCACGGCGGGTGGCGGGGTGCTCTACGACCTGTTCGGTGACCGTTGGACGTTCGTGGCCGCCGGGGTGATCTCGGCGACCGGGATCTTCGCGGTCCTTCCGGAGCTCCGACAGGGCAGGGAGACGACCGCCAGTGCCCGGGGAGGATGG
>Ga0066839_10000833_pt1 | contig 13298 bp, 11 predicted proteins | sample ETNtaG_10_FD_66733 | JGI IMG/M metagenome (GOLD analysis project Ga0066839, IMG submission 66733) | Marine microbial and viral communities from oxygen minimum zone, Eastern Pacific Ocean - ETNP201302SV82 | ecosystem: Environmental > Aquatic > Marine > Oceanic | place: Pacific Ocean: Eastern...
TCACCATCTTTTCGGACTTGACGAAGCCCTATGCATGATCGCTGAGGAAGGCGGGATAGACGCAGTGACTGGTCGACATCGTCGACTAGCCGATGCGGTGCGCTCCGCTGTCGAAGTATGGGGTGAAGCAGGAGCGCTCGAGTTCAATGCCACCAAAGAAAGCGAGCGCTCGGACAGTGTGACATGTGTTCGGCTTGCCGCGAATTATGACGCTGACCACGTCGTGGCGATTGCTAGAGAACGGTTTAATTTGAGCATGGGATCTGGAATTGGCCCCCTAGCGGGATCCGCTTTTCGCATCGGACACCTCGGAGATCTCAACGTTCCAATGCTGCTCGGGGCGCTGGGAGCAGTGGAAGCTTCGCTGCGCGTATGTCAAGTGCCAATTGGAACCGGTGGGTTAGAGGCCGCAACCAAGATGTTGAGTGAGGTGTCGTCGTAGATGTCTTCGTTAGCTCCAATGGCAGCTGCCGACCGTATGACTCTGATAGATCTAATTCATGATGCCCCGTTGGTGATCGTGATGGCCGTCACAGGTGGGGGAGTTGCATCAATATCGGACCTGCTCTCCGTCCCGGGGGCATCACGAACCGTCCTGGAGGCCACCGTTCCGTATGCAACGTCGGCCTTATCCGATCTCATTGGGTATTCCCCCGCACAAACCGCGGCGAGCGATACAGCCCAAGCGATGGCGACAGCATGCCTTGAGCGTGCGAAACGGCTTGCCGATGCGGACATACCAGTAGCTGGAATTGCCTGTACGGCGGCCCTAGTAACGGATCGCAAACGTCGCGGCGACAATCGTGCCCATATAGCAGTGGCGACTCGCGACGGGGTTAGTTCATCGAACATCAGGCTAGAAAAGGGTTTGAATGATCGAGCTGCTGAAGACCGGATTGTGTCCGACGCAGTGCTGCGAGTTATCGCGACGGCGGCAAAAGTCGCTGAGTAGCTAACTCTGCGCCAGAATCTCTACATGGCGCGACGTGATACTCAACACATCCCACAAACCGCAGTCGAACTCGACGCGAAATGGTTCACTTCGGCGATTGGTTCCAAATATGGCGGAGTGATCACTCATGTGGAGACAGAGCCCATCGGTGAAGGCGTTGGGTTCATGGGAGAACTCCATCGTTGCAAATTGACGTGGGAGGGAGGCGATGCGGTCCCAAGCTCGGTCGTAGCGAAACTTCCGTCCCAGGTCGCGAAGAATCGCTCCTTAGGTGAAGGCCTCGCCGTATATGAAAGGGAGATCTGGGTCTACAGCAAAATGAGAGGCCAACTTGGAATTCCGATGCCTGAGTTCATTCACGCCGAACTTGACCCCAACCCGGTTCCGTGGCTCGAAACAGTCTTCGTTTTTCTCTTCGAAAAACTGCCAATCGGTGGAGTGAGTTGGCTTCTCGACCGTTTGTTGTTATTAGGGGCGAAGAGTCCCCGCAGATACTTGCTGGTCTTGGAGGACATAGCCGACGCTCGACCTCCGAGCCAACTCGCAGGCGGATCGATTGACGATGCCTTGGTTGGCCTTGACCTACTCGCTCGCTTTCACGCACACAATTGGATGAATCAAGATCGCCGGGATGCAAATCCGATCCTATGGAGTGTTGGTCGCACCCCAAAGGTCCTTCAGGCTAGCTATCGTCGACACCGCGACGACTTTGTTGACCGCTTCGGTTCGTTGATCGGCGAAGGAATGGTTGCCAAGATGGACGAAGTTCAAGAGCGACTTCCCGTGTTTGCTTCCCAGATGGAACAGGGCCCTTGGACTCTGTGTCACGGCGACTACCGGCTAGACAATCTCATGTTCCGTCCCAACGGTCAGACCGTTGTTCTTGATTGGCAGGGTATGGGGTGGGGACGCGCTGGATGGGAAGTTGCCTATTTCATCACCACAGCTTTGGAGCCTCACCACCGAGACGAGGAGCAAAGGTTGCTGCGCAGATATCACCAAGTCTTGGTTGGTGAGGGAGTACAAGATTACTCATATCAAGATCTAGTTGACGACGTGACCACTACCAAGGCAGTCCTAGCGCACAGAATGGTCGCAGGTGACGACCTACTAGACACCGGTACGGAGGACGGAGAGCCCGACCTCGTTGACGTGCTAGTCCAGCGAGTGGTTGGTTGGGTCGATCTCGAAGAATAAGGAAGCGCCGATTAGCTAAAAAGGCCGTTCCCTATCCCCTCGGCGACCTCTTCGAAATCGAGACCAGCGAGTTCAGTCCAAACTTCAAAGTTGTGTTCGCCCAAATACGAAGGTGACAAAAGTCTTGTGGGCAGCCGTCGACCATTCCACAGAGCCGGAAACGTGTCGATTGTGCGATCACCGAACACATCGTGGGTCGCATCTCGCCAAAAACCTCGTGCTGCCAGTTGGGGGTCCCTATTAATCAGATCGTCGGCGTTTTGCACCTTCGCCACTGGAACACCGATGGATTGAAGAAGCTCAACCACAGAATTTGTGTCCTGGTCAGCCCCCCATTCCCTAAAGACCTGGTTGATCTTGTCACGTTCCGCTCTGCGTTCGGTTTCAGTCGACAGGGCCATTAACTCCGGGTTCGCTAATAGAGCTGCTAGGCGTGACCATTGCTCGTCGTCGGTGGCCGTTACAGCAACGAAGCCATCCGCACACGGATAGACCTCGTTGGGTATGTGGTCTTGCAACCCATCTTGGTTGCCGTGTGGCTGGGCCATGTTTTCGTTCGACAGCCAATCGAGAGCCGCGGGACCAATGCAATAGGTTCCGATCTCCAGTTGTGCCATATCGATGTGTTGACCCTTACCTACCACGTCGCGAGCTAACAACGCAGCCACCGTCGATGAAGCGGCAGCGAAGCCGGCAAGATGATCGTTGAGAGAAAAACCTGGCCCCACATCACCGCGATCGGCAAAGTTCGTAAGGTGGGTTATGCCACAAATCGCGTGAACCGTTGGCGCGTAAGAGATGACATGGCTCCAAGGGCCGTCGTGCCCACAGCCCGACATGGTCACGTAGACCAAACGCGGGTTCCATTCACTGACGGTTTCCCAGTCAAGGCCCCATCTGTCTAGAACCCCGGCGCTGTAGTTCTCAATCAGAACATCGCAGTTCTCGATGAGTTTGCGCATTACCGCTAACGATTGTGAATGTTTCATGTTGATGGTGGCGCTGCGTTTTCCGCGGCCCCAAATGAAGTAATACGGATAATCGGGTCGGTTCACCAGAGTGCTGTGTTCCTCATTTTGGACTCGGATAACGTCCGCTCCCAGATCGGCGAGCATTCGGGTAGCAAAGGGACCTGCTAACACCCACGTCAAGTCGAGCACGCGAATGCCTTCGAGCGGGAGATCACCCGCAGATCTTTGCGAGGAACGACCACATGTAGCAGGATCTATCGCTGACCATCGCTTCACAATTTCGTCAACGGGAGTGTCTTCGAATGCCGGCGTCCGGGGAGCCTCAGCGGGTGTTTCTGAGAATCGAACCAAGCGACTCGGCATCACCACTTTTGAGTCACCAACTGAGTTGAAGAAATTTCGGTGTTCGAACTGCGGGCTCGCGCATGCTTGCTCAATATCGTGAACTGCACCGACAGCTACGTGACGTTGTTGAGCCTCCTCCCACAAGTCCATGGCATCGTGCTCACGAACCCATCGCCTCATCGTGTCCATTGGCTCATCGATTCGCAGTAATAACTCTTCTACTTCGTAACCCAACCATTTGCGTCCTTCTTCAAACCCACCGTCGACCATCATTTTGAAGGCATTTTCTGGAGTTGGCGTAAGAGTGATCATCATGTGACCATTCCGGCATTCGGCAAGGTCATACGCGCGGAGCCAATGAAGCGCTCCTTGACGCTCCGCCACCTTAGGGAGCGGAAGAATGTCGTCGAATAGCCACTGCATCAAAATGTTCTCGACGGATCCACTCAAGGTTTCGTGGATAGAAACATCTACGTGACGGCCGTTGCCGTCACGGCGGACGGCCCACAACCCCGAAAGGGCACACAAAGCGCCCATGAACCCCGCGTAGTTGTGCGCCTGTCGGCCCCACACGTTGAGCGGTCTGTCGGGCACACCGCCCACTGACAAGAATCCGCCCATCGCGGCGGCAGTGAGATCGGAACCCACCCAATTTGAACGAGGACCGGTTCGCCCAAAAGGCGTAATGGAGACCTGAACGAGACCAGGGTTGCTTGTGAGTAGGTCTGAATGATCTAATCCAAGGTCAGCCAGCCTCCCAGGGGTCTCGGTCTCCACGATGACGTCAGCGCTAGACGCCAAAAGGCGATACGTGTTTTGACCGGCGCCGGTATCTAGGTCGATGCGGTGGCGCTGCTTTCCGCCGTCAAACCACCAGTCAAGTACTCCGCCTTCGACCTGGGTCATCGAATGCCCAGGAGAGCCGGCAGGGGATATCCGAACTACGTCTGCGCCGAATTCGGTTAATAGCTTGGTCGCGAACCGTCCTGGGTCACCCGTTAGGTCGAGGACCTTAACGCCTTGAAGTGCGCTCACGGCTGAATGTGACGTGCAGCAAAGGTAGCAAGGGTGTCAGAAATTATGCCGACGTCGCCAGTGTTACAGGACAACACCAAGTCGGTCACTCCGGCGTCTTCGTACGCTTCTATCAGTTCAGCGTCTACGCCGTCGAAGTCGCGCCGCACCTGAACTAGAAACTTTGTGTCCGCTCTTCCTGTCGCCTCAGCTTCTTCACGGATAACACGGAGTCGTTCAGTCACACCCGTTGGTGAAACACCCATCGGATGCCAGCCATCGGCCAGCCGGGCAACTCGTCTCAACGCAGGCGCGCGATTGCCTCCGATCACGATCGGCGGGTGGGGCTTCTGCAATGGCTTGGGTGAAGTGACTACTCCTTCGAATTGCCAATGCTGTCCCTCAAAGCTCGCTTGATCTTGGGTCCATAAGCGAAGCAACACTTCGACAAACTCATTGCTGTACTGTCCGCGGTTGTTGTAATCGGAACCCAGAATTCTGTTTTCTTCGGGAAGGCTGCCTACCCCGAGACCAAGTGTTATGCGGCCCCCGCTGAGGTGATCCAGAGTTGAGATTTCCTTTGCCAAAATCATGGGGTGCAAGTACGGCATCACCAAGACGCTGGTTCCGAGAGCAACGGTGCTTGTGTTGGCGGCAAGCCAGGTCAAGGTAACTAGAGCATCATGATACGGAGCTTGCCCTAAGCGGTCGTGGACGTAGCCGACGTTGATGACATGGTGGTTGACCCAGACTGAATCGAAGCTCAGTTGTTCAGCCTCAACTCCCAAACGGACGACGTCGTGAGGGTCGGCGACACCAAAATTATTGGGAAGCGTGAATCCAAAACGCATTAGCCAATCCTTCTAAACAGCGCAGTTGGCAGCGAGGCTGGCGATCGACGTCCCTCGGCGAGGCTGTCGAATTTGGTGACGGTCTAAGCCGTCGGTCGTGTAAGCAAACGATAGGCCTGTATCGGGATCACAGAAGGCAATCTGCCCGCCTACTCCGTTGTGCCCGAACGCTCGTGTTGACACTGTGCGCCCTAAACCTCGCCGGTTAGCCATGCCGTCGTCGCCAGCAAGAATTACCCCAAGACCTCGATTAGCCGGAACTCCCATTGGGTCCGGCAAGTTGTTATGGACCTGGCCAACAGCGTTGTCGAGCATCGTGGAATCCCACACGTTGCCCGGGTTGTGTAGCAGTGCTTGGTAAAAACCGGCAAGGTCAGCCGCCCGCCCATAACCCCCACCGCCTGGCACACCCACTGCCCTTGTCTCGGGATCGTTGAAACGGATGATCGTTTCGTCGTTGACTTCACTAGGCGGCATGGACCGAACACCGAACACGGCCTCAAGCTCATCGGGTGTGGCTTCTCCCTCACATAAGGTGAGGTCCGCGATTCCCTCCTGGTTCTCCAGGTCGATACCGAGAACACGGGGAAGCCCAAGAGGGGCCGTCACGCGGCGGTGAATTTCGTCTGCGTAAGGCTCCCCAGTGACCTCGTTGATGACTTCAGCGAGTACCCAGTGAGCGCTAGTTGGGTGATATTCGTAACGCGTTCCCGGCTCCCAGTTGAGCCGCCATTCGGCCATACGCTGACGGCGACTCTCAACTGTCGCCCACACGTTGGGTCCCATTGGGGCGTGAGGGAAACCTGAAGTATGCAGCATCACCTGTTCGACAGTGATCTCTGCCTTACCGTTTTGCGCGAACTCTGGCAGATATGAAGAAATAGGAGCCTCTAGCTGAACCAAATTTTCACTCAACAGCTGCCATATCGCTGCCGCAACGAACGGTTTCGTTGCCGAAAAAAAGCAGTATCTGGTGTCTGGAAGCGCATCCCCAATGGTTTCGTCTACGACGATCTCTCCACCAAAACCTATTGCTATTTGGCAACTGGGCAAGAAGCCGTCATCGACTTCTCTTTGGCAACGCTTGACTAGTTCCGCTACCCGCTGCACGTCGATTTTGTGTGTGGTCATCCCTCTGGCCTAGCACCGACCGACGCGCTGCGCCCAATAAATGCGCCTCTAGGCCGACTTTCAAATCTCCTAAATTTGCGTTTAGTAAGTGAAAAGCTTAAGCTCCGATCGATCGTCCGCAGAGGATTTTGGGCCAACCAGGTGCGGCCCGAAAACCAAATAGGACGTGACCGTTGGTGCCGCTTTCCACGGGGGAGGCGCCGACAGCAAAGGGGGGAAGCTGAACTGCTTTTGCGGCCAGCTACCGATCTACCCCAACGCACGGACAGCGATGGACCGGGCGCCCTAACTGGGTGTCCGGTCCTTCGATTCTCCTTCAAAGGTTGAGGTCGCGGCTACGGTCAATTCCATAACAAAGAGGTGATCTGTGGGAAGTGACCAGCAAACACAGTCGAGGGTTCAATTTGGTCTGTCCATGCGGCGCGCCGACCGCATAGCGGAACAAGCACAAGCAATCGAAGAACTTGGGTATGACTACGCCACTACAGGGGAGCACGTGTTCTTCCACGTCCCCTGCTCGAACGCGTTTATTTCTCTGGCAGTGGCGGCTGGGGCGACGACGAAACTGAAACTAATGTCCACCATCACCTTGCTTCCTTTATATCCAGCGGTGCTTGCCGCGAAACAGGCGGCGGCGTTAGACGTAGCTTCGGGTGGACGTTTCCATATGGGAATTGGGGTTGGAGGCGAGCTTCCCCAGGAGTTCGAAGCCTCCGGAGTCCCTGTCTCAGAACGCGGAGCTCGAACCAATGAAGCGCTAGAAATCATGAGAAAGCTTTTTACCGAAGATGACGTTCACTTCGAAGGTCAATTCAACCAACTTTCTGGTGTAACGCTGGCACCTAAACCGGTTCAACAGCCATCACCACCAATTTGGATTTCTGGCCGGAAAGAAGCTGCGTGGCGCCGCGCCGCCCGCTATGGCTCGGGGTGGCTTCCGTATATGTACACGCCAGACATGCTCGTGGAATCCAATCTTCGGATCGCGGAGTATCGAGCGGAGGAAGGTAATGAATCTCCTGTCGATCCCGGGCTCTTTATTTTCTTCTGCTGCCATGAGGACAATGCCACTGCCATCGAACACGCCAACCAACGTCTTTCAAAGCAATACAACCAAGACTTCAGCAAGATGATTGATAAATATGCGATTGCTGGAAATCCGGACCGATGCGCAGAACGACTGCGCGAGTACGTTGATTCCGGGGCCCGAACGATCATTCTTAGCGCCGCATCACCGATGCACTACGTCGAAGAGGCGGAGCGTTTCATGGCACAGGAAGTTCTCCCTCGTTTCCGACCCGGGTCATGAACAAAGTCAACTAGAGGGGACTGCCGATGCCAACGTCGAAGGGATTCTTTGAAACCACGCTTAGCCAGTCGCGAATTTCAACAACGATTGAAGCCGGCGATTGGTCAGACCGATTTTTTGATCCTCTCGTTGATCATTGGGCCGCGGAGCGCGGCGAGCACGTGGTCATTACAGATCGGTTTGGGTCCATCACCTGGTCAGAATTTGCGGTTCAAGTAGACGAAATTAGCCGCGGTCTGCTCGAACTCGGCGTTCGCCCCGGTGTCGTGGTTCAGGTTCAAATGCCGAATTGGCGCGAATTTTTGGTTGCGGTCGCTGCAGTTGAGCGGATAGGCGGTGTAATCAATCCTGTCGCGCCAATATTTAGAACTAACGAAGTTTTGGTTATGAGCGAACTTGCTCGACCAGCGGTTGTTATCACCGCTAGCGAATTTCGAGGGTTCGAGCTTGGAGCCATGCACGCCGACCTGAGGGAACGTTGTCCTTGGGTAAAAGAGATCGTGACCGTCGGCGACGGTGCATTAGCTGACGCACTGACATGGGAAGACCTCCTCGAACAAGGCCGATTCTCCTCCTACGATCGAGCAGCCGTTGATCTACTCAGGCCGGGGACTCACGAAGTATGCGAAGTGATGTTCACGTCCGGCACTACGGGCCAACCAAAAGGAGTGATGCACACCCAAAACACCCTCAACGCAGCTGTCGATCTATTTGTAGAAGCTGTGTGCGAAGGTGTCTCATCACCCCTCGGAACCGACGTCGGACCCGGCTATACGTTTCACATGGCGTCCACCCTTGCGCACCAAACGGGCTACCTCTATGGCATTCGCGCTCCACTTACATTGGGGGGACATGTCGTCTTGCAGGACATTTGGGATCCTCAAGAGTTTGTTGATTTGATTGAACGTCACAAGATCCAGATATCGATGGGGGCAACTCCATTTCTTGCTGACGTACTCGCTGTCGATCAAATTGAACACCGAGATTTATCGAGTTGGATGCGATTCGTGTGCGCCGGAGCCGCAGTCCCCGAACCGGTGCTTGAACAAGCTGATGCAACCCTTCCCTGCGTTGTTCTTCCAGGCTGGGGGATGACCGAATGCGCTTTGCTTACCGTGGGACGCCCTTCGGACCCTCTTGCCCTGCGACTTACCGACGGCTGCCCCCTTCCAGGCAATCAAGTTCGCGTAATTGATGATGATGGACATCCGGTCCTAGGAGTTGAAGGTGATCTCCAATGTTGCGGCTCGGAGCTCTTTGTGGGATACGTACAGGGACGCGCTTTGAGCGAGGCGTCTTGGCACGGACTGTGGTTCGACACTGGAGACCGCGCCGTCATGAACGATGACGGATATATCCGAATCACTGGCCGATCTAAAGACATCATCATTCGAGGTGGCGAAAACGTCCCGGTGAAGGAGATAGAGGACCTTTTGTTACGTCATCCCCTGGTATCGGGAGCAGCAATCGTTGGTAAGCCCGACGAACGTCTGGGAGAAATTGGGTGCGTCTTTGTGGTGCCTTCTGGAGCCCCCCCGACGCTCGTGAGCCTCAGTGAATTTCTTCAAACACACGGAGTGACGCCGCAATTCTGGCCTGAGGATCTAGTAATTGTTGAGGATTTTCCGATGACCCCAAGCGGGAAAGTTCAGAAATACAAGTTGCGTCAAAATTTCTTCGACGGCTAGCGCTGAGACACCGTCCGTTCCTAACTCGGCGCGGCGACGATGCCCTCGGCCGTATAGGTGACAGTTGGATCCCAAATCAACCAGTCGTGTATACCCAACGAGGCCGCGGCATCAATCTGGGCTTTAACCTCTGCGGGTCCGTAAGGAACTCTCATCGAAAAATCTTGAAGCCAAGGAACTAACGCTGTGTTCGTGCCATCCAGTACTCGTTGAAAGTCAGCCAAGGAAGCTCGGGTGATGTCGTAAGGCTGCGCTTCAGGGTGCGCTACTCCATACTCACCTCGAGACCAATGAGACGGATACACCATTGGTGCCACGTAGTCGACGTAGTGAGCCATGCCAGCAACATCTTGAGCGATGAATTCACCTCTTGTTGCGGAAATTCCGAAAACGGAAACGCCTTGGAAAACTCCGTGTTCGCGCAGCAAGGTTTGAGATTTGCGCAGAAAGTCCACAATGATTGGCGAAGGGTCATCCAAACCGACTCCTGGTATCAACATGCTGTTTAGCCGTCCCTCGGGGCGTCTCATATAGTCCCAAAGGATGTCGTCGATCCCGGCCTCAGCGGCTTCTCTGGCGATGTCGAGGTTGTAGTTCTGGACGTTGATGTTGTGAAAATTAGTGAAGCCCCCGTATTTGCTGAGAGGTCGACCATCAGAAGTTTGAATCACCCAGTCTTCGTTGCCTTGCGCCCAGGCGTGCTTAGCGAGAATGGGATCTCTGAAAGCGACTATGCGGCCGATCACTCTGACGTCTAACGCATGTAGTTCTTCAATAGCTGAGCGAAGGTTGAACAGGTCACTAGAGGCTTCTATCTCTCGCGCCAGCGGCACATTGCTGTGGTAACCAACTACTCCGCTCTCGTTCTTCAGGCTGATTTCAATGGCGGTGATTTTCCCTGCCCGAATTAAGTCGAGCACAGAGTTCTTCAAACCCTCGTGTGCCCACGCGGCGGCGCTCACATGTACGCCTTGTGTTCTGGGATACGCGACCGGAATGATCATGTTGAAAGTACTTGTGTTGCCTGCACGGTCGATTGCTAACACCGACACGGGCCCGGCTGGAGGCTCATCAAGTTCGAGAACGAATGAACCATCGCGGGTTTCGATCGGTACGCCACCCACTACTAATGTCGCGCCTGGCTCGGAAGTCCCCGCAATGGTGACAGGCTCATTCATAGGTACGGGCTCCATAACCTTGGGTAAGTCAATCAATGGAGGTGTGCCATCAACAGTGAAACCGAGCAAACTCGACGTTTGGCCGTAGAGCCGTCGTTGCACCACCAATTCCAGTGAATGTGGCCCTTCGGTTAGCGGAGGTGCTACCCACACAATCCGATTCCCATAACGTTGAACGCCACTGACGGGGAAGTCATCAAGCAGCAGTTCTGCGGATCGCGCATTTGCTCCGCTAAGAGTGAAAGAAATCTGGGTTCCCTCGATGGAACTTGGCTGCAATGCGACACCGTCTTCGATTCCACCGATCTCTATGTTGACTTGTCGGATGGTCATTAACAGCAACGCGATCCCAGCAACCGTTACCAGCGAAGCGAGAGCTAATAGGCCCCAGCGGCGCCTTTCAGGCGGACGATTTGGCACATGCAAAGCAAAACGGGGTTGCCGGACCGCATTTCGACGTTGGGTCCTCGGCCGTGGCAAGTTCCTCGCGTAAACAGGGGGATCTTTCTTCACAGGCCGCCACGGGAAACCCCACCCTTCGGCAGGGTCTACTGAGTCTTCGGTAGGAGTAATTATCGACTCGCTTTTCGCCAACGAGGGCCCAACTTGATATCCGTGCGAAGTAAGCGACCACCGACCTTCCCCTAGTCCTGGGGTGTGGGGCATGGGAGCCGCTAAATCGGTTCGGTGAAGATGATCGAGTGCGTTCAACACATCTTCGGTTGCGAGATCTATGTCGATTGATAGCTCGCTGGGCAAAGCGGTGCCGCCCCGCGACAGCAAATGTCGCAGCACTAGCTTGTGTTGCGGGGCCAGCAACGGCATTAGGACAAGCTAGTGCTGATGACGGCAAGAGTGGCATCGTCGAGCGAGTCACAAGGATTAAGTCTGTGATGGGTGTAACTTCCGGAGATGAATGATCAGCCTCGCGAAGTCCTTGACTGGGCCAACTACGGTGTCGCTTGCCGCGCTCTCGCAACCCGTGTTGCCGACGACGGCTACCGGCCCGACATCATTCTCGCCATAGCTCGAGGTGGTCTTTTCGTGGCTGGATCGTTGGGCTACGCCTTATCTGTAAAGAATCTTTACGTCATGAACGTCGAGTACTACACAGGGGTAGACGAGCGTCTAGACGTTCCCGTCGTGCTCCCACCCTATGTTGATGTAGTTGATCTGCGCGACACCAGAGTGCTGATCGCGGACGACGTGGCGGACACCGGTCACACGCTCGCCCTTGTTCGTAACCACTGCCTGAGTGAGGTTGCTGAGGTACGGACAGCGGTCCTTTACGAGAAATCTCCCTCTGTCGTCGAGTGTGAATATGTGTGGAAATATACGGATCAATGGATCAACTTTCCTTGGTCGACCCAGGCCCCCCTCGTTGAGCCCCGCGAAGGCGGCACCGTGCTCGACGCCTAGGAATCTAGAGGCAGCGTCAATCCGGGTGAGTCGCGGAGACTGTCGTGGAGATACCCCCACGCACCAACCACTCAGTGGTGACGGTCATCAATGAAGGAGCTAACGCCGATACCAGGTCATCCAAAATGCGATTCGTAATTCCCTCGTGGTGCACCCCCTCGTTGCGGAAGCTCCAAAGGTACGACTTCAATGACTTCAACTCGACGATTTGGGCATCGGGTACGTAGGTAATCACGACCGTTGCGAAGTCCGGTTGTCCCGTGACAGGACACAAGCAAGTCAGTTCCGGAGTTTCGCAACGAATTTCATAGTTACGTCCGGGTCGCGGATTATCGAGGACTACAAGTTCTTTCGATGGCTCGCTCGGCATTTCAACTGCCCCCTAGGGTCCCTGACCCGAACATGACGCTACCGTTCGCTGACAGCTACGACGAGACCAAAGTCGAGTTCGGAGACCCTTATGCCGTCAACATTGATTATTCGAGAAGCCCGAAGCGCTGAGTACGACGAGGTTGCGGCCGTCACAATGGCCGCCTACCGACCGTTGTTTGCCGAAACTGGTCTTCCCGATGACCTGGGCTGGTACGGAGCGGAGTTACGCGACGTTGCCGGGAGAGCGGAACGAGCAGAAATCATCGTCGCCGAGCTTGATAAAAGAATTGTTGGAAGTCTCGCTTATCACCACGACTATTCCAAGGAAGTGAAGTCAGGCAACCCTGAAGGGTGCGCCGGATTCCGGGTGCTGGCGACTGACCCCTCCTGTCAAGGGCTTGGAATTGGTGGCGCGCTAACCCAGTGGTGCATCGATAGGGCCAGAGCCGATGACCGGGTCGCTCTTGTGTTGAACACGACCGATTATATGGAGGTTGCACAGCACCTCTACCGTAGGCTCGGATTTAGCCCCTACCCCGAGATTGCCTATCAGATCGGTGGGAGTCAGCCTGTAGAAGTTTTGGGCTTCCGGTTAGAGCTAAAGGATTGAAATCGTGGGTAGTCGACGTGCTGTCATCATTGTTACCTCAGCACTGGTTTTGGTCGTTGGCGTCATGGTCGCCTATGGAGTCTGGAGAGTTTTAAGCGCCGCGCCCGACGAAGTATCTCTTGACGCGGCGGTGGCGTCTCTTGAAGAGCAAGGAGCTTCACAACCCGCTACGAGTGCCGCGGGTTCAGACAATTCCCGAACGGATATCGCTGCAGAAACAACGATCGCCGTGTCCGACGATGGCGTTTGGTACGTGGATTC
>Ga0066839_10000834_pt1 | contig 13292 bp, 14 predicted proteins | sample ETNtaG_10_FD_66733 | JGI IMG/M metagenome (GOLD analysis project Ga0066839, IMG submission 66733) | Marine microbial and viral communities from oxygen minimum zone, Eastern Pacific Ocean - ETNP201302SV82 | ecosystem: Environmental > Aquatic > Marine > Oceanic | place: Pacific Ocean: Eastern...
GAACTCATCCGGTCGGGCATGGCGAAGAACGAGGCTTCTGAGCGCATCCGCACTTCAGACCTGAGTTGGACCATGCAGGCAGATGGCCTTTTCATGCAGAGAAGCATCCCCGGCTTTTATGATGAGATTGCTGCTGAGTTGGGTCGGTAGAATCGGAGCTGTATCGTGATACCACGGGTCCTTCTGTGCTTTTCAATCGCTATGCTGTTGGCGAGTTCCAGCAGCACGGCACAGGTGATCGACTACACCCCGGTTTCCGAGGAGATGCTTCGCAATCCAGCCCCAGGTGAGTGGTTGAACTGGAGAGGGACTGACAATGCGTGGGGCTATAGTCCGCTTGAACAGATCACGTTGGACAATGTTGGAGAACTTCAGCTGGTCTGGTCGTGGGCGATGGACGAAACGGGTTCACAGGAGGCCGCGCCCTTGGCACATGACGGGATCCTATACATCCCGAATCCACGTGGTGTGATACAGGCACTAGATGGTGCAACTGGTGATTTGATTTGGGAGTACAGGCCTGGGGTCACGCTGCGCGTCGATGGGACCAGGACTTCTGATAATACGGGACTTCCAGCTAATGCCCGCGCTGTTGTTGGTCGAGGGGTCCAAAAGAACATCGCCATCTATGGCGACATGATTTACGCGGCTACCGGAGACGCCAGCATCGTAGCTGTGGACGCACGCACTGGAAGAGAGGTCTGGAAAACCGCAGTGGCCGATCCCGGCCTGGGTTACTTCTATGTTGCAGGCCCTATAGTCGCTCACGGCAAACTCATTACCGGTATCAGCGGATGCGAACGCTATAAGGACGATGTCTGCTTTATTACCGGCCATGATGCAATCACCGGACAAGAACTTTGGCGCACATCCACGATCGCGCGGCCGGGCGAGCCTGGGGGTGATACGTGGGGTGATCTTCCTTTACGGTTCAGGGCGGGAAGTGATGCCTGGATTGCTGGGAGCTACGACGCAGAAACAAATCTGGTCTACTGGGCAACTTCTCAGGCAAAACCGTGGGCAAGAGCAGTACGTGGTACTGCTGGAGACGCGCTCTATACGAACTCTAGTCTGGCCCTTGATCCAGATACCGGAGAACTCGTCTGGCACTACCAGTATCTGCCAGGTGAGACCCACGATATGGATGAGGTATTTGAGAGTGTCCTAATCGATCTCGACGGACGCAGGTCACTGTTCAAGATGGGCAAGCTGGGGATTCTATGGCAGATAGATCGTACCACCGGAGAATTCATCAACGCGACCGATATCGGTTATCAGAACATCCTATCCGTGGATTCCGAGACGGGTGAAGTCAGATATCGTCCCGGGATGATCCCAGAGATCGGTGTCGAGATCGAGATGTGCCCCAGTACATCCGGGTTCAAGAGTTGGCGTGCGATGGCCTTTAGCCCCCTAACCAATGCTCTGTATATCCCGGTAGCGCTCAATTGTGAGCTGGCGACTTTCGGGCCGGCCGAGAGGATTCTTGGTGGTGGCGGGACAGGTCCGGTACGGCGTATCAACACGCCACACCCAGCGTCGGAAGGCAACCTAGGTGAATTGCTGGTAATAGATATTCGAAATGGGGAGGTCATGTGGCGTCATCGAACCCCTTCACCGATCAATACCGCGGCACTCACAACCGCAGGAGGCCTAGTGTTTGCAGGAGATTGGGATCGTCATATGTATGCATACAACGCATCGAGCGGTGACATCCTCTGGCAAACACGGCTGCCAACCTCTACTCAAGGATTCCCTATTTCCTATCTGGCAGATGGAAAACAGTATGTGGCGATCCCCGTAGGAGGTGGAGGCTCCAGCTGGTCTACGACGCTGCCCCGTGAACTGGCACCTAGCATCCGGCGTCCGAGGAACGGCAATTCCTTGCATGTGTTCGCACTCCCGAACTAATGACGCCGCGTCGCTATCTCAGACCGATACTCATACTCGTCTCTCTTGTGACCATGGCCTGTGCTGGGCTCACGGTATCCGAGGCTGGAACTCCAGTATCCGAATCTATGGCGACAATCTGGGATGGGGTCTTTTCTCAGGAACAGGCCGCAGAAGGAGCTACCCAGTACGAATTGTCGTGCTCAGCCTGCCATTCAGCGGATTTACGTGGTAGCAGCACTTCTCCGAGCCTGGTCGGCGGCGGTTTCTTGTTCTTCTGGCAGGACAAACCCCTCTCTGAATTGTTTATGACAATCCAGACGCGGATGCCGAGCGATGCTCCCAACAGCCTACCCACTCGGACTTACCTCAACATTTTGTCCTATATCCTCGAGGCCAACGAGTTCCCGGCCGGCGAGAGCGACCTGCTAGATCCAGCAGCGCTCCCGCGAATCATCATTACAGCGAAGTCTTAGTCAGATAGCCAGCTGTACGCACCTCCAGCAACCACCCAGAACAACATCGTGAATCCGGCCGCGATCAAGGCGTCTCCGAAAGCCATTCCTTCCATCATGACACCCGCTACGCCTGTACCGAGTATTTGAGTGAGCGCAAGAATCACCGCTGTCTGTACTGCCCCTAATCCAGTGCTTTGAACAACCCAGTCGAAAAACAGTGCGACTATCAGCCACACTACCACGGCGGTAGGCCACATCCCGAAAAGGGGGGCGCTCGGAGGTGTACCCAACCCTGTCATCGAGACAGCAAAACTGAGGGCGATAAGAGTGAACCACATCCCTATGATCGGCTTACTTCTGCTCATTATTCATCAACTCCTGTGTAGGTTTATTAGGTGATCCCGGAACAGGCCTTGTGTCGCTTAGCTCATTCTGCTTCCGCGCCACACAGATCCGCAACTCACTCGCGCTGGCAGTCAGGGTCCGTAAACCGGATCACGATCGCAGACAGGAAATCGTTGGAGTCTGCACTGCTTGATTGATCTACACCCTCTAACCTGCGGAGGCTCACCGGTGTGATCAGCGCGTCGCCCCCTAACTTGCGTGCTTCGACACGAAACACATCAAGTACCTTTTCCATAGTCCGGTTCCGCCTAAAAGTTAAACCCCCGTCTATAGAGACCCATTTGTTGAAAGGAGAGGTCAGCATACCAATCTCCTCGAATAGACACGCCGGGCTGGTAGCCTCATAGACCGAAATAACATAGTCCGGTTCTTTCGGTGGAAGTGAGACAAAAGCCGTCCCATACACTGTGCGCGAGCAGGCGCTTAGTACCACCAAGAGCAGCAGGCTTCTCTTCATATCCTGATTCTGACTACATACCCCGCCGGATCGCAACTTAATTGGGGTCTAGCCGAAGAAAATATCTTGGAGGAAACCCGGTTAGAATTCGAAATACGATACCAAGGCTGTGTTCGCGATTCACGCGATCATGCTCTTCATCCGTTGCAGGTACTGCGAGGTGGGCACCCGTCATACCATCCAAAACAACTTGCACACTCGGATTCTCTAGGGCCCGTCCATACCATGCTCGGGGCCAGTGGTTCACAGCTACGAACAGTTGGCCATTACTTTCAAGGCGGGCTAGAACTCGGTCGTGCTTGGTACCCTCCTCATCCGCTGTAGTGATAACTAGCGTGCTTTGTCCCGAAGGCTGGAAATAGCCGAGCAAGGACTCAAATGTTGCGATAATCCCTATGTAAATGAGCACCAAGAGCACAATCCGCTTTATAACTTTCATTATCGGGATCCCATAGCTTGATGGACCTCACTCATACGTAAGACGGTAGCAAACACATGCGACATCTCTTCATCTCCCTGACAGCCATACTCCTTACAGCTACAGATTCCGCTGAAGCTCAGAGTCTGACTGATGTGACAACCAGTATACGTGATGGAGGTGGATGGGTGGCAATGGCCATCGAAGGCGGAGAGGGCTCCTACAGCAGCGTGCGCCTGCCGACCCTGAACCTGAAGCTCAACGGATGTGTGACCGTATGGGACGAGTTGTCCGGAAGCTGGGAGATCGAAGCTACCGAGACAGTGACCGGCACCAAACTACTTCTCTCGGCCGAACCCGGAGTCGGTGTTCCATTCTCTCATCAGTTTGGAGTGCAGGCGCAAGTTGACGTCTCATTTCGCTGGAGCGAACCGGGTGACACCACGCTATTGCTCTGGGTTGGGCTCACCGGCGACGTGGATGGTGTGGACGCAGTGTGTGAGCCACGGCGTGAGCCACCCATAGGATGACGCGGCGCTCTTAGAGCGACAACGGAGTGCTACAACCCCCCAACCCGATTGGCGCTCAAGATCCCAACCGGTGGCGTCAATGTCTGAGCCTCCGCTGGCCGTTGCTGGATTTGGCGAACCACATCCATACCTCTGACAACCCGTCCAAACGCTGCGAACCCCTGCCCGTCTGAATTTCGGAAACCACCGTAGTCGAGAGAAGATTGCTCGCCCAAGCAGATGAAGAAGCTCGAAGTGGCACTGTCCGGCCCACCACGTGCCATTGAAATGGTCCCATCTTGATGACGGATTCCGGTGATGTTTGTGCGTTCCAATGGAATCGGAGAAAAACCCTCACCGGATCTCGCGGAATTGATGCTTGCCTGGATCACTTCGATCCGGATGCTGTCGTTCGGTTGATTGTCGGGGTGAACGGTCCGGTGGAAGCGGCCACCGTTATAGAAACCTCCATCGACGTAGCCGAGGAAGTTAGACGCAGTGACCGGTGCCCTGACCGTGTCTATCTCAATTTCTATTTCTCCGAACTCCGTCGAAATCGTGACTCTCGGAAGCTCTTGTGCTGCCAGACTTGGCACGAAGGCAGCGAATACCAGGATAAAGAATCGAAAGAGCTTCCAGATCTTATTCACGTGTCTATCTCCAGTGGCTCGGGAGTACTGCGATGATTCTGCCGAAATTCTGTGCTGACCCGCAACTGAGCTCATCGGGAGATAAGAATCAGGAATAGAAGAATGTTTGTGAGAAGGAGTGATCCAAAGAATTCCTTGAGCTTCATATCCATGTTCGTCCTCGTCTGGTGAGTTAACATCTAAGTATGTATAGAAGCAGATAGGGTTCCAAAGAACACTGCTGAAAGCTGAGCCAGGAGCCTCAGGTACGGATCGGGGTAACCAAGATCAGCCTTTGTTTATCAACTAATGCGATCGCACCGATGATGGGAAGAAGCATCCTCATACCAGTGACCTGCCTGCTTATGTGGGCCTCATCTGGCTGCTCATCAACGCCCCCAAGCGATGCGGAGACCGTCATCGTCGTGCACGGCTTGGGCCGCACTTCTGCATCGATGGCCATACTCGTATCACGACTCGAGAATGCCGGTTTTCGCGTAGTTAATTTTGGGTACCCATCGCGATCTGAGCCGATAGAAGCTCTGGTCGAACGACTCGACAGCGAAGTGGGGCAGTGCTGTAACAGTGAAGCAGAAACCGTGCATTTTGTGACCCACTCAATGGGTGGAGTGTTGGTGCGCAGCTATCTCTCTCAGCGACCGGAGGCGCATCAGGGGCGCGTCGTGATGCTGAGCCCTCCAAGCCAAGGCAGTGAGATCATCGATGCTTTCTCAGATTCTGATCTACTGCGGTCCATCTTAGGCCCTGCCGCCCTGCTACTCGGCACTGATTCAGCTGGTATCGCGAATCAATTAGAGCCGGTACGCTTCAGTCTGGGTGTGATCACAGGAAGCCGGAGCCTGGATCCAGTTGGGTCCTGGCTTATTCCGGGGCCAGACGACGGGAAGGTCAGTGTCGATCGAGCGGCCGTGGAGGGTGCTGTGGATTTCATGGTACTTCCGGCTACTCACACGTTCATCATGAACCGAAGCGACGTGGCAGAACAGGTCGTACATTTTTTACGACACGGCCGGTTCCAGTGAGCACCTAAGTCAGCCTCTAACCGGTTTGGTCAGTGCCGTCTCTGAGACGCTCCAGCTCCGACTCAAGTGTGGCCCACTGGTTTAATGCCCGTTCAATCTGCTCCTTAAGTTCACTTCGCTCATTACCAAGCACGGCTATCTCGTCTGAAGCTGTACGCTCGTAGAACCCAGGCGCTGCCAGCGTGTCGTCAATGTCGTCCACCCGTTGTTCCGCGCTCGCGATACGATCAGTCAGTTCGTCTCGATCACTCTGAATCCTTCGTATTTCCTTCACCGGATCAACTACGGAGAGATCCGCCTTCTTGGTCTTTTTCCTCTTTTTCCGACGCGCCTTGAGGACGACACGATCGACATCCAGGTGGTCATCGCCAGAGTGATGGACATACTCCTCATAGGTACCCGGATAGTCCGTGACCTCGTCGGGTTTGATTTCGACTACACGGGTCGCTAAACGGCTGACAAACCAGCGGTCATGGGAAACCAATATCAGTGTGCCTTCAAAGCGCTCCAATTCCGCAATGAGTGCCTCAATCGACTCCAGATCCAGGTGATTCGTCGGCTCATCTAGGATCAGCACATTCGGCTCCTCAAGAGCGATCCGACTGAAGACGAGCCTGGCCGCTTCGCCGCCAGACAGGGCACTTACTTTCTTTTCCCCATCGTCTTTCGTAAACAGCATCAAGCCCATTTGCGCACGCACGAAGCCACGGTCCCTACCTGCACAGAAATTCCAGAGCCACTGCTCCGTTGTTTCTTTACCACCCTGGAATTCTTCCTCGTGGTCCTGGGCGAAGTAGCCGAGGTGGGTTTCATAGCCCCACTCGACCTTGCCCTCATCAGCTTCGAGTTCGCCCATCACAATCTTCAGCAACGTCGACTTTCCAATCCCGTTGGGGCCCATGATCGCCACCCGATCTCCTCGATGAACGAGTAAGTCGACCCCGTGAAGCACCTCATTGTCACCGAACGCCTTTCGGATACCCGATATCTTGAGAACATCGCGCCCGCTCGGCCGCCGAGGCGTAAACCGAAATGTCGGATACCGGCGCGAACTGCCTGGAAGCTCCTGAAGTTCACCCGCTTTTTTCTCGATTAAACGAAGCTTGCTCTGTGCTTGCCGTGCTTTCGAGGCCTTCGCTCTAAAGCGATCGATAAAATCCTGATGGTGTGCGATTTCCCGAGCGCGGTTACCGATTTCCTTCTCCCGCCGTGTTCGCTCGGCGACCTTCGCGGCCGCGAAATGTGTGTAGTCACCGTTGTACAATTGGACGGTGTCGTAATCGACATCGAGGATTTGAGTCGAGACGTTGTCCAGAAAGCGATGGTCGTGTGAGATAACTACGACCGGGCCCTTGAAGGCCTGCAGGAATTTCTCGAGCCAGCGAATAGAGAGGATATCGAGGTGATTGGTAGGCTCATCTAGCAGCAATACATCGGGCGCGGATGCAAGAACCTGCGCGAGCAGCACGCGTAGCTTGAACCCACCAGATAGGGTCGAGAGAGGCTCCCGATGGGTCTCTGCCGGTAAACCGAGTCCCTCCAAGACAGAGGCAGCCCTCGCCTCTGCCGTATAGCCATCCAATCGCTGCACGGTCTCTTCAACAATCGAGAATCGTTCTGCATCAAATTCCGTTTCAGGCTGTGCCAGGATACGCTCCTTTTCCATCATCGCATCCCAAAGCTCGGCATTGCCCATAATCGCAACAGCCAGGATTTCCGCTTGCTCATAAAGGAAGTGATCCTGTTTGAGCACACCTAATCGGAGAGACTTAGGAATCGATACCTGGCCCTCGGTCGGATCTATACTCCCGGCGATTATGTTGAGGAGCGTTGTCTTACCGGATCCGTTCGCCCCAACCAGGCCATAGCGTTCGCCCGGATTGAGCTGGAACGAGGCGTTCGAAAAAAGTGTTCGATCACCAAAATCTTTAGCGAGATTAGAAATGGATATCATGGCGGCAGAATCTATGAAGATCCTTGCCGCAACTCACCTAGCGTATATCACTTGTAACCATGGCATGGTTACTGAATCAGGGTGCTACCCTGACCTTTGTAACCGTTTGCGGGGTGAATCACCCTATCGAGTCTGGGTGCCCATTCAGGAGTATATCAAGGGCTTATCAGGGCTCTCTCAATGAGTGTCAGGGGCTTAAGGCCGCCTCAACTACAAACAACTTCCAGTACCGCAGCCAGCGACTAGCGATATCGCTAAAATTACGGGCAGCGCAACCACGCCACCGACCACAAGTAGCGCAGTGCGCCCCAAGCTGAACCCGTGAACCTCTAAGCCGAGGATGTCTGCCAAGGGCATTGAGAAATCACCCGCACCCACGAGTTGATCGCCTTCGACCGATGGCGCGACTACTTCCCGCTCAAGCACGTTCCCTCCGGTCACCCGGACACGGTCAGGTCGATCTTCTTCGATCAGCTGAGCCGGGCTTATGGCATCCAACGAAACGCCGTGCCAAGACGTGCAAGCAGTTAGGTGTAGCACTAAGAAGAGCAGTAGAACGGCGCGGGGGCAGTAGCGTGTCATTTTGACCTTATTCAGAGTAGTGAAACGGCCGGAGCCATCCTACTTGCTCTAACCCCAGGGCCACAACTTATACGCTAGATACCCGTAACGGTTGTCGTGGCCAGGATTTGGGGGTTAACGCCAATTCCAGCCCGGGTCGACAGCCTTCACGGCCAAGCCTAGCGCCTCGTGTTCGCGGGTCCTTCGATCGGGGGCCATATTCCCGCCGCCACGGTGGCTCATCACGATGATGACTAGATCACGTGACGGTATGACATACGTGTACTGGTCACCCGCACCGGCTGCGTTGTAGGCGTCTGGCGGTAGTGATGGGACGCGCCTGCCTCGGCCCGACTCGTCAGCTGTGTTCAGCCAAAACAGGCCACCGTAGATGGGTTCGTCCCATCCCGGCGCAGGAGTCTGAACGAAGTCCACAAATTCCTCGGGCAATAAGCGTTCTCCATCCCACATGCCCCTCTGGAGATAAAGTTGGCCGAGTCGCGCCCAGTGGCGTGCTGTGCCGTAGTTGTAGCCAGTAAGAATGAAGTTGCCGTAGATGTCGGTCTCTGCCACGAAACGGCGGATGCCAATCTTGTCGAAAACCTCCCGCTGCGGCCACGTGAGGTACTCTTCATCGAGCTCGTTCTCTACAGTGCGACGCACGATATATCCCAATGTCCACGGGTCGGAGTTCCTGTATCGGCCGACAGTATTGGGGGGATACTCGGCGTCTCTACTGACCGAGAATTGAAAGACATCGATCGGCGCGGAATAACCAAGACCGTGGTCTGGCTCTCCCGGTATGTACGAGGCAGCCATCTGCTCAGGCGTTGACCCGCCGCCGCTGAACCGCAAACCACTAGACATACGGAGGAGGTCGGCGATCCGAATCTCTGCTCGCGGATCGTCTGGTGTATACTGCCACTCCGGTAACGGTGCTGGCTGCCACAGTTCCAGGTGACCCATCTGGATCAATCTTCCGATGAACGTGGCGGTCATGCTCTTTCCCATCGACCAGCTCTCAAGCTGCATATCCGCGTGTGCCCCTGAGCCGTACGCCTCTTTAATGATTCGGCCACGATGCACGACGATGAACGCAGCTCTCCGGTCCAGATCGTTCGAGAAGAACGTATTCGCCGCCTGGTCTAGGAGCGCCTCATTGACGTCCGCGGGCAGCGGGCTGTCGGGCAACTCGTCTCCCATCGGCCACGGCATCGATTCCGCGCTAGGTAAGCCGCTCACGACCTCCCTAGGCGTGAAGATCGGTTTGTCTGTCTCTGGGCGTAGAATCACACAACCCTGGTCACCGAAGTGGCGTGCGCTCGCGGAGACGCCATCGCGAGTTGCGGTGACAATCCGTCTGCCATCATCGATATCGAAGTCCAGGTCGCCGCCCTCGTAATCCTCCACTAATTCGTCTCCCAACAGGACACTGTTATAGAGCGCTTCCTGCCGATTGCGTTCGGAAACCCAGATTCCGGAGCAGTACCGCTTGGCTGGCCCGGCGAGGGAGAGACGTGCAACCGCCGGCGAGGATGATTGGGCTACGGCCTGCTCTGGGCCGATGCTCGACAACGTAACGAGCGCGATGAGGATGGTAGCAGCTGCGCCCTTCATGGTGTCCTCCTCTCCGGTGTGAAGGCTGGTCTCATCATTCTGCCCCTGCTCTGCTCTGGACCGCAACTTAAGAGGCAACTCATCCAGTAATGGCGCTTGACCAACGATGTCTGTGAGCGCACATCTGGTACCATGGATGCACGTCCCTCGATCGCGGACCGATAATGAAAACCAAAAAGTCTCTCAGCACCCTTTTGATAGTCGCCGCATCCGTATTCATGCCCAGCAACGCAAAGGCTCAGGAGCCCGAACCCAACGACTACGCGGACGGCGCAACGTGGCTGTGTCGCCCAGGGCGACAGGACGCCTGCGCGGTGGACCTCAACACCACGGTCATCGGTGCTGACGGCACGCTCTCTCTCGAGCGTTGGAGCAGTGATCCCTCTGCACCGATCGACTGCTTCTATGTCTATCCGACTGTTTCCACTGATCAGAGCACAAACAGTAACATGACACCCGATGAGGCCGAACTCCGAGTGATCGAGCAGCAGTTCGCACGCTTTGCGTCGGCCTGCCGACCCTACGCACCGAGCTACCGGCAGGTCACCCTTGTCGGCTTAATGGCGATGTTCGCTGGTGGCGGACTGAGAGACCTTGAACAGGGTTTGGCCTATAACGATGTGCGGGATGCCTTCCACCACTACCTAGAGCATGACAACGGCGGGAGAGACTTTGTGCTTATCGGCCACTCCCAAGGTTCTTATATCCTCACGCGGTTGATCCGTGATGAGATTGAAGGACATCCAGCCCAAGACAAGATGATTTCAGCATTTCTCCTGGGCTCTACTGTGACTGTTGCAGCAGGACAAGACACCGGCGGATCGTTTCAGAACATTCCGCTCTGCCGTTCTGCGGGCCAGACCGGCTGCGTGATCACGTACGCATCCTTCCGATCCACGGCGCCTCCACCCCAGAACACGTTGTTCGGTCAAACGTTGGAATCGACCCTGACCGGGGCGTGCACGAATCCAGCGGCACTGGGAGGGGGCAGCAGTGAAACACATGCCTACTTATCGTCCGGTGGGGCGACAATCGCGGGACCGAGGCGGACCAGTCCTTGGGTCTCGTCGGGAGCAGCCGTCGAAACGCCGTTTGTCTCCGTTCCCGGACTGTTGAGTGCTGAATGCACCGCAAACGAACACGCGACATACCTCGAGATAACCGTTCATGGCGATCCCTCTGACGATCGTGTGGACGACATCGTCGGTGACATAACTCCCCAGTGGGGGCTCCATCTGGTTGACGTCAATCTGGCGATGGGAGATCTCGTCCAGATTGTGCAAGAGCAAACCGCTGCTTGGGAGGAAAGACGCTAGAGGTGAGACAAAGTAGCTATCCGAATCTAAATCTCACCTACCAGACGCCGGGAATTAGACGGGATCGAACCCGAGTGGTGTAGTCAGCGTAACCAGGCAGTTCCCGGTAGAGCGTACGATCCTCCAGTATCGTGCGAATTACCAGGCCGACCGAGGCAAGTATGGCTGGGATGAACGCCCAGATTGATATCAGCATTAATGGTGTCGAAAACAAATACAGCACGATGCCAACGTAAAAGGGGTGGCGCACATGAGCGTAGGGACCCATCTCAATCACCCGATGTCCGTGATCGGTCTGGATACGCACTGTCTTCTCCAAGAACGGATTCACGACCTGGGACCAGGTGAGAAGGAACCATCCTGCAATGAACATCATCAGACCTAGCAGCCAAGCCCCATCCGGTGTCATCAATACCCAACCCGATTCAATCACCGCTACGGCATAGACTGCAATCAGCACGGGCGTCCACAGTACTAACCATACTAGATCCCACGATTTCGTCCCCTTAGCGAAACCCATACGTCGTCCAATCAACACGGAATTCCAACGCAATATGCAAAACAGGTTGATGACCGATGCTGCAGCGCAGAGCCACACATAGACCCAACCGAGCGACCAGCCCATCCAGCGTGTGAGCGCAAAAACAAGCGCGACCAAGACAACGACCACTGCGGCTGGAAGGGTTACTGCCTTGCGCACGCTAGCTCCCATCCACCGTCACAGGCCCGCTCGTACAGGCTGGCCGCGCGACTGAGATCCTGAGTAATACCATCACCAGCCTGATACGTATTCCCGAGGTTCGTGCAGCCACGCATCACTCCACCATTACATACTTGCTCATGGAAGCCGGCAGCACGCGTGAGGTTGCGGGTGACGGTATTACTGGACTGATATCTATTCGCGAGGTTGAGGCAACCTGGCATGGCTCCACCGTCACAGGCTTGCTCGTAGAGACTAACAGCCCGGTCCATGTCTCGGATAAGGCCTTCACCGCGGTGGTATCTAACGCCGAGGTTGTTACAGGCTAGCATCTCTCCACCGTTGCAAGCTTGCTCGTAGAGGATGGCTACTCGAGCGAAATCTTGAGGAATGCCCTCGCCATCTCGATACCTGTCCCTATACCTGTTTCCGAGGTCTAGACAGGCCTCCATCGTACCACCATCACAGGCTCTTTGGAGCGCACGATCCACACTCTTCTTATAGTTGAGCCAAATAGCCACTCCAAGACCAAACGCCAACAGAAGTGTCTTCTTCATCGGATAAGCCTCTGAAGGGTCGAGCAGTCCTTACCTACAGTCCCCCCCCACACCCCTAAGGTAAGAACTTTCTCAGTAGTGTGAGACCGGAGGCTACCTGGCTTGTCTTAGCGGTTCACCCGCTGCCGATCGAGCAGATCAAGATCAAGAGTGAACGATACCGGTATCGAGACTGGCGTGAAGCAAAGTCGGTCGTCGCAAGCTTGGTAGTCGAGCGTACCACTCACGGTAAGCGCATCCAACTGGGCCAACGCCTCTTCGGTTTCTGGAGTTCCCGCTACGACCGCCTCCTGTAGCAGGGTGAAGGGCCTCTGATACACAGGGACCCGTTCGTCGAGAGGCTCGAAGTGGTAGATTTCTGATTCGGGGAACTCCACCGGCTCGAACCTGATGTGGGGCACGGGATTCAGGTTGAGAGCAATCACCTTGTACCCCAACTCCTCTGCGCCAGGCGCATAGACATGGATTCTTGGGTTGGGATCGACCTGAACAGCGATCGAGAATCGGGTGCCTACTGTGATGCTGGAGTTACTCGGGTAAACTGTAAATTTTAGATGCTCAGTCACTCCTTCGACGGCTACGATCGGTGACAGTCCAGTGCCAAGCTTCAGCATGACGTTGGCCGTGGTATTCCGTTCCCTGTAAAACTCCTCGAAGAACCGCGACGTCACCCGTCCTCTGTTATCTACCATGAACGTGCCCGGAAACGGTGTACCGACCGTCATCTCGCTGGCTCCGAATACAGAAACGTACTTCGCGACGTCAGCCACAACTTCTG
>Ga0066839_10000854_pt1 | contig 13145 bp, 14 predicted proteins | sample ETNtaG_10_FD_66733 | JGI IMG/M metagenome (GOLD analysis project Ga0066839, IMG submission 66733) | Marine microbial and viral communities from oxygen minimum zone, Eastern Pacific Ocean - ETNP201302SV82 | ecosystem: Environmental > Aquatic > Marine > Oceanic | place: Pacific Ocean: Eastern...
AACCGTTCACTTCTCCGGAACAGTAATCGCCGTAGATGTATGTGCTGTTCAACTCCAGAATTTCCTCCCCCCCTGTAGACGTACCCGCCGATGATCGCAACCGATATGAGGTTTTCGGGCCTCAAGATGGGCATGAAACATATTTTACCTGGACAGTAAGGTGGCCGTATGATTGGACACCTGGCGAACTCCGATGAAACCTACTCCTGAAACGTACTCCGAGGATACATGAGCGCAACCGAACACTGGACCGAGATGGTCCAGGCCGAGCATGCCCAGTCGGACAGCATGCGGAAGGAAGAGCCGCCTGCCGACTCATGGCGTAACCTGGCGCAGAATTTCAAGGCCGACCCCCGGCGCACCGGCGACGTTCTGGTGGACCATCTCCGGCAGATGATTGCACCAGGGCAGGCAGTGCTCGACGTTGGCGCCGGTGGAGGACGGCTGGCCCTTCCGTTGGCCCTCGACGCAGAGAAGGTCATCGCAGTTGAGCCTTCGCCCAGCATGTGCCGAGTGCTACGCGAGGCGGCCGCAGAGTTCAACGTGCTCAACGTCGACGTTGTCGAGGCCGGCTGGCTGGACGCCCAAGTCGACCGGGCCGACGTGGCTATCTGCGCCCATGTCGTCTATGTCATTCAGGACATCGACGCCTTCGTCAGGAAATTGTCAGAGCATGCCGGCCAGGTGCTGGTCATCATGTTTCAAGGGCCTCCGCAGTCCCAGGTTTATCTACTCTGGGAACGGGTGTATGGCGTGCCTAGACTGCCCCTGCCCAGCCTTCCCGAATTTCTGGAGGTGCTGAAACAGCTCGGAGTGGAGCCGACCGTCGACGTGGTGCACACCGAGCCAAACCGAGGGTTCGAAAGCCTGGAAGTAGCGACGGAACAGATCGCCCGCCGCCTGTACGTCACGCCTGACTCTCCGGAGATGGAACGCCTGGAAGCGCTGCTGCCCGAGGTCCTGGAAGAAAAAGAGGGCTATTTCACGATCAAGGGCGCGGTCCTGTTGGAGCCACGGGTGGTCTCCTGGCGGACCGGCGCCTAGTCTGCCGGGCTTGGCTGTAGGGCCAGCGGCGTCCGAGGGTTCTTGATCAAGACCAATGAGCCGGTCATGCCCGCTATGGAGCTGGCCAAGGCGAATGCGAAGGTCCAGTTCATGGCGAAGTTGTCGGCAATGGCACCGCCGATGGTGGGCGAAATGGCGCTACCCAGCCCGGCCCCAACGGACATGAGTCCAAAGGCGGCCGCCGAGAACTGCACAGCAACATAGTCTCCGGAGCAGGCGGCGCAGATGGTGTAGGCGGCCCGGAGCGTGAAGCCCAGCAAGACGGCCGCGATGATGAAACTTCCCATGCTTGGAAGCGCGGCCATCAGAATGAAGGCGATCCCCTGCAGCATGAACGAGTAGAAGAACGCCTGGCCCCGGCTGACCTGGTCAGACATCCGGCCCCAAACGACGCCGCTGGTGACGCTCAATAGGCCGATCAAGATCACCAATTGGCCGACGGTGGTCAGGCTGATCCCGTTCTCTTGGGACAGGTACACGCCGAAGAACGAAGTGAAGATGTTCTGCGACCAACCCGACGCGAACGCCAGGAAGGTCACCAGCCAGATCATTCGGTTCTTGTAGGCGGCCACCGGCCAGGCGCCCCGTGCTGCCGGTTGCCTGCCTTCTGGGCTTGTTCCTACAGCGTCGCGGGGCCGTTCTCGCAAGAAGACCAGCGCGACTGCCCCGATCACCAGGCACAATGTTCCAAAGGTCATCCAGGCGTGACGCCAACCTTCGTCGGCATCCCGTCCCACCAGCCACGGCACCACCACTCCGGCGAAGATGAAGGCGAGGCTCCCACCCGTGGCCGCCAATCCGGCTGCCAGACCTCTGTCCGCGGAACTGAACCAGCGGGCCAGCAACCCCATCATAGGTGTGAGGGCCATCCCGGTTCCCACGCCCATGAACGCCGATGCCAAGAGCACCAGAGCATAGGTCTGAGCGGAGCCCAAAAAAATCATGGCCCCACCAGCGCCCATCGTGCCTACGGCAATGATAAATCGGCTTCCGTAGCGGGGGGCCAGAGTGCCTGAGACCAGAGTGCTGCCCATGCGGACCATGGCCGCCAGTGTTATCACGAACCCGGCCTTAGTATGGGAGATATCGAGGTCGATTTCCATGGACGGGAGGGTCAGGCTGTGGGCGAACTGGGTGAACCCGGAGCCCCAGTTGACTAGTATCCCCATCAACAGAATCACGCCGGTGTAAGTGAACAGCCAGTCAGGCGTGAAACGGAGTTGTTTGAAACGCCTCATCTAGAACGCAGAGTTTGAGTCACGAAGATAACTGGGGGTTAGCGTAAAGGCCGGAATAGATTACGGATATCCTCCACCAGCCTGACTGGTTCTTCCAACGCGGCGAAGTGACCTCCACTGGGCATGTCCGTCCATTGTTGGATGTTGAAGGAGCGTTCGACCCACTCCCGAAGAGGAACGCTGATCTCGGCTGGGAACGCCGCGATGCCACAAGGCACCTCGATCCGTTCGTCCTTTTTCAGATCCCATGGCTTCCGTTGCGTTTCGTAGTAGATCTTGGTTGACGAGCCGATAGTCTGAGTTGCCCAGTAGATCGTGATGGTGGTGAGCAGTTCGTCCTTGGTGAACTTTTTCTCTACATCGCCGCCGCAGTCGCTCCACGTCCGATACTTCTCCACGATCCAGGCCGCCAGTCCGGCGGGGGAGTCGTTCAACCCGTAAGAGAGAGTCTGTGGTTTGGTTCCCTGGATGTGGGCATAGCCGCCTTCGGCTGCCTGCCAGTCCCGTCGCTGTTGGAGCAAATCCTCTTCTGCTTTCGAGAGCTCCCTTGATCCCGGGCCCATGTAGGGCGTCGGCCGGAAAGGCAAAGTCGAGTGGATGCCAATCACCTTGTCGCTGTGGGCGAAGCCGAGCCTGGCGGTGACCGAGGATCCCCAGTCGCCCCCCTGGGCCCCAAACCGCTGGTAACCCAGATTCTCAGACATCAACTTGGCCCAGAGGTCCCCGATGCTCAGCACATCCAGTCCGCGTTCTGTTGTGTGGTCAGAATACCCGTAGCCGGGCATGGACGGGACGACGACGTCGAAAGAGTCCGCCGGGTCGCCGCCGTGGCTGGCCGGGTCCGTTAGCAGGGGGATGATCTTGTGCATCTCGTAGAAGGTGCCGGGCCAGCCGTGGGTAACCACCAGCGGCATGGGGTTGGGCCCCTTGCCCTTTTCGTGGATGAAGTGGATGCCTAGGCCGTCGACCTCTGTCTTGAAGTGGGAGAAGGAGTTGATCAGCTTCTCCTGAGCAGGCCAATCAAACTTGGTGCGCCAGTATTCAACCAACTCCTTGACGTAATCAAGGTTGCTACCGTAGTCCCAGCCGGTGCCTGGCAGTTCGTCCGGCCACCGGGTGCGCTCTAACCGGGACTTCAGGTCGTCCAGGACCGAGTCGGAAACCTCTATCTTGAACGGTTTGATCGCCATGACAACTCCCTCATAGTTCGGATTAAATGGGGCCGGGTTAGATGGGCAGAACCGGCTCGGTGCGGTTGGCCGGTAGTTCGGAGTCAAATCCGTTGACCGCGACGGCGATGAGGGCATAGTTGCCCATTACCAGCGACAGTTCTATCAGGCCCTGCTTGCCGAACACCTCGAACGCCGATTGGTAGGCGCCGCGGCTCACCCGGTGCGTGCGGTAGAACTCCTGGACGTAGTTGATGACGGCTGCTTCATCGGGTGCCAGCGGGGGAAGTTCCTTGCGGTCTCTGAGGGCGTCCACCACGGCGTCGGGCACTCCGGCGGCCCTGGCGGAGGCGGCATGGGCGTTCCAAACGTACATGCAGTCATTTTCGCGGGCTGTGACCAGCATGGTGAGTTCCAAAGTCTTGTCGGACAGAGAGGAATCGTTGCGCAGGTATTGGTTCAGGGCCGTGACCGCTTGCTGGGCCTTGGGAACGTGCCAGAAGATCGAGCCTGGTCCGACCAAGGGAACAGAGCCTGCGCCAGCTAGAAGCTGGTCAAATTCGGCTGTTTGGTCGCTGGGAACGGTGTCTCGGGTCGCTGCGGGAATCCTACCCATGTCAGTTCTCCTAAATCATTCGAGTTTCGGCCACGATATTGGGCGTGAATACGAGGCCCTGGCGTGTGGGCCTTAAAGTTACGCGCCCGGTTTTGCGTTGTCAATCTACCTGGTTTCGCGTTGTCAATCTACTCGGTGTGCGTTGTCAATCTAACGGAGACGGCGCCTGCGGGCTACGCGCCGGGGAATCTGTAACGTTCTTGGGCAGCAATATGCCCGCTACCAAAAGGGCCCACGAGGCGGCGGCTGCGATGGCCAACCCCGGAATGAACGAGCCTGATATGTCGCGTAGCCCACCCACGAAAATCGGAGATACGAACATGGCGAAACCGGAAAAGGTCAGGAGCGACCCCCAGACCACGGCCACCCTCTCCGGGGTCATGCCGGGCATCTGCATGGGCAGGGTGAGCAGTTTGGGCACGTAAACCCAGGAGCCGATGCCCATGATGACCACCGCTGGATAGATCAAGGCCTGTCCCGGCAGGAGAAATGCGCCCAGACCGCCCATTCCAGCCAGCAGGCCCGAGGCTGCGAACAGGGCCCTTGGCGAGGCCACCCGTAACGCCACGACACCCCCAACCAAGACTGCGAAAACGCCGACTAGGGGCAGCAACCCGGTTATGAACCCAGCCTGGGACAGGGAGATACCCCGGTCCTCGTTGTAGAAAGTGGGCAGCCATCCGGTGAACGCCGTGTACTGGACCAGGATTCCGGCGTCCGCAGCCAGCAGAAGCACAACTGCACGGTTTCGCAACACCGCCCCCACTTCCCGGAGGGATATGCCCGCGCCGGTCATGGGTTGGCCGCCCGAGTCCCGGCCCAAGACTAGCCAGGCCACCAAGCCGGCGACGCCGGGAATGGCGAACACGGTCAGGGTTGTCTGCCAGTCCATGACCTTCGCCAACGGGGCCGCCGTGGCCACCGATAGGGCGATACCCAGGCTCAACGCCGCGGTGTTGAGGGCGTTCATCGCCGTCACTTCTTTGGGTCGGAACCACTGCATCAACAAGGGGCCGGTGGCTGTGAGGATGAAGGCGAACCCTAGTCCGGTCGCGGACCTGAGCAGCAGCAGGGTGATGAAATTGGGGGCCAGGCCCGACAGAGCCACGAGGGCCACGGCGGTCCAGCCGATGATGAACGCCCGCCGCAGGCCGATGCGAGCGATGAGTATGCCGCTCGGCAACCCCAAAGCCGCCGCCACCAGCAGGGGCAGGGCCACCAGCAGTCCGGCTGCCGCGCGACTGATGTCGTATTCGTCGATGGCCAGGGGCAACAGGGGCGAGACCGCAAATACGTTGAGACCCACGCTCAAGTGCCCGCCCAACACCAAGCCCGCGATGACAAAGCGGTACAGTGTTTCGGCCGGAGCGCTGGGATGGGATATGTTTTCGGGGGCGTTGGCCATGTTGGTAGTTCAGCGGAGCATCAAGAATCGCCGCTGCGAATCTAGAATCATCTGGGTTGGGCTAGGGGAATAGACGGCCGTCTGGGGATGCGTCTTCGGCCTGGTCTTCGGGCTGGCCAAGCAGCGGCACGATGCACTCAGGACCCTGGTTCCTGACCGAATTTACAGCCTCGGCCACGGGATGGGAAGTTAGAAGTTCCTCCGCCGCCGGTATCAGCAACGGCTTCAGGACCGACGGGTCTTCGGTCAGCGGGTCCAGCCAGAGGGCCCGGGTCTCTTCGGACAGGATGACGGGCATGCGGTTGTGCAGAGGCTGGATGAACGGATTGGCTTCGGTGGTGATGATGGTGCACGACTGGACCACCGGGCCCTCCGGAGATTTCCACGTTTCCCATAAACCGGCGAAGGCCATCGGCTCGCCGCTCTTGGGATGGATATAGCTGGCCAGCTTCCGATTGCCTTCTTTTCGCCACTCGTAGAAACCGTTGGCCAAGACCAGGCAGCGCCGCTTCTTGAACGCCGCCCGGAAGGCCGGCTTGGTCGAGGCTGTTTTTCCCACGGCGTTGATCATCCGAGCCCCAATCTTGAGATCTTTGGCCCAAAAAGGCACGAGGCCCCAGCGCATCAGTTCTCCGTGGCGTTGGCCGTCGTTGGTCACGGTCAACACCGTCTGGGTGGGCGCGATGTTGTATCTGGGACCGTGCTCAAAGAACTCAGAGTCGGTGAACTCGGAGAAAAACCCGAACCGGCCCTGAAGATCGTCCAAGCTTGATGTGAGGGTAAATCGACCGCACATGACGCAAAATTTCCCGAGTCTGAATTACCAAGTCTTAGGAAAAATAATAATCTCGCCGCACCGGGTAAGCAAGTCGGAGCCTGCAGCGACCAAAAATGGCCCACGGGGGCTGGTCAGATCGCTATCGGCTCGCTGGAAATACATGGTGAGAACCTGCCGACAGCTGATGTGCCGGTTGCGTTGACCAAATCGCCGGTTGTGGGTCTTTGTGATCAGCTCATCGCCAACCACCTAATCGTATCGGCGGCGTTAGTGCTGCTGGCGTTGGGCGTCGGCGACACGGTAACGAGGGCCATCACCCGGCGCATACTTCGTTTGCGGGATGGAGCGGTCTAGATCGACAACGGCAAGTTATCTTTCCGGATAGAAGAGAATACCCAGGACGAGATTGGAACGTTGGCCCGCGAGTTCAACCGGATGTCCGATAGCCTCAAAGAGAAGAATAATCAACTTGAGCAGGCGAACCACGACTTAAAGCGCTGTGTATCCGTGAGGACCGAAGAGTTGCAGCAGGCCAACGTCCAACTCTTGGAGGCGCAGAGCCAAGTGGTCCGCACAGAGAAGTTTGGGGCGTTGGGCGAACTGTCCGCCGGCGCCGCCCATGACCTGCGGAACCCTCTGGGCGCCATCCGAAACGGCATATTCTTTTTGAAATCAAGGCTGGCCAAGAACGAGGCGCTGGCTACCGAACCCAAGGTCGCTGAATACCTCCAGATAATGGACGAACGCATCACTCAATGCAACAAGATCATCGGAGACCTGATCTCGTTCACCAGGATATCCTCGCCGAATTACACGGTAGTCACCCTCAGCAACGTGCTGGAATCTACCCTATCAGGCATAGACATCCCTGACGGAATCACGGTGGTCGACAACTACGGGCAAGGTTCGATGGAGGTCCGGGTAGACCCGCTGCAATTGCTCAAGGTCTTCACCAACCTGATTGTCAACGCCTATGAGGCAATGTTGGAAGGCGGTGAATTAACCGTTGTTGTGACGTCCAAGGAGTCGTCGGTGGAAGTGGCCATCAAAGATACAGGGCCTGGAATGAGTCCAGAGGGTCTGGAAGTGATATTTGAACCCCTCTACACGACCAAGATTCAAGGGACGGGACTGGGTCTGGCGGTCTGCCAACAGGTGATCACCAAGCACAATGACAGATTGGAAGTCCACAGCAAAGTGAGGGTTGAGGCAACCTTTACTGTTACCCTCCCTCTGTTCTCAGAAAGCCAATAACCGACACCCAGACACTGTTGGGCGGGTGTCAGCTGGTGTTCTCTAGCCGATAACCTCTTTGAACTGCTGAATGGCGTTGATGTGGTCTTGGGGCGAGTTTAGACCGGCCCTCATGGTATTCACCGACACGTGGGTTGCTCCCATCTCCTGCCAAACGCGAGCCTGTTCCTGCCAGAATTCAGGGTTGCCATCTGCCAGGTTGATCCGGGGCTCCATCCCGATGGCGGCGCCGTCGCGGCCGGCCTCAGAGGCGAACTTCATCAGTCTCTCCACGGTGGCCTTGGCGTCGTCTCCCGGCTGCATCTGTGGGAACCAGCCATCGGCAAGCCGCGCCACCCTGCGGAGGACCCGGTCGGTGGGCACAGGGTTGGCCCTCGCCCCGGCGCCCATCCAGATGGGGATGGGCCGCTGTACCGGTTGCGGGTTGACCCCGGCGTAGTCGACCTTGTGGTACTTCCCGTCGAACCCGACCACGTCTTTGGTCCAGAATTCCCGCAGCAGTGTGATTTGTTCCGCGTAACGGCTGCCGCGATTACTGAACTCCTGGTTCATAGCTTCGTACTCCACGTGGTTCCAGCCCACGCCGACGCCCAGCCGGAGCCGTCCTCCGGTCAGCAGGTCCACTTCGGCAGCCTGCTTGGCCACTAGAGCAGTCTGCCGCTGGCCAAGGATCAAGACCGCAGTCACCAACTCCAGTGTGGTGGTTACCCCGGCCAAGTAGCCGAAGAGTACAAAAGGCTCGTGAAACATGGACTCAGCGGTGTAACTGCCCTGCCAGTTTTCGTGGCGGCTGGTGTCGGCTCCCAAGACGTGGTCATAGACCAGCATATGGGAGTAACCCAGCCCCTCAACGGCCTGCACGTAATCGCGCACCGCCGCCGGGTCGGCGCCAATCTCGGTCTGGGGAAACACAACCCCTGTTTTCATCTGTGTATTCTCCGGTTTGTGACTAATCGTTGGCTGCTGAGGACATGCCTGAGGAAGCCTGGGCCTTCTCTTTGGCCCTGAAGTGGGGGATCACATGCTTGCCGAACATGGTCAGCGTGTTCCTCACCTCTTCGTGCCTGGCCGGGCCGATGGCCGAAAGCAAGAACACCTGCTCGACGCCCATCTCCTCATAGCGCTCGAAGAACTCGATGCATTGTTCGGGAGTGCCCACGCAAAAGGAAGTTCCCTTCTTGACCGTCTCGCTGGCGGTCGCCTCGCCGGGATGGGGGCCGGCGGCCAACTTCATGTCACGCTCGTAGTATCCCTGGTAGTCAGGCGGCACCGTGGCCGGATCGACGCCCTGCCAGACTAGCCGGGCGCGCTCACGTTGTTGGTCCATATACCAGCCGATCAGTTCAGTGGCGCGGCCATTGATCTCCTTGGGGTCTTCATGGCAGAAGCCGGCGGTCATCAGGGCATTGTGGCTGTTGGGCGACACCCCGGTGGGGGTCGCTTTTTTCAGTTCTTGTTGGTAAAGCTGGAGGACCTCGCCCACCTTTTCGGGGCCGCCTTCGCTGCCGACCAGGGCGCCCAGGCCCAGTTCAGCGGCGGTGCGGGTGGTATTTTCGCTGGAGCAGGCCGACCAGAGTGGGGGATGGGGTTTCTGGATGGGTTTGGGAAGTACTTCGCGAGGCGGTATCTGGTAGTACTTGCCCTCGTGTGAGAACGTCTCTTCGGTCCACATGCGCGGTAAGACCTGGGCGAACTCTTCCCACATGCCCCTGGTGTCTTCCAACTTCGTGCCATAGGGCGTTAGCTGGTACGGGTACCCGGTGCGCCCCAGGCCGACGTCCACCCGGCCGTTGCTGAGAATGTCTAAGGTGGCCATGCGGGCCGCGGTGTGCAGTGGATGGTGGATGGGGGCCAGGACCACGCCCACACCCAGCCTGATGCGTGAGGTGCGCTGGCTCACGGCGGCCAGGGTCAAGTCGGGAGCGCTGTTGTGTGACCAGACGGGCCTGAAGTGGTGCTCAGAGAACCATACGCTGTCGTAGCCCATCTCTTCGGCATAGGCGATCTGGTCCAGAGCCTCCCAGATGCGCTTGGCTTCGCTATCTTCGCTCCAAGGTTTGGGGACCTGAATCTGGTAGAACAGTCCGAACTTCATCGATTCCTCTCGGTGGCCACTTCCTGCCGAAGCGCGGGGTGGTGGCGTTGGATTGGCTTTGGGCGTCAGACGCCATTATAGAGAGGGATTGAAGCCAGTCAATGCCGGGAGTGGGCTGGTGAAAAACAGAGCGATTACGGGAAGAAACGAATTTCCATGGAGAGAGTCATTTGGGGGGCGAACTTGATCTTAGAAACAGAATTGACATAGGTCTCAAACTGCCTTTTCAGGGCTGTCAATTCTGTTTGGGAATTAAGTAGGTTTGAGTTGAGTAGGACGTTGTCTCTTTGGACGGCATCCAAGTTTGTGATGAGGGAAGAATTGACTGTGGATAAATCGATGTTGTGAGCCGTCACTGTCCCAACGGTAGGGCCGTCGAACTCCCGGTAGATGGTGCGGCCACGGCTGCGACCAATATGACGACCCAAAGACTGGCAAAGACCAAGCCCACCTTCTTGATAAGCAGCATCTTAACGATACCTGTGCTTCCGGTATTGGTTAACACCTAAACACCCTCCGTTGAACGATTGATGAAACGATGATTTTCTTGTATCAATGCTCCATTTGAGTCATCCTACAGTCAAGCCGTTTATTTTTTAAAGGCAATCGCAGGCCTAGGGGAGAGTCAGTCAGATGAAAATTAGGTTCGGGGAGAGAATCGGGAAGGCAGGGGTGTTGCGGCCCGGAGCCTCGGCGATCATCTTCGATGAAGCCAGAGAGAGAATATTGATGACCCAGCGGGAAGACAATAGCCGCTGGTGCCTACCCGGCGGGGGGATGGACCCCGGAGAAAGCGCCGCAGAGGCTTGCGTCAGGGAGGTGTTGGAGGAGACCTGCCTAGAGGCGCGAGCGACCAGGCTCGTCGGCATCTATACAACTCCCGATCTCCTCATCGAGTACCCGGACGGCAACAAGACCCAACCCGTTGCATTCAGTTTTGAAGCTGAGATCACCGGCGGGAAACTTGGTCTTAGCGATGAGACCATCGCGTTCGGTTGGTATACCGTGGCTGAGATCGAGGCCATGGATACCATGGAGCATCACGTCACACGCATCCACGATGCGGTCAAGAACCTGCCGGGAGCGGTTTACCAATAGCGCCATGACCAAGATGATCGGAGTCGTCCTCAAGTCGTTATGGCGGATGGTGCGCCTGGCGCTGTGGCTGATAGGCATAATGCTGCGCTTTACCTTCGGATTGGCCTGGCAGCAGACCTTTGGACGGTCCAACGTGTACGTCCGGCGGGACTGGGACGACCGCGGTGTAGGCCGGGTCCGGTGGGCCGACCTAAATGACCCCCGCTGGGACACCGTGTCGGGAGGCGCCCTGGTGGAGAACCTGCTGCCTCTGCTTCATGCCTACGTTTGGTGTGATAAAGTTCGCGGCAAGATTGGCCACTCCTGTGCCCACGGGCCGGGACCCCACAACATCAAAGTCTGCATGCTGAGAGATGACAATAGCCGTCGCATCTGGCGGCGCTTGCTGAAATCGGTTGGGCCGGACCGGAGATTTCAGAACCTCTAAACGAAATATCGCCTTAATGAACCCAAGGACGAGGGAGAAGCTAGTTTGAGAATCGCGATCTTTGGCGCCGGGGGCATCGGCGGTTATCTGGGTGGGCGGCTTTCTCAAGCAGGGGAAGAGGTAGTTCTCATAGCCCGGGGCGAACACCTTGCCGCTATCCGGGAGCATGGACTCCGTGTCGATAGCATCAAAGGTGATTTCGTCGCCATCCCGGCCCTGGCCACCGACAGCCCCACCGAGGCTGGAACGGTCGATGCGGTGATACTGGGGGTCAAGGCCTGGCAGGTGATCGACGCGGCCAAAGCCATGCGCCCCATGATTGGCCCCAACACCTTCGTCGTCCCCATGCAGAATGGCGTGGAAGCCCCTGCCCAGTTGGCCTCAGTTTTGGGCGAGCAGGCCGTGGTGGTTGGGCTGGGAGGCCTTATCAGCTATATCGTCGGGCCGGGACACATCCTCCATGCCGGCAGCGAGCCCTTCGTTTCATTTGGAGAACCTGACGATTCGACCAGCGAACGGACGCTACAGTTGCTGCAGGCGTTTCAGAATGCGGGAGTCCAGGCAAATGTCCCGACCAACATCCACGCCGCTTTGTGGGGTAAGCTGGCGTTCATGGCCGCCAACAGCGGCGTGGGCGCCATTACCCGTGCGCCCGTAGGCCAATGGCGCAGCGTGTCCGGATCCTGGGAGATGGCCCAGCAGGTGGTTAAAGAGGTTCTGGCGGTCGCGCATGGCAAAGGTATTAAGATGCCCGTCGACGCCCTACCTGCGACGCAATCCAGGCTAGAAGCCTCTCCGCCAGGCGGCACATCGTCCATGCAGCGAGACTTAATGGAGGGACGACCGTCCGAGTTGGAAGTCCAGAATGGTGGCGTGGTGCGGTTGGGACTGGAAGCAGGCGTGCCGACTCCAGTGAACACCTTTATCTACAACAGCCTGCTCCCTCAGGAGATGAAGGCACGGGGCGAGTTTCCGTCCGGAGAAGAGGAATAACAGATGGCGGTTACAGTCATCCTGGCCGAGGAAGAGGAGTAACAGATGGCGGTTACAGTCACCCTGACCTTCTCCGTAAAACCGGAGCGGGCCGAGGAGTTCAAATCGCTACTCAAGGAATTGTTGCCCGACACCCGGGCCTATGACGGCTGCCGGAGTGTGGACGTATACCAAGACCAGGACAACCCAGGTTTGATCTACCTGGTGGAAAACTGGGAATCCAAAGCGCATCAACAGAAATACCAAGCCTGGCGCGACGAAACCGGAATCGCCGAGACCGTGGGGCCGTTCCTAGCCGGCGAGCCCAAGTTCAACTACTTCGACAAGCAGGACATCTAGCGCCGTTTCTCCGGATTGACAGGGGTGGTTCCCTTTCCCACACATGGGAGAGGGTGAGGGCGATGGTTCTGAACAAACCATCCAGCAGTGACCAAACTGGTTTGCGTGGATTCCGGCGAAGCCCGGAATGACGAGAAAAATCCCCCCCGTGGTCTTTCAGAGCAAGGAGGGGAGGGTTAGGTCCGACGAAGTCGAGAGTCTCGACGTGGTCGGAGGTGGCGGCGACGCTTATGCATAAGTTATTCCAAACCCGCGAGAATCGTCTGCCAGGATTCCCCTTTCCCAGAGGGTCCTAAATGACAGGGAAGGGGCGGACGTGGCGGCAGGTTTCTAACCTACCCTGCTGAGCAGGGTCCGATTTGCCGGAGGGAACCCCAGAAATGCAATTTGGTGCCTGGAATCAGGTATGGCTGATGGCAGGCTGGGTGGGTTGGAAACCCGCTCCTACAACCAATCGAATCATCGGTGCAATGCCACAGGGATTCAGGCCTTCACCAGCAAAATAAAAAAAAGACCCCCGGTCATTGTCCGGGGGTCTTTTTTGCTTAGTCCGAATAATTTATTCCCAGTGCCAGCTTCTTGGCGGCATCTCGTGTGAGGCGAGGATGCGTATCTGGAGCGAGGGAATCATGAATGCCCGGTCGCAACTGCGGCACCGCCACCTGCCG
>Ga0066839_10000856_pt1 | contig 13129 bp, 12 predicted proteins | sample ETNtaG_10_FD_66733 | JGI IMG/M metagenome (GOLD analysis project Ga0066839, IMG submission 66733) | Marine microbial and viral communities from oxygen minimum zone, Eastern Pacific Ocean - ETNP201302SV82 | ecosystem: Environmental > Aquatic > Marine > Oceanic | place: Pacific Ocean: Eastern...
GTGTCAACAACCGGGTAGATGTCAACGCCAGCATTCTCCATGAATTCACTTACCTCGCGCACAGTCCACGAAAGACGGGCCGGCGTGAGATCTTGAATCATGATTTGGCTGCATGCGGTGGTTGCCCATTGATCTTGGTCGACATCCCCGGCATCACTGACCCGCACGATGCCCCGAAACTGCCCATCTTCGTCTGCGACCACCGCTTCAAGTTGCTTGCGAGGAAACGCGAATCCCCACACGAAATCTGACAGAGAATCAGTGGGCGGTACAGTCTTAAATTCTCTGCGCATTGCCGCTGTGATCGGCATTTGGAATCGGCGCTCCAGGTGACCAACCCGGGTGTCTCGCTGGTAGTCCGACACCGACGAACTACCCACAACTACTTGGCTGACGGCAACAGCGATCAATCCCGGCACCACGAACGCGGGAGCTCCAGTTGATTCGGCTACGAACATCACCGCCGCGAGAGGCGTCCGGTATCCGGCAGCAAGGAATGCCGCGACACCAATGAAGGGGAAGAACGCCATCGACTCCACGCCCACATCGATCCAGCCACCAACGATGCGACCAATGATGAGTCCAAGCACTGCGAGCGGGATGAACACTCCACCCACGCCGCCGCTCGCAATGAGAGTTGAGGTGGCAACCATTCTGATTGCCAAAAGCATTCCCAGCATCGGGAGCGTTTCGTTGGGGTTCAACACCCATCTGAGCACTTGCCCCTCAGCGGTTGGTCCCATTGATAGTGGCGCGTCGAAAAGCACATCGCTCAACACCACCAACCCTGCGGCGATCACACTGCCGGCCGCGGCGAGCATCCACCACGGCTGGGTTTGTTGTAGACGTTTCGCCCCTTTGATGGCTCGACTGAACGCCATAGCCGCAGCACCACACAGAGCACCAACGATCGCCGCCCCAACCAGTTCTCGTTGGCCGAAACCGACGCGCACTAGATCAGTTCTCACTTCGAACGGTAGATCATCACCAAGACCGGTCACCAGAACGAAGGTCACATAGCTCGATGCGCTCGACAGCAACGCCGGCAGCAAGGCACGTCGACCTAAATCCCCCTTGTATGGGGATTCCAACGCGAATAGCACCCCTGTAGCAGGAGCTTGGAAGATGGCACTCACACCAGCTGCTGCTCCCGCCACCAGCAGAGCCTGACCGTCTTTATCTCTAAACAGCCATGACAGTCGCCGTTGAATCGCCGATCCTGTGGTCGCTCCAGCGTAAATAGCGGGACCTTCAAGTCCTGCTGCTCCTCCAAAACCCACGGTAGCGATACCTGCAATCAACCGAAAAGGAAGATGTAGGACTTTGAGAAAGTAGCCCTTGTTGTGATAGCCGCGTATGTACTCCTCAGAAGTCGATGGCGAAAGCGGATTACCTGCATCGGCTCGGCGTAACACAAGTACCGCGATCCACAATCCCAGAGCAGGCGCACACGCCTGCTGTAACAAACTTCGATGCAGCACTGCTTCGAGCAGAACCTTCTCTGCGAGGACCACGACTCCAGCAACAATTAGCCCTGTCCCTACTCCTACTGCTGCGTAGGTAACAAAGCGCAATATCCGGTTTCTCATACCGCGACAAGCTGCTGAAAAGTCATTGTCACCATGATGCCGTGATCACAGAACAAAGCGACAAGCTTGTCGCTGAATCAGCCACCTTTTCTGCACGTCGGTACGCTTACAGCTATGACCAGTGACCGGTTCTATTTTCGCCAATTGCTCTCAGGCCGCGACTTCGCCACCGATGATTCGATGGCAGCGCAGATGGCAAATTTTGTGTACCTCATCGGTGACCGAACGACCCGCGACGCGGTCATTGTTGACCCCGCGTATGGAGTTGCCGACATTCTCGGAATTCTTGACCGAGACGGCATGAATCTGAGCGGAGTTCTCGCCAGCCACTACCACTCCGACCACGTCGGAGGTTCAATGATGGGTCACACCATTGAAGGCGTCCGAGAACTTCTCGAACTCAAAGGAACAAAGATTCATGTTCAAGCCGAAGAGGCTGAACTAGTGAAGAAGGTCACCGAGGTGAGCGACGGGGATCTCCATGTACACGAGCCAGGTGACCAAATCTTTGTGGGAGACATCCCCATTTCTCTCTTACACACCCCGGGACATACACCGGGTAGCCAGTGTTTCCTTGTCGAGGGAACTCTTGTAGCTGGAGACACCCTTTTTCTTGAGGGGTGCGGGCGCACGGACTTGCCGGGCAGTGACGCCGCAGCGATGTATCACTCAATTCATCACACTCTCGCCAAAGTCCCAGACGACACGGTTCTTTTTCCTGGACACCGCTACTCGTTTCATTCCTCAGCGACAATGGGAATGACCCGCGAAATGAATTATGTGTTCAAACCGGACTCAGAAGAACAATGGATGATGATGTTCAGCCAATGAGTGAACGAGTTCTGCCTCCAATCGTCACAATCGACGACATCGCTCACCACGACGACATCATCTTTTGTGACGTCCGCTGGTATCTCGATCGCACTCCGGGACGCCAAAAATTCAATGAAGGTCATATCCCAGGCGCGATTTTTGTTGACCTAGACGAACATCTCGCGACGTTGCCTCAAAAAACACAAGGACGGCACCCCATGCCGGCAGCGGCGTCGTTTGCGGCGAGCATGGGTGCACTTGGGATCAGCCATCACGATCGGGTCGTCGCGTACGACGACAGCGGAGGAATGTCAGCGGGCCGTCTGGTGTGGATGCTTCGCGTCCTCGGTCACCGAGCGGCTTTACTTGATGGTGGTTTACATGCGTGGTCCGGCGCCCTCGAAACCGGTTCCAGTCATCGTCAAGCGGTAGACCATCCGATACGGCCATGGCCCGCCGAGTTGCTGGTGAACGCTGACGAAGCCGCAGCAGCGGGAACGAACCCGAATCGAATCCTCATAGATTCTCGAAGCCCCGACCGCTATTTCGGTGAAAACGAACCTGTCGACCCGCGGGCCGGCCATATCCCAGGAGCGATCAATCTTCCCTTCGGTGACAACCTCACCGACAACGGCTTCTTTCGCGCACCTCAAGAACTACGAGCACACTTCACAAAAGCGGGTCTCGCCGAAGGCGACGTTCCGGTGATGTACTGCGGTTCTGGGGTCAGCGCATGCAATAACTTGTTGGCGTTCGAATACGCGGGTCTCGGACACGCTCTCCTATATCCGGGTTCGTGGTCCCAATGGAGCAACGACAACGACCGACCGGTCGAGACCACTTAACGCCCAAGTCGCTGCACTGGAATAGCCGCAGCGGACCTAACCCAGACATACTTGCCTGTATGGCAGACCTTTCTGACTTCTATGAACTCGACGCTCTATTGAGCGACGAGGAACAGATGATCCGTGACACCGTCGCGAAATTCGTGGAGAACGACTTCAAGCCACTTGTCGCTGAACACTTCGAAGCCGGCACCTTCCCTATGGAATTGGTCCCAGCGATCGCCGACATGGGCTTGTTGGGGATGCACCTTGACGGCTACGGGTGCGCTGGAGCTTCAGCGATGGCGTATGGCATCGCGTGTCGAGAGTTAGAAGCAGGGGACAGTGGACTCAGAAGCTTCGTTTCGGTGCAGGGATCGTTATGTATGTTCCCCATCTGGAAATACGGGTCAGAGGAACAAAAAGAACAGTGGTTGCCACAGATGGCGGCTGGGGAAATTATCGGCTGCTTTGGTTTGACTGAACCCGACCACGGGTCAGACCCCTCAGCGATGGCAACTCGCGCCAAACGCGAGGGTGACGAGTGGATACTCAACGGATCCAAACGGTGGATCACTAACGCGGGGATTGCGGATCTCGCGATCGTCTGGGCCAATACTGATGAAGGATTTCGAGGTTTTCTAGTGCCCAGTGACTCCGATGGGTTTGAGGCTCGAAAAATTCAGAACAAATTGTCGCTTCGAGCTTCAGTCACCGGCGAGTTCTACATGGACGACGTGGTCGTTCCAGAGTCCATGCGTCTTCCCGACGCTGTCAGCATCGGTGCCCCACTCAGTTGTCTCAGCGAAGCCCGTTACGGGATCGCGTTCGGGGCGGTCGGTGTGGCACGCGACTGTTACAACGCGGCGCTCGATTACCAGCAAGGCCGCCCACAATTCGGTAAACCTCTCTCAAGCTTTCAGATCAGCCAGATCAAATTCGCGGACATGTTGACCCAGATGACAAACGCGAACCTTCAATCCATGACTCTCGGACGCCTAAAAGAGGCTCACAGCGTCCGCCCGTATCACATCTCCATGGCAAAAAGACACAACTGTCGAGTCGCTATCGACACTGCCCGCACCGCGCGCGCGATGATGGGCGCAAATGGCGTCAGCACTGAATACAGTCCCATGCGTCACGCGAACAACATGGAATCTGTCATGACTTATGAAGGAACTGAAGAAATCCACGGATTAATCCTTGGCCAAGAAATCACAGGAATCCCGGCGTTCCGATGAACGATTTCAACCTCGATGAAGTGGATCGACTACTCACCACCACAAAACAAGTTCGCAAACGGTTAGATCTCACTCGCGAGGTGCCCACCGAGCTGTTGCTCGAATGCATCGGGGTAGCAGCACATGCCCCTGTGGGCGGGAACCTGGAACGGAACCGTTGGGTCATCGTCACCGATCCAGAATTGAAAGCCGAAATAGCTCACTACTACGGCGAAGTAGGGCGTCCCTATCTTGAAGCCAATTCAGACATCCGCGTCGACGAACGAACGGCGCGGGTGATTGATTCATCAGTTCATCTCATTGATCATCTTCACGAAGTCCCCGCTTTCGTCATCCCGCTTCGCCTCGATCGGCCACCCGCCGGCGAAAACGCCGAGGGCTCCGCTGGGGGCTGGTGGGGTTCAGTCCTACCTGGTGTGTGGAGTTTCCAGCTTGCAGCTCGAGCCAGGGGACTGGGCTCTACTTGGACAACATTCCATCTCGCGCACGAAAGCAAAATCTCGGAGCTTCTTGGCATTCCATCGACCGTAAGCCAGTGCGCATTGCTACCAGTCGCTTACTACACCGGTGAAACATTTCACCCTGCTCCACGCCGCTCAGTAGATGAGGTGACCTACCTCAACGGCTGGAAACAACCCGTTCGTTAAGCAACCCTCTCGAATCGCCTGCTACTCCAACAAGTAGGCCGCAGTGACCTGAGTTTCGACCGATACTGGATTCGTGAACGTAAGAGCTGTTGTCCGATCGGGTATCTACTGCGACGCGGAATGCGGTTCACTCCCCCACCCAGGCGACGTCACCTTCCCCAACGGCGCCGCTGCTGAAGCTGCCGGTTACCGGGCTTGTGTTACGTGCCGTCCTCGATTATGTGGCGGAGCACTTCACCTAGACAACGCACCGTCCCTAGTCGGATCAGCTCTCGCCCTCATCAAAGAAGGTTTCCTTCACCGTCGGCCAGAGGAGATGCTCGCTGTTCGAGTTGGATGCAGCCGTCACCACTTACGTCGCGCAATGATCAGGCACCTTGGGGCGAGCCCCAGTCAAATCGCTCGCTACCGGCAGGCACACTTTGCTCGGCAACTGATTACGGAAACCTCTCTCGATGCGCACACCGTGGCCCGCGCCGTGGGGCTCACCGGACGACATCAATTGGATCGGCTCACCATCACAGCTTGGGGGCAGCCGATCAGCAATCTACGCCCGCACCGAGAGTCACCAACTTCGAACAGTTCAATCGAACTATTGGTGAGATACATCCGGCCCTATTCGTTCCACCAACTGTTGCGTTATCTAACACCGCGAGCCACACCCGGTATCGAAGAAGTGACAGACGATTCGTATCGCCGAATCACGAGCGATGGAGGGAACTCCCGGATTCTTGAGGTACGCGACGCGCACGACGGGCAACACCTCCGAGTGCAAGTCCATTCAACGAGTTACGACGACCTCATTGACGACATGGAGCGCTTACGAACTCTTCTCGCTATTGATGAGGACCCCGCTCCAGCAGTTGCACACTTGTCAGACGATCGCCTTGTCGGTGAATTAGTTGCACAACAGCCCTGGTTGCGTGTTCCGCGTTGTTGGGATCCCTTCGAAGCATCAGTGCGAATAATTGTCGGACAACAAATTTCGGTGGCGGCAGCGACGACCGTCACCGGCCGAATCGCTCACATACTTGGACAACGAGTGCCCAACAGCGCCCCACTTGATCGGATCTTCCCATCCGCCGATGACCTCGCCGAAGCCGATCTGAACGGATTGGGTTTCACTCACCAAAGAAAAACGACGTTACGTCACTTCGCTGGAGCGGTCGCCAACGGCAGTCTCGATCTGAGAATGTCTGGGGCCATCGAAGAAGTCGCCCTACGCTGGTGTGCTCTCCCAGGGATAGGCCCTTGGACCGCTCAAATGGCCGCGATGCGAATCCTTCAACACAACGATGCGATGCCGTCATCTGATTTGGGGATACGTCGCAGCGCAAGCAGGCTGGTCGGCAACCCAATCAGCAGCCGAGAATTAGATGATCGTTCGGCACCATGGCGACCACTCAGGTCCTGGGCCGCGCAACATCTTTGGGACTCGTCTCACCTCATCGGAGGCACCGCATGACTCTGCCGCATCTCTTCACTAAATTGCGCAGCCCTGTCGGCGAACTCACTCTCGTGGCTACAGAAATTGGTTTACGAGCGGTGCTGTGGCCCCAAGATCAGGGCCGAGTTGTTCTTCCGGAGTCGATGGTTGCATCTCAAGGCGAACCGGTTTTGAGTTTGGCTGCCACCCAAATCGACGAATACTTTGCAGGGGAGAGAAAAACGTTTGACCTTCCTTTGGATCTACGCGGCACAGATTTTCAGAGAGCAACCTGGGGAGCGCTCGCCAAAATTCCTTACGGGGCGACATGGACATATACGCAACAGGCTGAACATATTGGGCGCCCTAACGCAGTTCGCGCGGTCGGCGCCGCGAACGGACGGAACCCTGTTTCTATTGTTCTTCCGTGCCACCGCGTAATTGGTGCAGATGGCTCGCTTACAGGTTTTGCGGGCGGGCTTGAAGCGAAACAGTATCTGCTTGTTCTCGAAGGAGCGCTCGAGGCTGTAGAGAACTAAACAGTTTCGTCCTCAGCGACTTCTTCGGCGTTGGCTTCATCCGATACGGGTGTGTCGTCTTCAGCGTCGGAAGCCGTTTGGCTGTCGTTTTGTTGTTCAGTTTCGAGAGCTTCTGGTTCTTCGGCGTCTGCTGCGTCCGGGTTGGTTAGGCGAGTCCATTCGGCCAAAGCATCTCGGTACTCTGCTTCGGCGAGCGCTTTGTCATCGGTACTCGCCTCATTTTGCATCAAATCTTTAAGTTTTGTTGCCGCAGAGTCACGCCGTCTCTCAGCTTTAGCAATAGCTTTCTGTTCTCTGTCCATTTGACGGCTCGTGGCGACGCCTTTGTTGAACTGTGCCAACGCATCAGCTAATCCAGTATCTGTCTTGCCACTGGCTGGAGAATGCGCGTCCTTGCGAGCCATAAGACTTGAGCTTCCCACATGGCGACTGTTTCGCGTTAACTCGACTGCGTTTCGCACTGCAGTGCGCGAGGAGGGACTTGAACCCTCACACCCTTGCGGGCACAGGCACCTGAAGCCTGCGCGTCTGCCAATTCCGCCACTCGCGCTAGTCGGAACAACCAAGGTTAGCTCCACATTTTGTTTCTTCCGCACGTTAGGTCTGCTCACCCATGAGAGGGTGTGGCGACCCCCTACCCCCTACTAGGCGGCCGTACACTCAGAGCACGATGGGTTTCAAAAGCCTCCCTGAGGTGTTTGGCAACGCGTTTTCTCGCGTCTTTCGCACCGGGTTACGTCCAATGGCGTTGGGGCGCGGGGTGAGTCGTCTTTTAGATAAGGAACGAACTACCGATGTTCGGGGTCACACCATTGTTCCCAACCATCTGATTTTCGCTTTGTCTGAGAAAGATCGGGCCCGCTTTACCCGAGTGGAAGAAACTCTTCGCCGCCAACTCATCGAAACGGCACACGAATACGCGCGCGCGAAGGTGTACGGCTTTACCGGTCCACTCTCGATTGACTTTGCGACAAATCCCCGTTTCAGAACAGGCCGGTTCGAGTTATCTGGAGATTTCCGAGAAGCACCTATAGGCGACACCGCTGTCTTGGTGACTTCGGAGGGTCTTCGAGTGGAGATTACGACACCGCAAATACTTGGCCGAAACGATGACTGCGGAGTTGTCCTTGGCGGTTCGAACGTGAGTCGCCATCATGCAGAAATTCGGGCCGACCAGCATGGACTTTTCATAGTGGATCTGGGATCTACCAACGGCACATTGGTTGGCGGCGTGGCGATTGGGACTCACCGTTTACTCCACGGAGACATCATCACCGTCGGTGACCATCACCTCCGAGTTGAGGTTGTTTGATGTCACCGCAACTCGTACGGCTTCTCACCATTCTTCTACTTGTCCTCATCCACCTGTTTTTCTTTCGGGTGATACGTGCTGTGTGGGTCGGTGTACGACCAACGCGGGAGAATCTTCCTAAGAGAAACCGCTTCGTAAGAAATGACCGACCGGCACGAGTGCTTGTAGTCAGAACCCCCGAAACACTGGGAGGACAGCGACACAATTTGACTGAGGAGTTGACGATTGGACGCGCAGCGACGTGTGACGTCACCATCGATGACACCTATGCCAGTCAAATTCATGCCCGGGTGTTTCGGCGCGACAATGACCATGTATTAGAAGATTTAGGATCCACTAACGGCACTTATTTAAACCGCCAAAAAGTCGCTTCAGCTACAAACCTAAAAACTGGAGATCACCTCCAAATCGGTTCGACGGTTTTTGAGGTGATGGCATGAACGACTCACCGCAACGTCGTTTGAGACTCACTTGGGGAGGCGCGACCGATCAAGGTCGCGTTCGGGCAAACAACCAAGACGCAATGTACGCGGACTGGGGTCTCTTTGTCGTCGCTGACGGCATGGGCGGTCATCAGGGAGGCGAAGTCGCGGCGAACCTGGCTGTCCGTACTATGACAGGGGCCAAACGCGACACCATCCGCGAACTCCACGACGCGGTGCAAGAGGCCAACAAGGTGGTCTACGAGACCGCAATTGCGCAGCCCGAATTGCATGGAATGGGCACCACGTTGACTTCGTTAGCAGTCATTCGAGAAGGTGGAAGCCGTCAGTTTGTTGCGCTGAATGTCGGCGACTCACGTATTTATCACTATCGAAATAGCCAACTCACGCAACTAACGGACGACCACAGCTATGTGGCTGAATTAATGCGACGGGGGGAGCTAGACGAAGAAGCCGCCGCTGTTCATCCGTATCGCAACATGCTGACACGCGCGATTGGTGTTCATTCTGAGGTTGAGATAGATGAATGGCTGGTCGATCCAGTTGCTGGAGACCGATTCTTGTTATGCAGCGACGGGTTAACCAACGAGGTGAGTGACGACGCAATCGCCGAACGGCTCTCAATCGGCCAGGATCCAAGCGCAACTGCGAGAGGGCTTGTCCATTTAGCGAACGAACGCGGGGGGCGGGATAACTCAACTGCCCTTGTCGTCGACGTACAGATCGATGACATTGACGGCGAAAGCGACCAAGGGTCAGTAGAACACGAAGACGGTGGCGAAACACCTGGTGTTTCGCCAGCAGAGGAATCAACCCCAAAAAAGATTGCTGCTACTGACGCGTTTGAGTTGGGAACCAAAAGTTCATCGAGCTATCCCAAGAAGCAGCGGAGCTGGCTGAACGATCGAGTTGGGATAAGCGTCGCTACGGTTCTCATTGCGTTGGTTTTGCTGATCGCCAGTGCCGCGATGGTCGCGACAATTGGATGGTATGCCCGCGATGGCTATCACGTAGGCGTCGTCGCGAACCACGTGGTGATACAGAAGGGTCGAGTTGGCGGACTCTTATGGTTCAATCCAACGTTGGAAGAGTGGACCGAAATTCAGGTCGCTCAGCTCAACGATCAGGATCAGCGGAATCTCATTGCCGGTAAACCGCTCACCGATTTAGCCGAGGCGCGGGAGTTCCTAGCCCAGCTGCGAACCCGGCTCGTTGACCTGGACAGTGAATCTCGAGGCGGCGGGTGACGTGAACCACCAGCGGATAGTTGAACTCACTCTTCTTTTGCTCGCCGCGTTCATCACCTGCGCCACTATTGCCCTCGCGGCAGTCGGCGAACAAGTCGAGATCACGTGGGGCGTTGTGCCCTATCTCACTACGTTGCTCATTTTGTGGGCGGTCGTACACATGACGCTGCGCCGGCGCGCCCCCACATCAAATGGCGTGTTATTCCCGATCGCTGCGCTACTACAGGGTCTCGGGTTCGCGTTGATGGTGCGAATCGATCCAAGTCTCGCTCCACGTCAAGCCATGTGGAGTCTCATAGGAGTAGCCAGCTTCATCGCAATCATGGTGGGTCTTCGGAATCTCCATCAACTGTCAAAAGTTCGCACCCCGCTGGGGATCGCAGGTGTTTTGCTTGTGTTCCTCCCACTTATTTCTGAGCGTGACGTCAGTGGCTCGGAAATTTCACTTGCCTTGCAGCTGGGACGGCTCCGTGTGGTCCCGGGAGAACTCGGAAAACTCTTCCTAATCATCTTTTTTGCTACCTGGTTGGCTGATTACCGAACTCGGAACACAGCAGAATATTTGGGCCAAGTGGAACGCATCGAGGGTGACCGTTCTCGGCTCATTCCCCTTCTTGGCGGATGGTTGCTCTCGTCCGCGATTGTTATTTTCCAATATGACGCTGGGTCCGCGCTCGTCACATTTACCGTGTTCATGGCGATGTGGTGGGTCGCGGCGGGCCGGCCCCTAGATCTTGCCGTGTCGCTGGGCGCCATTGCTGTCACGGTTGTCGTGGGGGTGGGCAGCCTTCCAGAGTTACAGAATCGGCTAACTGCCTGGATCGATCCGTGGTCGAATCCCCAGTTGGGAGACGCCATAACCCGTTCATTGTTTGCGCTCGCAGGTGGAGGATTAACGGGGACAGGCCCAGGAGCCGGCAACGCGGATTGGGTCCCTGGGGTAACAGACCATTTCGCGTTCGTGCCAATCGGGGAGGAACTGGGTTTTGTCGGAGCAACTGCGGTGTTGTCGGGTTATCTGCTGTTAGCAGGAGTCGGCCTGCGCATCGCAACTAGAGCCCGGAGAGAGTTCGACAGCGTTCTTGCTATTGGGGTTGCGGTCTTTGTGGGGAGTGAGGCATGGGCGTCAGTTGCGACGACTCTGCGCCTCCTACCCCCTAGCGCCATGTCGCTGCCATTCATTTCCGCTAACGGGTCGGCTCTCCTCACTTGGAATCTTGCGTTGGCACTGTTGCTTCGAATTTCTGAAACGGTCCCCGAAGTGGCTGATCAAACAGCAATTCTCCCCAAAATCGCGTTGAAGTCGCGGAGCGAGTCGTGACTCGGCGGATCCTTCACGTAGGTGTAGCGCTCTTGCTCATCTATGTTCTGCTTTTTGTTCAACTTGAACTCATCCAGGTCGTCCAGGCAGGCACCCTTCGGGATCACTCGCTAAATACGCGCGAAATCACGATGGTTTTTGATGCACCGCGGGGTTCTATTAGGACAGCGGATGGGGAGACAGTCGCTGAGACCGTAAGCGTGAGCGGAGCCCGCCCGCGTTTACGGCAATACCCCTACGGCTCTTTGTACTCACACCTTGTGGGCTTCATTACTGCACAGCACGGAGGCAGCGGGCTGGAACGAAGTCAGAATGATTTCCTCGCCGGGAACGACCTCGGGGTGCGAATTCAGGACACTCGCGATTTGTTCGTCGATCGCGCCCGCACAGGCCAACTCGAATTATCGGTGAGGCACGACGTGCAGTTGGTCGCACGAGCCGCTCTCGCAGGGCATCGAGGAGCCGCAGTAGTCATCGATCCATCCAGCGGCGCAGTCTTGGCCATGTGGAGCTCACCTCATTTTGACCCGAACTATCTGTCATCTCATGATTTAGCTGCAGTCGGTAACGATTTCGCGGTGTTGAATTCCGATGAGGAGGGTGCTCTCACCAACAGAGCCGATTCGCAACTCAGCGAGGTCGGAGCGATTTTCACCGCTGTGACCGCGGCTGCTGCCATTGAGGCGGGTCTCACTGATCTTAAGGTTCCTCTGAGCAACAAAATCTTGACTGAGACAAGCACAGAACTGATCAAAAACGAGGGCAACAGGACCTGCGGCGGAGATCTGACTTCGTTATTGCTCGCCAATTGTCGGACTGGCTGGGCAACCATCGGCTTAGATCTCGGTCGGTCAGACCTTCGCAATCGATTTAGAAATTTCGGGCTCGCTGAAAGTGTTTCGACCGACGCCGCAATTCACTTGAGCGGACTGCTAACGCCCGACGAGGTAGGCCTGTCAGCAGCGCATGCTGCCGCAGGTATCGGTGTGCAGTTGTCGCCTCTCCATGTAGCGCATCTGTTCGCGACAATCGCGAACGATGGGCTCCGAGTTAGGCCTCGCGTAGTTAATCAAGTAACCAGTCATGACGGTTCTGTTATCCGCGATTTCACTCCGGAACTGTTGGGTCAAGTCATCGCACCTGAAACCGCTTCGAAACTGCGAGCGATGTTGGCAGTAAACGTTAAACAGGGCAGTGCCCAGGGGCTCGCGCTCGATGATGTCGAAGTGGCGGGCATGCTGGCGTCAGGTTTCACCGACAACCCACATGTTTGGGCGACCGCGTTAGCACCGGTGACGCAACCAGAGCTCGCTATTGCGGTACTTCTGGAGGGTGACGAGTTCAGCGACTCTCAGGTCGCTGAAACTGTTGTTGCGCGAATTACACGTTCAATCATTGAGGCAGTTTTACGCCTCCCAAGCTCTAACTTAGAGGGGACCCAGTGAACCCCTCAGAACCTCCTATGCCTGACAGCGACCGACCCATTTTCAGCGGACGATACGAGTTGTACCGGCGCCTTGCCCGCGGCGGTATGGCTGAGGTATTTCTTGCACGCGACAAGCTCTTGGATAGACCAGTCGCGGTGAAGGTGTTATTCCCCGAATATGCGACCGATGAGTCATTCGTCGAACGTTTCCGACGCGAAGCACAAGCAGCAGCCAATTTGAATCAACCCAATGTCGTGGGTGTCTACGACTGGGGCCAAGAAGCGGGCACGTACTACATCG
>Ga0066839_10000860_pt1 | contig 13100 bp, 8 predicted proteins | sample ETNtaG_10_FD_66733 | JGI IMG/M metagenome (GOLD analysis project Ga0066839, IMG submission 66733) | Marine microbial and viral communities from oxygen minimum zone, Eastern Pacific Ocean - ETNP201302SV82 | ecosystem: Environmental > Aquatic > Marine > Oceanic | place: Pacific Ocean: Eastern...
GATCTTGGTAAAAACGCTGAAGCATTACTGTCAAGAGACCAGATGATCCCGCGAGAGACCTTTCGCATAGGTGATAGAATGCGGGCTCTGCTCACCGATGTGCAGTCGGAACAACGGGGTCCCCAACTTTTCTTGAGCCGCACTTCCCCGGATATGTTGATTGAGTTGTTCAAGATCGAAGTGCCAGAGATTGCAGAAGAAATAATAGAAATCAAGGCTGCAGCGCGCGACCCGGGCTCGCGGGCCAAGATTGTGGTTAGCACTAACGACGGCCGCATCGATCCGGTTGGAGCGTGTGTTGGGATGCGTGGTTCTCGTGTGCAGGTAGTGTCTAATGAACTGGCAAATGAACGTATAGATATTATTTTATGGAATGACAATCCTGCCCAATTGGTGATCAATTCGATGGCTCCGGCAGAGGTAGCATCTATTATCGTGGAAGAGGATAGCCACACGATGGACATCGCTGTAGAAGAAGAAAACCTGGCCCAGGCTATTGGCAGAAACGGTCAGAATGTCCGTCTGTCTAGTGAGCTGACTGGCTGGACAATTAACGTCATGAGCGAAGAAGATGCAGCAGCTAAACAGGAACAAGAAGCGAGCAGTTTTATTGAACTGTTTATGCAAACGCTTGAGGTGGACGATGAAGTAGCTGAAGTGCTTGTGCAGGAAGGCTTCACTTCTTTGGAAGAGATTGCCTACGTGCCACTGGATGAGATACTCGCAATCGAAGGGTTTGATGAAGAGATTGCCAACGACCTCCGTAATCGGGCAAAGGATGCTTTACTTACCCAGGCCATCGCCTCGCAAGAAGATTTGTCATCCGCAAATATTGCGGATGACCTTTTGAATATGGAAGGTATGGACAATGTGCTGGCGCTCGAGTTGGCTAAAAAGGGCATCCTTAGCATGGAAGATTTGGCCGAGCAGTCCATTGATGAACTGAAAGATATTGAAAGCATCGATGATGAACGGGCTGGCAAATTGATCATGACTGCGCGAGCACCATGGTTCGAGGAGTAAAACGCTACGAACTGAAGTAGTGAGAGGGACTATTTAATGGCAGATGTAATGATTAGTGAATTAGCTGGAGTTGTCGGTGTTCCGGTTAAAAAATTGCTGTCTCAAATCAAGGAGGCAGGGCTTCCACATAAAAAGGCAAAAGAGCTAATCTCTAACGAGGATAAGAACGCGTTATTGCTATTCCTACGCCGTAGCCACGGTGATCGGGAAGCGACTGGTACGGCTCCGAAAAAGATTACATTGAAGCGCAAGACGATTGGCACATTGAAAGCTGCCTCGAAAATCCACGGTCGTGGCAAGACCGTCAATGTCGAAGTACGAAAGAAGCGCACCTACGTAAAGCGCAGTTCGGTAGACGAAGAGCCGCTCTTACCAGAATTAGAAGCGCCAGCCCCTGACGAAGAAAAGAAACTCGATAATGCTGCAATTGCTTCTGAAGAAATACAGGTTAGTGCAGAAGAAGCAAAGGAGATCACGCAACCTGAGAAGCCAGAGCAGCAGGAAGAACTGCGGGATCTGCCGGCAGCGCCGTCTGCGGATATTCCTCCTCCTGATGCCGAGGCAGGACGTGCTACTAAGGCTGGGGCCAAGCGCAAAGCCCAGACCAAGGATGATTCCGATGATCCAGTGGAGAAGAAAAAAACACATCTTCGTAACAAGGCCAAGGCACAGGCCCCAAAACGGCATGCGAAGAATATTCATGTCAATGATGACTTCGTGCTCGAGGGAGACGATTTCGACGGAATTAGCGGCCGCTCGCGTAGGGGGGGTGGACGCAAGAGCAAAGCCCGGCTTTCCGCGCAACAGCACGCGTTTGAAAAACCCACTGAATTTATCTCCAAAGAAATCACTATCGGAGAAGCCAACTCGGTGTCTGAGCTGGCTCAAAAGATGTCGGTTAAGTCGGCTGAAATTATCAAAGTCCTATTCGATATGGGAGTGATGGCCACCATTAATCAGATGCTCGATCAAGATACTTCGTCGCTTTTGATTGGGGAAATGGGCCATCAGGCTAAATTCGTATCCGAAGATGCTATCGAAGAACAATTAGCTGACTCACTAGCTTCGGAAATCGGTGAGGACGAGATAAGTAGAGCTCCAGTTGTCACAGTAATGGGTCACGTAGACCATGGTAAAACTTCGCTGCTTGATTACATTCGTAAATCCCAAGTGGCTTCCCATGAGGCAGGGGGAATAACACAACATATTGGTGCTTATCACGTGAATACCGACCATGGCTTGATCAGTTTCCTGGATACGCCCGGCCATGCTGCGTTCACTGCCATGCGTTCACGGGGAGCTAAAGCTACAGATGTTATTGTGCTTGTTGTTGCAGCTGATGATGGCGCGAAGCCGCAAACAGAGGAGGCTGTACAACACGCAAAGCTAGCCGAAGTACCGTTAGTGGTCGCGATCAACAAGATGGATAAGGAGGGCACGGATCCTGAGAGGGTTAAGAACGAATTATCTGCACTAGAAGTAATTCCTGAGGATTGGGGGGGAGACACACAATTTATTGAGGTCTCCGCGGAAACGGGTCAGGGTATCGATGATCTGCTGGAAGCGATACTACTGCAGGCAGAATTGTTGGAATTAAAGGCGTATGCCGATGTGCCAGGACAAGGAGTAATTATTGAATCAAGGCTGGACAAGGGCCGTGGTCCCGTGGCCACTGTGCTGGTTCAGAATGGCACTCTGAATACGGGTGACATCGTGCTGGCTGGTCACGAATACGGCCGAGCTCGGGCATTGATTGACGAGATGAGTAATACCATTACGTCTGCGGGTCCTTCCATTCCGGTGGAAATTCTCGGACTTAACGGTGTGCCCAACGCCGGAGATGAATTTGTTGTTGTGACTGATGAAAAGAAGGCACGGGAAGTTGCTGAATTCCGGCGGGAGCGTCATAGAGATTCTCATCACGCGAAGCAACAGTCAACAATGATAGAGACCATGTTTACGGGTATAGGTAGGGATAATAAGAAGATCCTCAACGTCATTCTCAAGGCAGATGTACGCGGATCGTTAGAGGCTATCAGCACTTCATTGCAGAAGCTTAGTACCGATGAAGTGGAAGTGAACATCGTCGCCTCCGGGGTTGGGGGAATATCGGAAAATGATGCTCACTTGGCGGAAACATCCAAAGCCATGATAATCGGCTTTAACGTGCGTGCGAACAAGGCGGCACTTGATATCGCTGAGAACGAAGAGCTGCAATTGCGCTATTACAATGTCATTTACGATGTTATCGATGATACCAAGGTCATAATGGGTGGCTTATTGGCGCCGGAAATTCGAGAGGAAATTATCGGAGTTGCTGAGGTTCGAGATGTTTTCAATTCACCAAAATTCGGCCAGATCGCTGGCAGTATGGTAGTCGAAGGTACTGTCTATCGCAGCAAACCTATTCGTGTCTTGCGCGACAACGTGGTTATCTACGAGGGCGAACTGGAGTCACTCCGACGGTTTAAGGATGATGCGGCAGAAGTTCGAAACGGTATGGAATGTGGTATTGGCGTTCGCAATTACAACGATGTCAAAGTTGGTGACAAAATTGAAGTATACAAAAAAACTGAAGTTGCAAGGAGCCTCTAGGCAATTGGAGTTTAAAGGCCATGTCCGAGACATCATCCAGAAACCAGCGAGTTGCCGATCAAATTCAACGGGAATTAGCCACGTTGATTCAGATAGAAATGAAAGACCCGCGAATTGGCATGGTTTCTATTACAGGAGTGGATATAAGTAGAGACTTGGGTTATGCCAACGTGTATGTCACTGTTTTGAATACTCTATCAGACAGCGAAGAACTGAATCATGCATCCTTAACTAACCCTGGTGAGATAGACAAGTTGGAGGTTGAAGAAAATCTGAAAACTTTGCGCCAGGCAGCTGGTTTTCTTAGATCGATGTTGGCTAAGCGGTTAGAAATTCGTTCGGTGCCCAAGCTTCAATTTCACTATGACAGCAGTATAGAGCGGGGCCAGCAACTTTCGGATCTCATCGACGATGCGTTAGCAGCGGATCAAGAACAACGTTAGGGTAGCTATTAGAGTATTAAGTCAGGCGGATAAGAGGAATATTGATTGAGCAGGCAGCGGCGACGCAGGGTTCGAAATATTAGCGGCATCGTGGTGCTGGACAAGGCGAATGGGCTCAGTTCTAATGCGGCCTTGCAAGAAGTCAAAAGGCTTTATGAGGCTAACAAAGCCGGCCACGCTGGCAGTCTCGACCCTCTCGCCACTGGCGTATTGCCTGTGTGCTTGGGAGAAGCGACCAAGGTGTCGCAGTTTCTTCTGGACTCCGATAAGCGCTATCGGACTAGAATAAAATTGGGCATAAGAACTGACACTGGTGACAGCGAAGGATCGATTATTGAGCGAAACGAAGGAATAAGCATAAGTCGCAAAGCGATTGAAAGAGCACTCACAAAGTTTAAAGGAGAGGTAGAACAGGTGCCTCCAATGCACTCTGCGATTAAGATGAACGGAGTGCCGCTTTACAAACTTGCTCGTAAAGGTATTACCGTTGAAAGAGAACCGAGACTAGTAACACTGTATCAAATCTGCTTAGTAGAGTTTGTTAATAGTGAGCTAGAGTTAGAAATATCCTGTAGCAAGGGCACTTATATTCGCACCATTGCAGATGACTTGGGGCAGGAACTGGGGTGTGGTGCGCATGTAATTGAATTACGCAGAACCCAGGCAGGTGTGTTTACGGAAAAAGACAGCATTAGCGCTGAAGAATTAGTCTTAGAAAAGGAAAATAGGGGGCTGGACAAGATTGATCAATTTCTCATTCCAATGGACCGGGCAATACAGGATTTGCCAGAAGTCAACTTGCCCAGTATTACTGCCAGCCATGTTAAAAATGGGCAGGCAGTGTTGGTAAGACACTTGCCAAAAAATGGTCTGGTGAGAATGTACGAAGACGAGCAATTTATCGGTATCGGTAGTATTGATGATGACGGTAAGGTAGCTCCTAGGCGTTTGATCATTAATTAATAACGATGTTATTCGAAAGAGAAAATAGCTTATTGTAATCAACTAAAAACAAGCACAAGGAATAGTATTAGGTAACTATAAATATGCATGGTTACTCTAATTTTATAAGGATATTGGCATTGCTCAGTTGGTACTTAGTGGGAAAAACACACTACCAGCAAGCATCATTTGCGCCGCATATTACGGAGGAAAGTAATGGCTTTATCAGCTGAACAGAAAGAAACAATTGTTAAAGAATACGCGCTGAGTGATGGTGACACTGGTTCCCCAGAGGTACAGGTAGCCTTATTGACCGCTAATATTAATGAACTGCAAGCGCACTTCAAAGAGCATACCCATGACCACCATTCACGACGTGGTCTTATTCGTATGGTGAATAACAGGAAAAAGTTACTTGAATATCTTAAGCGTAAAAACATTGAAAGATACGCTTCACTTATCAAGCGACTCGGTCTGCGTAGGTAAAGTCACTGATAGTTAAATACTGTATCACTAGAACGATACGCCCGACGTAATTGAGGCGTATGTTTTGAATTATTAGGATAAAAAAATTATGTTTAATCAGGTAAGTAAGACATTTCAGTTAGGCGATCAATCAGTCACCATCGAAACGGGTAAAATCGCTCGACAAGCAACAGGATCGGTGGTGGTTAGCATGGGCAGCATCCAAGTATTGGCTACAGTTGTAGGAAGAAAAAAGGCCAAGCCAGGACAGGAATTTTTCCCGCTAACAGTGAATTACCAAGAAAAAACCTATGCGGCAGGCAAGATACCCGGAGGGTTTTTCAAACGTGAAGGGCGACCAACGGAGAAAGAAACCCTAACCTCGCGTCTGATCGATCGGCCCATTCGACCTTTGTTTCCGAAAAGATTCATGAACGAAGTGCAGGTGATTTGCTCTGTAATCTCAGGTGGCAAGGAAGAGGATCCGGATATCGCGGCAATAATTGGCGCTTCTGCGGCACTATCTATTTCAGGGATACCTTTCTTGGAGCCCATTGGGGGAGCCCGCGTTGGATACGATGAGCAGACAGGCTATGTGCTCAATCCCAATTATGAAAAACTTGAATCGTCTTTGCTCAATATGGTTGTAGCGGGCACTAAGTCAGCGGTGTTGATGGTGGAATCTGAAGCTAGTCAGTTGTCCGAAGATCAAATGTTAGGAGCAGTACTGTATGCTCATCAGGAAATGCAGATTGTCGTTAATGCCATAGAAGAACTGAAGCAAGAAGTTGGTAAGCCGGCCTGGGAATGGGAAGCACCCCCCGAAAACAATGAGCTGAAAACAGCGATTACGGAAATGTTTGCAGACGGAGTTACTGAGGCCTACCAGATTTCAGAAAAAGTTAAGCGCTATGAGGCGACCGACGCACTCAGGCAACAGGCTATAGAACAGTTTGTAGAAGAAAAATCTGGACACATTGAAGATGAAGTCATCGAAGTCTTCAGTGGGCTTGAGAAAAGCACTGTTCGTAATCGAATTATTAAAGGCGAGCCACGTATCGATGGTCGAGACACCAAGTCTGTTCGTAAAATTCATGTGGAAGCAGGATTGCTACCGAAAACCCATGGTTCGGCGTTGTTTACTCGCGGTGAAACTCAGGCGTTGGTAGTAACCACCTTGGGTCCTTTGCGTGATGCTCAGATAGTGGAAGGCCTAAATGGGACTAAGAAAGATGCTTTCATGCTTCATTATAACTTTCCGCCATTCTCGGTTGGTGAAACCGGTTTCATGAGTGGGCCGAAACGCCGCGAAATTGGACATGGCCGACTTGCTAAACGTGGCGTCGCTGCCGTAATGCCTAGCGAAGAAGAATTTCCTTACACTATTCGGATAGTTTCGGAAATTACCGAATCGAATGGCTCTAGTTCTATGGCCAGTGTCTGTGGCAGTAGTTTGTCGATGATGGATGCCGGAGTGCCGATTTCAGCTCCTGTAGCAGGAATCGCTATGGGCTTGATAAAAGAGGGAGATAGCTTCGCGGTACTAACAGATATACTTGGTGATGAGGATCATTTGGGAGATATGGATTTCAAGGTCGCGGGCACAACTGATGGAATTACAGCGCTTCAAATGGATATCAAGATTCAAGGTATCACTGAAGAAATCATGGAAATCGCATTGGCTCAAGCTCGTGAAGCAAGGTTGCATATCCTTGGAGAGATGAACAAAGTTCTAGCCGAATCCAGACCGACGGTTTCCGAAAATGCACCAGCGATGGCTATGCTAAAGATTGATACCGATAAAATCCGCGACGTGATTGGTAAAGGCGGAGCTGTTATCCGGGGAATAACCGAAGACACAGGAGCTTCTGTTGACATCGACGATGATGGCAATGTACGCATTTATGGCGAGGACACCGAGTCTCGCGACAAGGCTGTGGAAATGGTTAATGCCATTACAGCTGAAGCCGAAATTGGTAAGCTTTACAATGGCAAGGTGGCGAGCATTGTAGATTTTGGAGCCTTCGTGACAATCTTGCCTGGTAAGGATGGCCTAGTTCATATTTCTCAAATATCGAAGGAAAGAGTGGAGAATGTGAATGAACACCTCCAAGAAGGGCAAGATGTATTAGTGAAGTGTCTCGATCTTGATGCCCGTGGTCGTATTAAACTGAGCATCAAGGAGATCACAGAAGAAGAAAAACAGGCTTTTTCCGATTAGTCTTTGACACAGGTCAATTTCACGATTTCGCGAAGTTGTCTAGAATTTGTCCCAGAGCCGCGTAGCTCTGTCCATGGGGTGTTGCAACCTTTGGAAAATCCGACCAGAATGGCTGAAATGATCGAAAGCTTTCTATAACCTAGGAACACCAAAACGGCGAATCATATAAGAGGTTCTGAGAATGTCAATTACAAGCATTAACGCGACTACCCTTTGCAAGATGGTGGGATTTCTGCTTTTGCTGGGCCTTCCTTTTATGGCCAACGCTCAAGAAGAGCAGGTTACTTTCCACGAAGATATTGAACCTATCCTGCAGCGAAGTTGCCAGCATTGTCACCGACCCGGTGGTGTTGGTCCGATGCCACTGGTTACTTTCGAACAGGTCGCCCCGTTTGCTGGACTCATTGAATACAAGACTGGGTTACGCGATCGCGCCGGCGCTATGCCGCCTTGGTATATGGAGAAGGACATCGGCATACAGAGTTACAAAGAGGACCCTTCTCTTAGTGATGAAGAACTTGCCGCTATTTCCAACTGGGCTCACAGTGGTGCCCCCAAGGGTAATCTAGCTAACGCCCCAGAACCCCTTGTGTTTGACGACAGCCTTAAATGGACTGCGGGTGACCCTGATTTAATTGTCAAAACAAACGATGTGACTAAACTAGAGGGAACTCCGGACTGGTGGGGCGAAATTGATCGGGTTCCGGTAGGGCTGGAAGAGGACCGTTACGTTAAATCAGTGGAAATCGTTGAAATTAATGACGTCAATAATCAGATTGGAACTGGCCGGGCCACGGTAGGCGGTCGCTACATTTTTCACCACATGATCTGGAGCACGGCAGAATTGGATGAAACCGGACAACGCGTCGAAGGGTCCACCACAGGATGGCCTGTGCATGAAGTTGGCCGTAATCCTGACATATTCGATGAAGATGGGGGTCGTTTGCTGCGTGCCGGAACTTACATATATTCTAACTCGGTACACATACATTCCAATGGTCAGGACACTACAGGCCATTTAGAAATAGGATTTCGGTTTCATCCTAAGGGCTACGAACCGAAGTATGAGCGATCGATACTAGGACTTGGTAACGGGGTAGATATAAGTATAGCAGGGAGTGAAAACGATCAAGAATTGCACGCATACAAAGTGCTCGAGGATCACACAAAGATTGTCACTTTTGAGCCACACCTGCATGCACCAGGAGAACGTATGTGTCTGGAAGCAATCTGGGGATACTCAGTAGAAACCCTTTCCTGTGTTGGTTATGACCATAACTGGGTAAGGGGTTATGCCTACGAAGACCAAGCAGCTCCTTTGCTGCCCAAAGGCACTATTCTTCATATTGTTGGTTATATGAATAATACTGATACAAATCCAAACGTACCCGATCCTCGGAATTGGCAGGGGTCAGGTAATCGCTCTGTAACCAATATGTTTATCGATCTCGGCATGCGCGTAAAGATGAATGAAGAGCAGTTCTTCGCTGAGATGGAAAACCGACGTCAAGTTTTAAACCTGGGACCGAACGATCATGTAATCGGCTGTCCGCTGTGTGGTGCTCCTCTAGTGGCACCGATGTCCGAGCAGTCTCCGGCGTCTGATTGATCGGTAAATTAGTCCTAAGACGAGAGGCGGAAAAGTATGAAAGTATTCGAACTAACAAGAAGTAGGTTAGTGTTCAAGATAATTGCCGGAATTCTGTTAACTGTTTTATGTGCAAATTCTGTGTTTGCGCAGACTTACAGTAAGGGCCGACACATAGAGCCAGCATTTGAAGGTTGGCGCCCAAATGATGACGGCACTTTTAGCATGATGTTCGGCTACATGAACGAGAACTGGGAAGAAACTCCGGATATGCCCGTAGGAGAGAACAATAATTTCTCTCCAGGTGACATGGACCGAGGCCAACCTACCCATTTTTTGCCGCGCCGTAATCGCTTTACTTTTGAAGTTGCTGTTCCTTCTGATTGGGGTGAACGAGAATTGGTGTGGACACTCAGCGTCAACGGGGTAGAACGCAAAGCCTATGCCACACTAAAGCCGGATTACCTGGTCGACAACATGATAATCGCTTCAGAGACAGGATCACTCGGCGCTGGTACTTCAAGCCCTGAATCTCGAGCTAATGTGGCTCCAGTGGTCACAGTTCAAGGTGATAGTATCCGGGCAGCGGCAGTGGGTGAGGCACTCAATTTACGTGCTCAGATCGCCGATGATGGGTTGCCGAAGCCGACGGACCTGGTTGAAGAAGCGCGTCGGTTTGTCGAATTAACTGAAGGGGGTAGTCTGGCGGCCGCTTTCATTACGGCTGAAACTATCCAGAAACGGCGCCTGATGTCACCGCCGATAAATGTGACTGTGAACAAAGTCAATGGCCTATTTTACTCTTGGAACAAGTGGCGTGGCCCCGGCGATGTTACATTCGATCCTCCCCAGGTAAAGGTCTGGGAAGATACCCGTACTAGTGCCAACTCACCTTGGGGTGCACTCTGGTTGGCACCTCCTATTCCGGAAGATAATCTTTATGAAGTGACTGCTATGTTCAGTGAACCCGGTGAGTACATTCTCTGGGGCCGAGCAGATGATGGGGGTCTCTACCACGATGCCTGGGTTACGGTAAATGTGTCAGAATAGGCTAACCAATGAAAATAGGGCGGATTGACCGCCCTTTTTTATGCTCGGGGAAAAGTAATAAATCCCGACAGCTGAAGGGAATCGTTCTCCTCATTTAGTGCGATAATACTTATCTCTATATCGTCTGTAGCGTTCTTTGCCGTTTTGTTTTCTTGTTTACCGACTACTCAAATTTTTTTGCTTCTGGTAAAAGACAGGAATTAGTCCAGATTTCCTTTATTCTCGACGCAATGCTAGATTTTAGCGCTACCCTCCTGTCCACTGTCTATCAGAATAGTTCGGCAGGAATACCACGACACTGGTCAAATCGAGGTTTGAGATTTCTGCTGATATGGTAGTATCCACGTTCTTTTTGACTCGTTAATCAAACAATTTCGAGAGTTATTCTATGAGAAGTTCCTTATTTCGCAGGCTTCCCGTGCTCGTCTTCCTTCTTGTTAATGGGCTAAGCGTCGCCCAGGACAGCGAATTTGTTTTTTACTCGGACTTGGCCAATGACTGGTATGTTGGTGGCGATTACTTCGAATGGACATCGACTACAGAAGACAATAACGCTGCCAAGGTAAATGTTTTCTATAGGACTTGGGGAGACGAATCTAAACCGAAATTGGTGTTGATCCACGGCTTCCCTAATTCTAGTTTCGATTACTACAAGATGATCCCCTATCTTGAAGACGAGTATCATATTGCTGCGTTGGATTTTCCCGGTTCCGGATTCTCCGATAAGCCGCTTGATAGTTATAATTATATGCTGGCTGAGAATGCTGAGATTGTGGACCATTTCGTTCGCGAGGTAGTCGGGTTCGAGGATTTCGCACTCTTTACACATGATCGTGGTGTGAGTATCGGCCTCGCTTTTCTCGGGAATTACCTGGATAACCCCAGCCCGGGCTACACGGTTAATTATCATTTTTTATCCAACAGTGGCATGTTTCTCCCACTCGCCAACCTAGTGCCATTTCAATTGTCTTTACTCGATGCCGACGCCGGTGAGCGAATGATACAAGCTCGATCAGCTCAACCGCGGCGCACAGAAGGCGAACCGGAATCACTGGCTTTTTCCGATATCTTCGCTTTCAACCAAGGTAACATTTCACTGCTCTATGTTGGCCGCTATTTGTTAGAACGCCAGGCAAATGAGACTCGTTGGCTGGAGAATCTGCTACGCAGCCCAGTACCCGTAGCTTATCTGTGGGGATTGACGGACAACGTCAATCCTATTCGGATTCCCAACCATGTATGGGATACCTATCTAAACGATCGAGAGGTTGAGAGTAGCTTCTGGATTCTACCGACGGCAGGCCACTATCCTCAGCGCGACAACCCCGAAGAAGTTGCAAAAATTGTTCGTATGGCACTGACAGGTCAAATACCAGACCGTGAAGCTGAAAGTGAGTTTATGCGCAGATATGGTGGAAGCAGAGCAGCTGAAGATGCAGTCTTTGTGGGGCGGTCAAAAATTGAGGAGTTGGATTTCCCCAGTTCGATCGAGTACACCCCTTCGGGCTATCGCCTGATAGACTAGTGGGCCAGAAACCTAAGGGGCAGAGTAATTTGATTCAAATATTTACGAAACCCATTACACATCCATCGCACACCCAAAGGGTATAAATAGGGCTACATATTCCTGCGATACTGACCGCCCACTTCGAAGAAAGTATTAGTTATTTGGCCCAATGAACAATAGCGGACGGTGTTCATCAATTCGGCAAAGACGTTCTCATTATTGTTAGCAGTGTTACTTAGGTTTCGCAGAGCTTCTTCTGAGTGTTTTGCGTTCCGCGATTTGAATGCCTTAAGCCTAGAGATCTGGCTCTTTTTCTCTTCCTGCGTTGATCGGGCAAGCTTGATGTCTATCTTTTCATCCGGTTCGGCATTCAGAAACGTGTTTACACCAACGATAGGCAGGCTGCCATCGTGCTTGCGGTGTTCGTAGTACATAGACTCATCCTGAATTTTGCCACGCTGGTAGCCTGTTTCCATAGCTCCCAACACTCCTCCTCTGTCGGAAATGCGTTCGAATTCTTTGAGTACGGCCTCTTCAACAAGATCGGTGAGCTCTTCGACAATAAAGGATCCTTGGTTTGAATTCTCATTCTTAGCCAAGCCCCACTCCTTGTTGATGATGAGCTGGATTGCTATAGCCCTTCGGACCGATTCTTCGGTCGGTGTAGTGATGGCCTCATCGTAGGCATTGGTGTGGAGGCTGTTGCAGTTGTCATAGATGGCGATCAGAGCCTGTAGTGTCGTACGTATATCGTTAAATGACATTTCTTGGGCATGCAGCGAGCGACCCGAAGTTTGAATGTGGTACTTAAGCTTCTGGCTACGCTCGTCTGCGCCGTAGCGAAAACGCATTGCAGTAGCCCAAATGCGTCGAGCCACTCTGCCCATGACTGTATATTCCGGATCCATTCCATTAGAGAAGAAAAACGATAAATTTTGGGCAAAGTCATCAATTTTCATGCCTCGTGCAAGATACGCTTCAACTAATGTAAAGCCATTAGAAAGGGTAAAGGCCAGTTGTGAAATTGGGTTGGCACCAGCCTCGGCAATATGGTAACCAGAGATTGATACAGAATAGAAATTACGTATTTTGTTGGCAGTAAAATATTCTTGTATGTCGCCCATTAGTTTCAGGCTGAAATCGGTGGAGAAAATACAGGTGTTTTGTCCTTGGTCTTCTTTGAGGATGTCTGCCTGTACCGTCCCACGCACATATTCCAATGTGTGGGCTTTGATCTCATCCCAGTCTTTCTCATTTGGTTGTTTA
>Ga0066839_10000884_pt1 | contig 12937 bp, 9 predicted proteins | sample ETNtaG_10_FD_66733 | JGI IMG/M metagenome (GOLD analysis project Ga0066839, IMG submission 66733) | Marine microbial and viral communities from oxygen minimum zone, Eastern Pacific Ocean - ETNP201302SV82 | ecosystem: Environmental > Aquatic > Marine > Oceanic | place: Pacific Ocean: Eastern...
CCGGATCATTTGAATATTGATAAAAGAGTTTACCACTTTTTTGGAATATCTTGCGCTCTCCAAACGTACCTACTATCTGATTGAAATCACTCTGACTTGGCTGGTATTGGCTCGATTTTGCTTTAACCAATGGATAGACCCATTGATGCAAACCAAGGTTTTTACTATTACTTTTGATTAAGGAATTAAGCACCTCTGCATAAGCAACATAAAATGCATTATCACTACTTGTTTCAATATTTGGTTTCACCCCCTTTCTTTCCCAGTTGTCATTTGTTCTTGGATCTACAGGTCGTGTGGATGGTAAAGTGAGAATATAATCATTATTTACTATTTCAGTACTTCTACCATGAGCGGCGCCAGCAGTTACCTCTCCAACAATGGTTGCTCTATTCAAACTTTGCATTGAATAGCTAAAGCCTTCTGCAGCGGATGCAGAATTACTGCTGGTGAGGATATAAAGTGGAGTCTCTTTAAACCTAGGACCAGGTACATATGGCGAAGTCCAATCTTGCGTTTGAGTTAACACACCGTTTTCACGGCTTTCAAAAGTTGATAAATGGACTGTATCTAGGTCAAAGAAGTAACTTGCTAAGGAAGTCACCATAAATGGACTACCGCCATAATTGTTCCTTAAATCAATAATGATACCATCGGCATGCTGTAAAAATTTCATCGCATTTTCAAGCGTCTCACCTCCTAAGTGACTGTCAGAGAAAGTTCTTATATCGAGGTAACCAATATTGCCATCAAGCAATTCAACCTTTTTAAAACCATAGTTGTCTATAGGAGTCTCCATGACACGACTATCAGCAAACGCCTCAGTTTGTGCTGACGAACGATAGTATTTCAATTCACTAACCCAATTTGGATCATAAACAACAGAAAGATGTTTATCATTTGCAATCTTGTTTAATTCCAAGGTCATAAATTCAGCAATATCTTCAGATGACTTTTGACGTTCACAACCAGATAAAAATACTTGCGAACGTATTAACTGAGCTAACCTTGTTGCTGTATTTTCAATGACGTAGTTATCTTCAAGTTGTTTGGCAATATTTTGTGACACATCATGACAATCTGCAGCGCTGACATAATTGCATAGAACGAGTGAGCTAACGATGAGGGGTTTAAATACTTTATTGTTCATATTTTCCTGAAATTTTAATTATTGTTTTTTAATAACGTTCGAACACACCAAAAGGGGTTAAAAGATTTTCTAAATGCTAAATTAAATTGCTAACACCCCGCTTAGGGGCTATAATATCGAGCGAAGCGAGGACAGCCCACGTGTTTTTGTCCCAGCACGCTCCACGTGCGTCTACAGCGGTTTGTTAGGTGTTTCTATAGTGCCATTCCATTGATAGTAGTTCCTTTTCACCTTCTAACTCTCCTATTTTCACGTAAACCCTTACCCCGTTGTGTGAGACTCTCTCATCTTTAACAACTGCTTTGAATGGCTCTTGCCAGAATTTTTCCTGATTTAGGCAAACATACATGTAGCCAGAAAACACAACTCTATTTGAATTTTCGACATTAGCGACCATGTTTGATACACCATCGTACCAAATCCCTTCTATGAGCTGTTCCGTTAATATTTCTGCAGCAATGTATTCAAATGATGAAGATACACTTTCACCGTAGAGATCTATTTGTTCTCCATTTAGCAGACGTTCAATACATCCAACGAATTGATTTATCGCCTCGACTCTCACGAAACACCTAACGCCTTGCTCACCGGAAAATTAGGAGCGCAGCGAGTAATTTTTCCGTGTGCAGCAACTTGTTAGCCTTTTTATTGAAATCTGTTTTGGCAAAACCAATCACTTTCATGCAAACAAGTATAAAAAGCCGACTGCCAAGAATTTAAACTCACCTGCTTTCTACTACTTGCCATATCTCCTAAATACGCCTTTAGTTCAATACTGCCGGAATCTTCGAAGATTTTTCTAGCTATAAACTCTATATTTGCAAGCTCTTCAGCTGCATGCGAAGAATAAAGGGCGGCTAAATCAAACGTCACAAAATGGTGCTTTAGCCTTTCAATTAATACATCATCACATTCAGCAGGAGGTTCTACATAAAATTCCACAACAACAGGGATGGATTCTGTTAATTTTGCTTTAACCCATGAAAACCCTTCCACATCATCGTAGTAAGGGTGTAGTGTTTCTTGTTCTGAATTTAACGGTATATCTTCACTTTTAATTTTATTGCAATCTTGACAAGCAGGAACAAGATTTAATGGGGATACGGCTAAAGACGGATAATGAGCTTTGGGCAAATGATGATCTAAAGTAGAAACAACACGTTGAGAACATAGGGGACATCTTCCATGCTCTGGCAATGACATTAATTTATCATAGTAAACTCTACCAGGAGCTAATTTTTTAGCCATTCGCCCTGTGTAGACCTTTTTCATCTCATCAACTGAAACCACATCCGCTACAATTTCTTTGGCTTCAATGGTATGTAATTCTGCCAAAGCAGCTTTCTCGTCAAATTCAACTGATGCTTCACCAATTTCTAATGAGCAAGATTGTAATCGGCGCTTGAGATCAGCATTACGAATACGATCTATACATGCCTCAAAGACAACTACTGCGTCATCATCTGGTCGGGTTAATTTTCTCATGTCTTGGATCTCTTCACACCATATAAAGCACGCAATATACCTTTTGCTTCTAAACCCAACTGGCTGTTAAAGCTATTTATTGCAGCCTCATAGCTTTCAAATTTATCAACAGCATCGTTTAGTAAATTGTGGAACCCTGAATCCGTATGCTCTAATCCAAAAACCTCTCTAGTCAATATTCCTACATTTTCTCCAAATGATTCAGTCTCAAGCCTTTCAACTTTTGACAAATGACCGCTTCTCCAAAGCTTCCACGTACAACTTCTAGGCACCTCCTGAAGAACCACTGGTGAATGCGTTGCTATTATTGAAACAGCATTCCTATTTATTAAAAGATCTGAAAGAGAACGAATAAAAGCAGATAAAAGGGGTGGGTGGAGATGAGCCTCCGGCTCATCTAGGAAAACTAAACTCCTTTCTTCGATTGTTTCTACAAGCCTTGTTATTGTAAGAAGTACAATTTTGTGACCAGAGCTTAAGTTTTTGAATATCCTTCCTGCAATATCCTTGAAATCATCTTCATTCTCATTATTAAGAATAGATGCTACATTAATATCGCCAAATACTGGATCAGTCTCTAGCTTTTCTATTGCTCTTTTCCAACGCTCTATCTTGTTTCCTGCCTTGCAGGCCAAAATACTTTTCACAAATTCATTTTTAAGAATTACAGGACTTTTTGGGGGAAGGTTTTTCTCACTTCCTTTTTTTACCCTTTTAAGACCAACATAAGAAAATTGAATTCCTGATGATTTATCCTTTTTCTCAGCTAATGGCTCAGTTTCATCAAATGCACTAAACGTAACTGATACAACATTAGAAAAGAGTTCTCCTTCAAACTCATCCGAAGATGAAAACTCACCCACTTTAGAGGCGGGTGATTCATCATCAATAAGAGAGCTGATCATATTATTAATTAAATGAGTTTTTCCGACACCATTTCGACCGATAAGGACATGTATATTTGTTGGGGGATTACTCTCCGGAGTCACTTCAAAAGCCAAGTTGAGTCTTGTACCTTCAGTGCCTCTCATTTTCGGCGATTTATATGAGAAAGAGTATTCAGATAATCGAGCCCCCCCTTTGGCAAGCCTTCTATATTGTCCTTTGATTGAAGTATGACTTACTGATCTTAGTAATGATGTACCTGTAACCCGCTCTTTAATTGCTTTCTCATAGAGGTTTTCGTCTAAAGCAATGTCATTAAGGGCGGAAAGTATTTGAGACCTTATTTCTTCGCCTAGCTTATTTAATTCGTCGTAAAAACTATCATCTTGACCGACCGAGAAAAAATCATTGCTTAATTCATTGAAGCTATCAGGTATTTTTGGCCTTCTTTGTTCTTTCTCCATATTAAATTGGCCGATTTTAGTCGAACCAATTCTATTTCTATTTAGATCGCCATCAACATAAATCAAAGTATACATCGTTGAAAATTCAAACCAATCATCCCAATTATCCGTCACTAAATAAGCACGATTGGGCTTGTCAATTGGACAGCTTTTTCCAGCAGCTAAAACTTTAAATTTCATGAATATTCCATTCGATTAATACATCTTTGCTCACACAAGAGGCTAACATGTTTATAACGAGCGAATTGCGCGTTTTTCTACCACAGCGTCGCTCGTTTTTCTGAATGACTCATTTGTAGCAAACTTCTTAACTAATTGCCATTACAACTAAAATGCAGTAGTTCTAGCTTTTGTGTCAGGACAAAAACGAGCGATTGGGTCGCTTTCCTGACTATGCAAGCAATATACTTTGACGAAATAGAAAAGCAATTTTGAATGACCGAAGTTCGCTCTTTTGAGTAATTCGCTCTATTGAGACCGTATCACTTACTCATTTTGGGTCATAAAGGAGTTATAGTTGAAGGTTCGCTATTGGCAATAAAGAGAAAATAAAAATAGATATAAGGAAACTTATGGTTACCAAGGACGAAGATAAAGAGCTACCAATACCTGTTGAGTGGCGACAAACATTACACGCCGCTGTAGAGTGCCTCGTTAAAAATACCACTACTCAATTGGCAAAATTCCATTAGTGTCGAAATTACCTGAGGCTACCTCAATCCAAATCAATTCCTACATTGAAGATTACGGTGAGGAGTTGATTAGCTTACCTGAAGACGCATGGGGTTTATCTGTCTATGTTTGGCAAAGAGTTTATTGGGATGTTTTAGTTGATTTATGGACGAGAAACGAAGGTCATAGCGACTTGGTTTTAAGTGTTAGGGTTTATGAAGAGCAAGAAAATTATCGGTTTGAGGTGCAGATGGTTTGTGTTTTTTAAACTTAACAGTAACGCCTAAAATGGCACAAAGGCCGTGATCTCAAGTGTTTATCTTCAAGTAAATAATATAAAAAACTGTGACGATTTTTTGCCATTGTGACAACATTTTGTCACAGTTATAAAAAATTAAATTTTTAATTATCAATGGGTTAGATTTTTCACGATGCTCTTACACAAATTCAAAATCCGTTGCCTTCGGGCGTGGCGGTTCAAGTCCGCCTACTGGTACCACTTTTGAACCCTAGCCAATTGGTTAGGGTTTTTTTATGCCTGAAAAAAGTAGTTAGCGGACTTGAGCGCCACGCGAGGCATGGCACTGAAGCAAGTAAAAGTCCGCCTACTGGTACCACTTTTTAACCCTAGCCAAATGGTTAGGGTTTTTTTATGTCTGAAAAAGTAGTCACCGGACTTGAGCGCCATGCGGGACGTGGCACTGAAGCAAGTAAAAGTCCGCCTACTGGTACCACTTTTGAACCCTAGCCAAATGGTTAGGTTTTTTTTATGCCTGAAAAAAGTAGTTAGCGGACTTGATCGCCACGCGAGGCATGGCACTAAAGCAAGTAATAGTCCGCCTACTGGTACCACTTTTGAACCCTAGCCAAATTTTTTTATGTCTGAAAAAGCTACCAGCCATCAGCTGTCAGTTTTTAGCCGAGCGGTGCGGTTGTTGGGTTTTGAAACCACCCTCAGCCCCAAGGGGGTATTTTGCCTAGCACCCAGAGCCTAACACCTATAACTCAAATCTAAGTACTAATTCACCCCAGATTAAAATAACTTTTGTTCTATTTATAACCTGTAAACTTCAAACTATGCTTACTTTTGAAATAACCATGAAAAATGTATGCTTATTTGTTTGAAAGTTAACCGCTTTCGACTAGAGTACCATGGTGTTTAAGTGCTTAATATAATAGAATTTACCGTCTTTAGTTCAGGTTAAGTCAGACTCTTAGCGGAAAAAACGGTTGGGTGGCATAACATGGGTACATACGATTTAAAGCGTATTGTTGAAAGTATTTCAAATCTTAAAAGTGAGAACTTTTATAATGCAATATGCCTATCTTTATCAGAAGTGCTGGGTGCTTCGCATGTTTTTTTGGCTCAAGTCGATGAGTCAACTTTATATGCGACAACCATTGCTTTAGTTGCGCATGACGAAATAGTTGAAAACATCAGCTACGATATTCGCTGTACACCATGCAATGATGTCAGCTGTGGCAGTGTTTCAAGTTACAATTCAGGTGTTCAGCAGCTATTCCCTAATGATCAATTGCTTGTTGATATGGATATTGAAGCTTATGTGGGTGTGCCATTACAAAGCATTTCTGGCAAGACAAATACCATTCTGGTAGCGCTTTTTCAGCATGAAATAAGTGATGCGTTATCAATCGAATCTTTCTTTTCGTTATTTACAGGTTTAATCCAGCGTGAAATTGAAAAAGACCGTTTCATTGCTAAGCTAGATTTTTCTAATCAGTTAATAGAACAAAGCCACGAAGCTATTTTTATCTGCGACCACAATGTAGAAATTACCTATGCAAATACTGCCTTCACTAAAATGACGGGCTATTCGCTGGACGAAGTCTTAGGGGAAAACCCTAAAATTTTAAGTTCAAACCAGTATGATCCACATTTTTATAAAGCTATGTGGCACCAGATTAATACTGAGGGCAAATGGTCTGGTGAAATTACCAATAAAACTAAGCAAGGTAAGTTATATACGCAATTTTTATCAATAACCAAAATGCAAAATAATGCTGAGGATTGCTATGTGGCGTTTATTTTAGATATTACCGAGAAAAAAGAAGCTGAGCGAAAAATTTATTTTCACGCTAACCACGACCAACTTACAGGGTTAACTAATCGTTTTTACTTTAAAGAGTACTTGTGTACTTTAATTTCGTCTCTTGCATATCAAGATGAAGTAGATACAAACTTGGCAGTAATTTATTTTGATGTTGATAAATTTCAGAATATTAATACGGTATATGGCCTAACATTTGGTGACAAAGTCTTATGTAAACTAGCTGAGCGACTTGAAAGCTGTTTTAAAGAATCAGCCTTTTCACGAATAGATGGTGATAGCTTTGCTATTTTACAAACCTATCAACATATTAGTGAGCTAGAACATGTTTGTAAGCAAATTACAGCATTGTTGGTTGAGCCTTTTTCAATTGGTGGTATTAGCCAGCAAGTATATGTAACTCTTGGGATCAGCTGTTTTGAGCAACGTTATATTTCTTCCTCTGAACATAAAATCGAAAAAATAGCACGCCGCTTGATAAGACAAGCTGAGCTTGCAACTCTCAATGCAAAGCAAGCTGGTACAGAGTATTTATTTTTCTGCACTGAAATGGATAACAAAATAAAAACACAAAACTTGCTTATAGATCAGCTAACTTTGGCAGTGAAAAACGACGAAATTGAAGTTTATTTTCAACCTATTATCGATATAGAAAATAACACGGTTGCTAAATTCGAAAGTTTAGTGCGTTGGAATAATCAAGGGCAATGGGTATCACCTGCGGAGTTTATTCCGTTAGCAGAAGAGTCTCGAGTGATTATTCCACTTGGAGAGCTGGTGTTGGTTAAAACTTGTCAGCAAATAAAAGCATTAGAGCTGCAAGGTTATAACGATGTTGTTTTTAACGTAAATCGGTCTTTATTTGAGTTTACTGAGTTTAATCCTGAGCGTAATGCATGGCTTGAAATTATCAACAACCAAGGGGTTAAGCCGTCACAAATCTCTTTTGAATTAACTGAAAGTGTTTTAGCTCCAGAAAATACTAACCATCTCGATGTGCTTACTCAATTAAAAGAGGCGGGTTGCTTAATTTCATTGGATGATTTTGGTACCGGTTATTCATCTCTTAGTTATTTACGCCGTTTCCCTGTTGATGTACTCAAGCTTGATAAGTCTTTCATAGATGAAGTTCATGTTGATTTAGGTGACGAAGCACTGGTTAAATCGATTATCCAAATGAGTCGAGTATTGGGTATTAAGGTCGTTGCTGAAGGGGTTGAAGAGCGCGAGCAATTGGCGGTGCTTACCGAAGCAGGCTGCGATTATATCCAAGGCTATTACTTTTCTAAGCCATTACCAGCAAATGATGTAATACCATTTTTAACGCAATTTTCTCGAGAGCAGTAGATAATTACGGTATGATTTTGGTATCAAGCAGTTAGCAAAAGCTTACTATGTCAAAATTAACCGCAAAGCAAAACATCAAGGCGATTGTTACAGCCATTAAGGCCGAAGAGCAGTCGTTAAGAGCGCGTTACCCTATACTTAACCAACAAAATAAAATTGCGATGGTAATTCTGCTGGTGTCGTTGTGTTCACTATTCGGTGTTGCGACACTTTATTACTTAGCGGTTATTCCCTCGTGGCTTTGCATCATTCTGGCTGCCTTTATTACCTCAATATCGCATGAGCTTGAGCATGACCTTATCCATAAGCAGTATTTTAGTAATCGTCCTTTTATACATAACTTTATGATGTTAACCGTGTGGCTTATGCGGCCTAATACGGTGAACCCTTGGTATCGCAGAAAGATTCATTTACATCACCATAAAGTATCCGGCACCTCACAAGATTTAGAAGAGCGTTTAGTAGGCAATGGTATTAAGTCGCCCTTGTTGAGAGCTTTGGTCATTACTGATGGCTTGCTAGGTTTGTTAATCAATACCAAGCGATTTAATAAAGAAATTAGTGGTTTTAAGTTCTTCCGTGTATTTAATGCGGGCTTTCCGATTGCTACTGCGTATTTTGCGATTCTTTACGGGGTAATTGCTTATTATGCAGTGCAGTTCGTACAGCCATTTACATTGCCGCCGTGGGGAGCTGAGTTATTGGCGATGGCAGATTTTTTAATGGTGGTACTTATCGTGCCTAATATTATTCGTTCGAGTTCTCTTAACTTAGTGACATCTTCAATGCATTATTATGGCGGTGTAAATAATTTACTTGAGCAAACGCATGTGATCACCAGCCGTTGGTTTTTACCGTTTCAGCTATTCTGTTTTGATTTTGGCCGCACCCACACAATCCATCATTTTGTGCCGAATCAACCCTTTTATATCAGACAATTGATCAGCAAAAAAATACATCCTATTATGGCTCAGCATGGGGTACGTTTTAATGATTTACAAAGCTTGAAACACGCTAATCATTACCCTGTAAAAGAGCTGTCATCTCAACAAGGAGTTTAATATGAAGGTTACCGGTCGTTGTCATTGTGGTGAGGTAACTTACCATGCAAACGTTGATGAAAATAAAGTGATAAACTGTCACTGCACTGATTGCCAAATTATCTCAGGTGCGCCTTTTCGTACGGTTGTGGTGTCTGTGCCAGATGGAGTTACCTTTACAGGTGCTAAGCCAAAAGAATATATAAAAATAGCTGAAAGTGGCAACCAGCGTGCGCAAGGGTTTTGTGGTAATTGTGGTACAGCTTTGTACGCGACTTCTGTCGGTGCAGGTGAGCGTATTTATGGCTTACGTATTGGCGCCGTAGAGCAAGCTGATGAGCTCATCCCTAAAGCGCATATTTGGTATCGCTCACATAAACCTTGGCTCGATAACCTTAGTAATATGAGTGCCTTTGAAACCGCCCCTAAATAGCTGTGGTTTCATATTTATTGCTGGCCGATGGTGATATTTCGGCCACTTAAGTAACCAAATAAAGCACACAATAGGCTAGATGCCATACACAGCCAAAGTGCTCCCGCCCAGTTGTTGAAATAACTATGTAAGGCGCCCGCAATAATAGGGCCTGTGGCAGCCAATAAATACCCGATACATTGCGCCATACCCGATAACGCAGCGGCTTGCATTGAGTCATGAGTGCGCAGGCTTACAAATGATAAGCCCAAGATGAAACAGGCACCTGAGCAAAACCCTAAAGTGACTGACCAAAGCATCGCAAAACTAGGTGCAACTAATAATCCAACAGAACAAAGCGCGCCAAGTAACGCCAAGCTTAGCGTTAAGATGCGTTGATCTTTTAATTTGGCAAGTAGTGGAATAAGCACAATTCCTGGCAGCGCAGAGGCAACTTGAAAGGCGCCTTGCAAAGCACCCGCATGCTGCGCACTATGGCCACCTTCTATTAAAATACTGGGTAGCCAACCAAGCATGATATAAGTGAAAAAGGAGTTAAAGCCGAGCAATAAGGTGATTTGCCAAGCCAGTGCAGAGTGCCAAATTTTGTTTTGTGTATTGTTTGACACATATGCCTGTTTTGGCATGGTATGTTGCTTAAGTTGTGGTAACCACACCATAATAGCCAGCACAACCAGTAAAGCATAACTGGCAAGCGCCAATTGCCAGCCAAGTTCTTTGTATTCAGCGAGCGGAATGATGAGTGCTGAATAGCTGCCACCAAATATGCCCATCGCCAAAACATAACTCGACGTCATTACTGCCACTTTGTGTGGAAAGTCACGCTTTATTAGGCTTGGTAATAACACATTACCAATCGCGATACCGACACCAATTACTGCGGTACCAATAAAAAGCACGGTGGCAGAATCAATAACCCGAGAGACAACCCCTATACCTATGAGTACAAGGGCAATAAACAGTGATATTTCAAGGCCACACTTTTTAGCAAGACTTGCCGCCATAGGTGAGGCAATGGCAAACGCGATTAAAGGTAAAGTCGTCAACATGCCGGCTTGCGATGCATTTAACTGAAACTGTTCAATGATCTGTTCAAGTACCGGTGCAATGCCAGTGATCGGGGCTCGTAAGCTGGCTGCAATAAGAAAAATGCCCAGCACTAAAAGAAGGTTACGAATTAGATTTTGAGAAGATGTCACGCTGTTTAGGAGTAATAGCAAGAGGTACATTTATCATACCAAAACACGAAACAGCGTGGGTGAACTATGAGATAGCTCACCAAAAAATGCGGTTATTTAAAACTGATAACTTGCTGATAACATGGCATTGCGCGGTCTACCCGGAAAGTATCGGTCGCCACTAAATGTAGTGTAGTCAGCACGCTCTGCGTAACGCTCGTCGGTTAAATTGTTTATTCGTGCCGTCACACTAAGGTTAGCTGTTAGCTGCCACGCCGCTCGTAAATTTACTAATGAGTGGCCTTGGTAACTATGCTGGTTTTCAGGATCAGTAAAGTAGCTGCTGGTGGTATGTAGCTCAAGACCAACACGTGTCATGTCGTTTGCTTGCCAAAGTAGCTGCAAGTTTGCGATGTTACGAGGAGCAGTATCAATAAGATTATCATTGATGTTAATCCCGCTGAGTACTTGGTCATAACTGTATGTATGTTTGGCGTGGCTCGCGGCTAACTGCATCGATAAGCTAGGCGTTATGGCATAGGCTAACTCAAGCTCAACACCACGATGCTGAGTTTGGCCATCATTGACGTAATAAAAATCACTGTCGCGGAAAATGGTGTTCTTTTTATTCATTGCATAAATGCTAACTACATAATGCAGCTGTGCTTGTTGACCTTTTATACCAAGCTCTAGGTTTTTAGCTGTTTCAGATTTAAGATCTGCGATATTTTGTTCGCGTTGCAACTGATAAAGCTCTGCCGCTTGCGGTGCTCGATAACCTTCTGAAGCATTGGCGTAGATAAACTGGTTTTCAGCATATTGATAGCTTAAACCAAGCTTAGGTGAAAAGTTAGTAAAGCGATTTTCGCCGCTTTCTGGTCGAGAATAGCGACACCCACCCATGGCGCATGCTGTGCCATCTTCTTTTGTGCGGCCAGCCAACATATGGTTGTCGTAGTCATAACGCATACGCTCGTATCGACCACCCAGGCTGATAAGTAACTCATCAAGTTGCCAATCAAGGTTCACAAACGGTGCTAATAGGGTGCTTGTTACTTGATAATCATAATGTTTGCCTTGAGGCACGGTGGCGACTAAAAATGCTGAGCCTTGAGTGGGACTGTCTTGATATTGTAAAAAGTCAGCATCTGTAAGTTCACCATCAAAACCAACAGTTAACAGGCTAGAGCCGGTTAACTTGTGCTGCCAGCTTGATTGTATACCAACACCTTGCTGAGCATTTTCTTCAAGGGGAGTACCCGGTAAAAAATGCTTAAAGAAGGTCATGTCTTGGTCGCGGATATAAGGCGTTAGGGTAAAGCTGTTAGCCTCATCTTGTGTCCAATTTAGCTTTGACCAAACACGCAAAGAGCGGGCTTTACGAAATGCATCAGGATCAAAATTAGACTGAGCTATTTGCTTATCCTTGTAGCTTTCAAAGCCCTCTATGTAGCCAGCTGTTTGTTGATCTAAATGGGTGTAAGTCAGGCCTGTACTTACACTTAGTTTTTCGCCATCAAAACGGTGACGTAGTGATAGCTTTTCTTGATCAACACTTTCGTCATCACGATAACCCGTATCTCGAGTAATAGTGGCATTAATACCTATACCTTGTTGGTCAAAATCACGACCCGCACCTAGTTTGTAGCGGGTGTAGCCAAACGAGCCGTAATCAAAACCAAGTTGGTTGTGGTTATAGGTTGTATCTGGAGTGATCACGTTGACTACACCATGTACAGCGTTTGAACCATAAAGTGCAGAACCCGGGCCTTTCAGTACTTCGATGCGTTCAGCCATTTCAGTGTGGGCTTCGAATAATTCATTGATGTTGCAAAAACCAGCTGCGCGAAGTGGAATACCGTCTTCGGCAGTAAGTAAGCCACCGCATGCACCTGCGCCAGAAAGTACAGGCGAACGTAAAGCGGGTAAATACTCTTGGCCGTTACCGTGTTGAAGATTAGCACCAGCAACCTGTTTAAGGGCTTGTTCAATGTGAGTTGGAGCGATAAGCGCCAGTTGCTTCTGTGAAATACTGCTGACCACTACAGGCAATGGATCTGCCAATACTTCGCTGCGTGATGCGGTCGTTGTAATATGTTCTAGTTCATTATTTGCAATGGCTTGTTGGTTAAATAATGAGGTGCCCACAAGCACTGAAAGTATCGACAACTTCATGAAAACCCTTTGGTTAGGTACAACAAAAACCAAAGGGTA
>Ga0066839_10000889_pt1 | contig 12883 bp, 10 predicted proteins | sample ETNtaG_10_FD_66733 | JGI IMG/M metagenome (GOLD analysis project Ga0066839, IMG submission 66733) | Marine microbial and viral communities from oxygen minimum zone, Eastern Pacific Ocean - ETNP201302SV82 | ecosystem: Environmental > Aquatic > Marine > Oceanic | place: Pacific Ocean: Eastern...
AGTTGGTTGATATGAATGAAACAATGAAAAGAGTTGAGTTTAAAGTCTTTTCTGGTCCAGCAAACAGTGAAAAAGGTAGGGTAGCAGCACTAAAAGTCCCTGGAGGAGCCTCAATTAGTCGCAAGCAAATAGATGACTATACAAAATACGTAGGTATTTATGGAGCAAAAGGACTCGCTTATATAAAAATTAATGATGATGGCCCATCCTCGCCAATCATTAAATTCCTTGGAGACGAAGTAACTAAGAAAGTAATTAGTCTAACTGAGGCAAAAACGGGCGACATTATCTTCTTTGGAGCAGATAAAGCTAAAATCGTCAACGAAGCTCTTGGAAACCTAAGAGAAAAATTGGCTCATGATTTAAATCTATATGATAAAGAATGGGCACCAATTTGGGTACTCGACTTTCCAATGTTTGAGGTTGCAGATGATGGCTCCCTGAATGCTATTCACCACCCTTTTACAGCGCCAAGCGTTGACACTACAATGTTATTAAAGGATCCTGAAAATTCGCTTTCACGTGCCTATGATTTGGTTATTAATGGATCTGAAGTTGGTGGAGGCTCAATTCGAATTCATCAAAGTGATATGCAAAAGACAGTCTTAAAATTACTTGGAATTGATGATGAAGAAGCACGAGAAAAGTTCGGCTTCCTTCTTGATGCATTAGATTATGGTTGCCCACCTCATGGCGGTATTGCCTTTGGATTAGATAGACTAGTCATGATTCTTTGTAATGCAGAATCAATTCGTGATGTTATAGCATTTCCAAAAACTCAAACAGCGGCATGTCTTTTAACAGATGCACCATCAACTGTTTCTAAATCTCAGCTTAAGGAATTAAATATAAAAATCAACCTTCCATTAAAAGCATAATAATGAAGATAGAAAGCTCGATTAAGCAAGCCCTTAAAGACAACAACGCAACTCTAGTAGCACACTACTATGTTAGTGCAGATATTCAGACTCTCGCAGAAGAGACTGGGGGTATTGTCTCTGACTCTCTAGAAATGGCAAGATTTGGACAAAATAGTGATGCAGATACTATTGTCGTTGCTGGAGTTAAATTTATGGGTGAAACCGCTAAAATTTTATCTCCTGAAAAAAGAGTTCTTGTTATAGATGATCAAGCGACCTGCTCTCTAGATTTATCGTGTCCAATTAAAGACTTTTCTGCCTTTTGCGACCAAAATCCTGATCATGTAGTTGTTGTTTATGCAAATACCTCGGCGGATGTTAAAGCTCGAGCCGACTGGGTTGTCACCTCAGGTAGCGCACTTAAAGTTGTTAAGCAATTACACAGTGAAGGTAAAAAAGTCCTCTGGGCCCCAGACAAACATTTAGGACATTATGTCCAATCCAAAACTGGAGTTGAGATGCTTATATGGGACGGTGCTTGTGTTGTCCATGAAGAATTTAAAACCGAGGGTCTTGAAAGACTTATGCAAATCCACCCAGACGCTGGAGTACTAGTCCACCCGGAGTCTCCTAAAGAGGTTATTGCACTTGCAGACGTTGTCGGCTCTACAACTCAACTAATTGAAGCTGCTGCCTCGAGACCTGAAAATACATTCATAGTTGCAACCGACAATGGTATTTTTCACAAAATGCGAGAAGTCGCACCTAACAAAAAATTCATTGAAGCCCCAACTATGGGAGAAGGTGCGGATTGTGAATCTTGCGCACACTGTGGTTGGATGGCAATGAACAGTCTTGAAAAGTGTCTAGATACATTAAATACTGGAAAAAATGAAATTCAAATTAACAGCCAAATTATCGAGAAAGCGAAGCACTCTATTCATCGTTTGCTAGAATTTACTAAATAACTTTTGGAGAAAATGAAGGTATATGGCAGGACATAGTAAATGGCATAACATCCAGCATAGAAAAGGCGCCCAAGATGCTAAGCGTGGAAAAATATTCACTAAACTCATAAAAGAGATAGTTATTGCTGCGAAAATGGGTGGCGGTGTCCTTGAAAATAATCCTTCTTTACGCGCAGTAATTGACAAAGCTCTCGCTGCTAATATGAAGCGAGATACAATAGAAAATGCCGTCAAACGTGGCTCAGGAGATCTAGAAGGCGAAAACTATGAAGAAATCCGATATGAGGGCTATGGCTTAGGTGGTACTGCCATTATGGTTGACTGCCTAACGGATAACAGAAACCGCACTGTTTCAGATGTAAGACATGCATTTTCAAAGCATGGAGGCAACCTAGGTACAGATGGCTCAGTATCATATATGTTCACAAAGCAAGGCTTTATAAGCTTTATTTCTGGTGATGAGGATGTAATTATGGAAGTTGCAATAGACTCAGGTGCAGATGATATTATTGTTAATGATGATGGCTCAATCGATGTTGTAACGAGTCCAGAGAATTTTTTCCCAGTAAAAGATGCACTTATTGCTAGCAGTCTCACACCCGAACATTCTCAGATAACTATGGAACCAGCTAATCGTATTGATCTGAATCTCGAGGATGCTGAAAAATTTATGAAACTTATTGATAGACTTGAGGATCTTGATGATACTCAGGAGGTCTATCATAACGCAGATATTTCGGATGAATTAATGTCGCAGTTATGATTTTATTTCATTCGGGGATTCAAGCGCTTCGAAAATTTAAAGTAAAAGCAGTAAATGAGAAAATTAGCTCAAAATTTTCTGACTTAAACCTACTATCTACCGAATATATTCACTTTATTGAAACAGATAAAGAACTTAATTCTAAAAATATAAAAAATCTAGACAAACTCTTAAATTACACTCCTCAATTAACCCTCCTAAAGAGGTCTGAAAATATTATAGTTATACCAAGACTTGGAACCATATCGCCATGGTCATCAAAGGCAACTGATATAGTACATCTATGCGGAATGACTGAAATCAAAAGAATAGAACGAGGTGTTATTTATCACTTCAATCGACAAATTACAAAGAGCGAGCTAGTTAACATTCTAAAGGTCATCATGGACAAGATGACTGAATCTCATCTCAAAGATCTTAATGATGCAAATTTTCTTTTTGATGAACTCAAGCCAAAATCCTTCAATAGCATTGACATTCTTACCCAGGGTAAATTAGCAATTAATAATGCTAATATTGAACTAGGACTTGCATTGAGTGCTGGTGAAATAGATTACCTATATGGTCGTTTTAGTGAGTTGCAGCGAAATCCTAGGGATATTGAATTGATGATGTTTGCTCAAGCCAACTCAGAGCACTGTAGACACAAAATTTTTAATGCAGACTGGACAATAGATTCAGAAAAGCAAGCAATTTCACTTTTTGGGATGATTAAAAATACTTATCATAAAAACCCTAAAGGCTTGCTATCTGTTTACAGTGACAATTCAGCAGTTATGACTGGCTATCAATCAACATTCTTTGAGCCGAATGAAGAAGGTATTTACAAGTCAAAAATAGCCCATAAAGCGGTCTTAATGAAAGTTGAAACACACAATCATCCAACTGCTATTGCACCGGACCCTGGAGCTGCAACTGGCTCAGGAGGTGAGATCAGAGATGAAGGTGCAACTGGAAGAGGCTCAAAACCAAAGGCAGGTCTCTGCGGCTTTTCAGTATCCAATCTAAAAATACCTCATGCTTTGAACCCTTGGGAAAAGGATTATGGAAAGCCAAAACAGATCGCTTCAGCTCTAGATATCATGATTGAAGGGCCATTAGGAGCGGCAGCGTTTAATAATGAATTTGGTAGGCCAAACACTTGTGGTTATTTTAGAACCTATGAACAAAAAACTAGCAATAATGAAACCAGGGGTTATCACAAACCTATCATGCTTGCTGGAGGTATTGGCAATATTAAAGAAGATCACGTGGAAAAGGGATTGATTTCTGCTGGAGATAAACTGGTAGTTCTTGGTGGCCCTGCAATGCTAATAGGACTTGGCGGAGGCGCTGCCTCAAGTATAGGGAGCGGCGAGCAAAGTGAAGACCTTGACTTTGCTTCAGTACAACGCGCTAACCCTGAAATGCAAAGACGCGCCCAAGAAGTTATTAACTGCTGTATAAATTTAGATGAAAATAACCCCATTGTTTCTATACACGATATTGGAGCTGGAGGACTTTCTAATGGAATCCCAGAGCTTGTTAATGACTCCATGAGGGGTGCTTATCTTCAATTAAGAAATATCCCAAATGATGAAAAAAAAATGTCTCCATTGGAGATATGGTGCAACGAATCTCAGGAAAGATATGTACTTGCCATTAAAGCAGAAAGTGTTCCATTATTTAGTAAGATATGTTCAAGAGAAAGAGCACTATTTGCGATTTTAGGAGAGGCTACTGAAGATCAACATTTGACGGTGGAAGATTCTCACTTTAACAATAAGCCAATTGATCTTGAGATGTCATTGCTTTTTGGATCAACCCCGAAAACACTGATAAATGCTCAGTCTATCTTTAACACTGAAACAGAATTTAGTAATTCAGAGATTAGGCTTGATGAAGCTATTGATCGACTATTAAAATTACCGACAATTGCAAGTAAAAACTTCTTAATCACTATTGGTGATAGAACTGTTACTGGATTAATTGCCAGAGACCAAATGGTTGGTCCATGGCAAGTTCCAGTTTCCGACTGTGCAATTTCATTATCTGACTATACTGGATATCAAGGTGAAGCAATGTCGATTGGTGAAAAAACACCTCTTGCTCTTATTGATGCTTCAGCTGCAGCTAGAATGAGTGTTGGTGAAGCACTGACCAATTTAATGAGCGCCTATATTGAAGACATAAGCCACATTAACCTATCAGCAAACTGGATGTGTGCAAGCGGCTTTCCAGGCGAAGATGCTAAGCTTTATGAAGCTGTAAAAGCAATTGGATTAGAGCTTTGTCCTGCTCTAGGATTAACAATACCAGTCGGAAAAGATTCAATGTCTATGAGAAGCAGTTGGAGTGAGAATGGGCAAGAAAAATCAGTAACTGCACCACTCTCTCTTATTGTCAGTGCATTCTCTAAAACTCCTGATGCTAGAATTCAAATTACCCCCCTACTCGATATTCAAATTGAGTCTGAACTTTTATTGATTGATCTAGGATTTGGAAAAAATAGAATGGGAGGTTCTTGCTTGGCTCAGGTATACAACCAAATAGGAAAGTCTTCCCCGGATCTTGATGATTCAAATCTGTTTGCTAATTTCTTTTCATTGATTAATCAGTTCAATAAAGAAGGATTAATAAGTGCTTACCATGACCGATCCGATGGAGGTGCAATAACTACATTACTGGAAATGGCTTTTGCATCGCACTGCGGCTTAGATATTCAAACCACTGATCCTATTTTTGAGCTATTTAATGAAGAGTTAGGATGCGTTATCCAAGTCCCTATTATTAATAAATCTCAAGTCCTTGAAAGGATTGAAAAAATAGGGCTTAATGAATGCACAATCTCTATTGCTAAGATTAACGATTCAGACGAAATACTAATTTATCAAAAAGGTCAGTTGCTATTTAGTGATAAACGTGAAAATCTTCAATATAAATGGTCTTCAACCTCCTTTGAGATTTCTAAATTGAGAGATAACCCAATATGTGCCGATTCAGAAAATAAGCAGCTACTAGTTAGCTCAAATGGTTTACAAGTTACACCAAGTTTTGATATCAATAAATCTATTAGCGCTCCTTATATAAATGTTGGTAAAAAACCAAAAATTGCAATTTTAAGGGAGCAAGGAGTTAATGGTCATATTGAGATGGCTGCCGCCTTTACTAAGGCTGGCTTTGATGCAAGTGATGTTCATATGAGTGAAATTCTATCAGGTAAAACTTCACTTTCAATATTTCAAGGAATGGCAGCCTGTGGGGGTTTTTCTTATGGAGATGTCTTGGGTGCAGGAAGAGGTTGGGCTAACTCTATTCTATTTAATAGTCAAGCCAAAGATGAGTTCAGTGAATTCTTTTCTAGAACTGATAGCTTCACATTAGGTGTTTGTAATGGCTGTCAAATGATTTCAAATCTTAAAGAGATTATTCCTGGGTCTGAAAATTGGCCTTCCTTTGAACGTAATACCTCCGAGAAGTTTGAAGCTCGATTTACAAGCGTTCAAATTCAAAAATCGAACTCTCTCTTTTTTGATGAAATGGCAGGCTCTATAATGCCAATTGCGATTGCACATGGAGAAGGAAAGGCTTGCTTCAACTCTGCAACTGAAAGTAAAGACAATATCGCGATGCAATATGTTAATTATCATGGCAAACCTACACAAACTTACCCTCATAACCCAAATGGATCTGAAAGTGCAGTTGCAAGTCTTTGCAATGAGTCTGGAAGGGTTACCATTATGATGCCTCACCCTGAACGCGTCTTTAGGGCTATACAAAATTCATGGCATCCAGATGATTGGAAAGAGAGGTCACCATGGATGAGAATGTTTGAAAATGCAAGAAAGTGGGTTGGATAATATTTTTTTTAAAAAATTAAATAAATATACAGAAATGACGCCACACAAAATCATCAAAAGCAATAGAAAAACACTCAGTATTTCAGTTAATGACAATGCTGAGCTTATAGTTCGCGCTCCAAAAAGAGTATCAAATGACCAAATTAAAGAGTTTATTACTGAAAAAGCGAACTGGATTAACAATAAGCAGACTTTAATAAGGGCTCGTCTTAATGATGTCAAAAAAGAACAAAACATGCACCTCTATTTAGGAGCCCTCTTTCCAATAAAAATAGCCCAAACCAAAGACAGAGAAATTATATTTAATGGCAAAGAATTTATAACTACTACTCAAAATAAAGATGCATTAAATTTATCTTTAAAATCCTGGTATAAAAAAAAATTCAAAGAAGTTGCGATACCGCGTTTATTTTATTTTGCTAATAAACACAATTTAAAAATTAATCAAGTTAGAGTCAAGGAGCAAAAAACACTCTGGGGGTCGTGCTCTTCTAAAAATAATATCAATTTGAACTACCTATTAATTATGGCGCCATTAAAGGTGATTGACTATGTAATTATTCATGAGTTAGTTCACACTATTCATAAAAATCACTCTGCAAATTTTTGGAAGTCTGTTGAATCAATAATGCCCAACTATGATGATGCTAGGCATTGGCTAAAGGAAAACGGATATAAGTTAAGAAACTTATAGTTAATATATAACTCTAACCGTTATACTTCTCTACGGCCCCTTCCATAGCGGCTTTTAATGTATCTTGCTCTGCCATTTCTAAAATAATATCGCCACCACCTACTAATTCAGAATTGAAGTAGATTTGTGGAAAAGTTGGCCAGTCAGCAAAATCAGGAAGGCTTTGAAAAACTTCCTGGTCTTCAAAAATGTTGACATAAGTAAACTCAACACCGGTTGAAGCTAATGTTTGAGAGGCTCGAGCAGAGAAACCACATTGAGGAAACTGAGGCGTTCCTTTCATATAAATTACGATTGCAGCGCTATCAACTTGTTTTTGAATTTTTTCTAATACGTCCAATTTAATACTCCAGATATTTTTCAACTATTTTAGTACAGTATTAGGCTGATAGTAAAGATTCGTTAAACAATTATTGCTTGATTGCTTGCGAAACGACATACTTTTGGCCCTGCTTTAATTTTTTGTAGTTACCAAATACTGATTTAAAATTACTTTTAATAAAATCTTTTAAGCCATTAATTGAGACCACCGTAATACTGCCACCAGGTTTTAAGGCTTCCAAGGCATCATAAAGGATAATCGATAACTGTTCACGTCCAACCTTAGCAGGAATATTTGAAATAATCTTGTCAAATTTAATATCATCTGGAACCTGCAAAAAAGCATCTGAAAGATAAGCCTTTGCATTTCTAATATTGTTAAGTTTTGCATTGAAATTTGCAAGCTCAACAGCAACGAAGTCCTTGTCAACCATATGGACTTGGCCTTTTGTACAATGCTTTGCTAATGCAAGACCAATTGGACCATAGCCACAACCCAAATCTAAACAATCATCATCAATACTAACACTAATATATTTCATCAATAGAATGGTTCCGTCGTCTATTGATCGAGGACTAAATACTCCCCACCTAGAATGCAATTTAAGGCTACAGTCAAATAGATTGACATCGAGCACGATGTCTTTTTTTAAATTAGAAATATCTTTACGTTCAAACATCAGTTTGTCTTTGTTTTATTTTTGTTGAAATTATTTTATGAGCTTCATCCCCTATATGGCTTTCTCCTCGAGCCTTTGAAAGTTGGACTTGTTTTTCTCTTTCACGATATCGGCTTACCTGAGAGGAGTTCTTAGTGCCATAACAGCGAGGACATGAGGCTCCTTTTTCATAATGTGGATGCTTTTTATCTTCCTCTGTTATGGGAAATCTGCAAGCATGGCACTGATCATATTTCCCTAGTTCAAGTTTGTGCTTGACCGCAACTCTATCATCAAAAACAAAGCATTCACCCTCCCATAGACTTTCGGCTTCTTCAATCTCTTCAAGGTATTTTAGAATTCCACCTTGTAAATGGTAAACATTTTCAAAGCCCTCTGATTTTAAGTAAGCAGTAGACTTTTCACAGCGAATGCCACCTGTACAAAACATTGCAATCTTTTTATTTCGATATTTTTCCAAGTTATTCTTTGTGTAACTTGGAAACTCTCGAAATGTTTCAGTATTAGGATTAATCGCACCCTTAAAACTACCAATTTCATATTCATAATTGTTTCGAGTATCAATTAAAACAACCTCAGGATCATTAATGAACTCATTCCAATCACTTGGTTTAACATATGTTCCAGAAGAATGCGTCGGATCAATATCAGAAATACCTAAAGTTACTATCTCTTTTTTTAACTTAACTTTGAGTCTATTAAATGGAGGCTTTACACTATATGAGTATTTATAACTTATGTCAGCTAGCCTTTTATCGGATTGGAGATAAGCAAGAACTTCCTCAATATTGGTTTTTTCACCAGCAATAGTGCCATTAATGCCTTCTCTAGCAAGCAATAATGTACCTCTAACATTCAATAACTCCATAAATTTCTTTAAAGGTTTCTGTATTTTTTCAAAGTCATCTAGCCTTGTAAACTTATAGAGAGCGCAAATAGTAATCATAATTCTGAAGTAATAATAAATGAATCAATTTTACTATTCACTTACATAAATTTTATAACTTTTTTAGACTAGCAAAACGACTTCTATAACTTCATGAGTGCTTAGTTAATTTTAATAATGAGCAGTGTATAATATTGTGCTTCGATTTAAAACAGTTAGCCCAATAATTTATCTCAAAATGCTAAACGATATTCAATACCCTAGTGATTTAAAAAATCTTAATATTGACGAATTAAATTCTCTTGCAGAAGAAATTAAATTATTTTTAGTTGATAGTCTTGATAAAACTGGTGGTCATCTTAGTTCCAACCTTGGCACAATTGAATTAACCTTGGCATTGCATTATGTATTTGATACACCCAATGACACCTTTGTCTGGGATGTAGGTCACCAAGCATATACTCATAAAATCCTCACTGGTAGAAAAGAATTAATGTCAACTTTACGTCAAAAAGGTGGCATATCAGGCTTTACAAAAAGAAGTGAAAGTGAACATGATGCATTTGGCGCAGGCCATTCATCAACTTCAATAAGTGCAGCTCTAGGAATTGCAATTGCAAATAAATTACAGCAAAACTCTAATACCTCCATTGCTGTGATTGGAGATGGAGCATTAACAGGCGGCATGTCGTTTGAAGCCTTAAATCATGCAGGAGACACCGATGCAAATCTACTCATCGTTCTTAATGATAATGACATGTCTATTTCAAAAAATGTTGGCGCTTTAAGTAAATACCTAACAAGACTTATCTCTGGAAAGATTTATTCAACAATGAAGTCAAAATCTTTGGAGTTCCTAGAAAGACTTCCTCGAATTCAAAAATTTGCGAAACGCTCTGAAGAGCATCTCAAAGGAATGATTCTTCCTGGTACACTTTTTGAGGAGTTGGGTGTTGATTATTTTGGACCTATAGATGGTCATGATATTTCCATACTCATTAAGACTCTCCAAAACCTAAAAAACCTCGACAAACCTCGAATCCTTCATATCATGACTAAAAAAGGTCATGGAGTAGAAGCAGCCGAACAAAATCCATTGAAGTATCATGGCGTTTCACCTCCATCAAACTCTAATAATAATTTTCCAAGTTACAGCAAAGTCTTTGGTGATTGGCTTTGTAATACTGCCACTAATGATGAAAGATTAATAGGAATTACCCCAGCAATGTCAGAAGGATCAGGAATGGTTGAGTTTTCGACAATGTTTCCAGAGCGCTTTTTCGATGTAGCAATTGCTGAACAACATGCAGTCACACTAGCTGGCGGAATGGCTACTAAAGGTTTGAAGCCTGTTGTAGCAATATACTCCACTTTCCTACAGCGTGGTTATGATCAATTTATACATGACATTGCTTTACAAAACTTAAATGTCCTTTTTGCAATTGATCGTGCCGGACTTGTTGGTGCCGATGGAGCAACTCATGCAGGAATTTTTGATTTAAGCTTTTTAAGGTGCATACCTAATATTGTTATTATGGCGCCAAGTTCATCTCTTGAAATGTATAAAGCTCTAAATGCAGCTCATAATCTAAATGGGCCAGTCTGTGTAAGATTTCCTAGAGGTAAGTCTCATATTGAAGAATTCAAAACTGATGAAGTAATTGAAATTGGAAAAGCCAACATTATTAGAAATGGAAAAGATATTGCAATTTTTGCATTTGGCAATATGATAGAACCTTCTATCAAGGCAGGTAATGAGCTTGACGCAACCGTTATCGATATGAGATTTATTAAGCCACTAGATGAAGATTTAATAATCAAAATTGCAAACACTAATAAAAAATTAATATCAATAGAGGACAACACTGTTACTGGTGGTGCTGGTAGTGCAATAAATGAATTATTACAGAGAGAAAAAATTAGAACACCACTAAACATTCTAGGTGTACCAGATCGTATTACTGAACATGGAACACAAAATGAGCTTTATGAGCTTTATGGCCTAGATGCTATGCATATCGTCAAAGTTGGAAGTAGTTAAAGTGAAAGAAATTTTAAAAAAATATAGTCCTAAGCGTGAAAATGTTAATTTAGGGTGGTTAAATAAACATCTAACTGATCCAGAGCTTTGGAAATGGAATAAGAGAACGATCGCTAAAGCTTTTGCTATTGGACTTTTTTGCGCCTTCCTGCCAATGCCAGCACATACCCTTTTAGCGGCAATTTTAGCGGTTGTATTTTCTGCTAACATTCTTCTATCAATGTTTACGGTTTGGGTAAATAACCCAATTACGATGGTTCCGATCTATTACTTCGCCTACAAATTAGGTGCGTCCATTATTGGCATTGAAGTTGACCCTGGGTTTGAATTCTCTGTTGGCTATTTGATGAATAATGTTGGAGCAACTATAATAGCTCTATGGGTTGGAGGATTAATTGTATCAACTATAGCTGCAATATTAGGATATACAACTATTATTTTAATTTACAAATATAAGGCATTGAAAAGATTTAAACGTTGGAAATAGAAATACGCTTCCTAATATTAGCCTCAAGAGTATCAACCAGTGATTCATTCTCAACTTTACTATCAGTTTTACCATCTATATAAAGTAAATTTGGAGATCCACCTGTAACACCCACACTAACCCCTTTAGCCTCACCTGGCCCATTAACTACACACCCAATAACAGCAACATCGATCGACTCAGTAATATCTTCTAAGCGCGCTTCTAGTTCGTTTACAACTGAAATAACATCAAACTTTTGTCTTGAGCACGAAGGACAAGCAATCAAATTAACCCCTTTCTTTCTTAAATGAAGTGATTTTAAAATATCGAAACCAACCTTTACCTCATCAACAGGGTCAGATGCAAGTGAGACTCTTATCGTATCACCAATACCTTCACTTAAAAGTAGGCCCATTCCAATTGATGATTTGACAGTACCAGATCGAAATGAACCAGCCTCGGTAATACCTAAATGAAGTGGATTATCTATCTGAGAAGCTAATTGACGATATGCAAATACAGTCATAAAAACTTCCGAAGCCTTAAGGGAGACCTTATAGTTATCAAAGCTAAGCTTATCTAGAATATCAATATGCCTAAATGCGGACTCTACCATTGCCTCTGGAGTGGGTTCGGTATATTTTTTCTGTAAATCCTTCTCCAAAGAGCCAGCATTAACTCCAATACGAATAGGTATTCCATTATCTTTCGCTGAAGCAACAACTTCTCTTATACGGTCTTCTTTACCAATATTTCCTGGATTGATTCGAAGGCAGTCTGCGCCATATTTAGCAACCTTTAAGGCAATCTTATAATCAAAATGGATATCAGTAATTAAAGGAATATTAACGCTTTTTTTGATTTTTTTAAAGGCCTCAGCAGCTTCCATTGTAGGTATTGAAACCCTTACTAGATCAGCACCTGCCTCCTCAAGAGAAAGGATTTGTGAAACCGTAGAATTAACATCACAAGTATCAGTATTTGTCATGCTTTGGACGCTAATAGGTGCAGTACCGCCTATAGCAACATCTCCGACGAATATTTGTCTAGAAACTCTTCTATTAATTTTGTGTATTTGCTTCATAAGTAGTTATTATTTCATCCAATCTTTCAGTTTCTTTTTCAAGTATTGGAGATGAAGTTGGCTGCTCAATATTATCAACAACAGTCTCTATTTTTTCTTCAAAATTACTTGGCTGACTAATTATGATTGAGCTTGATTTATTTTCACCGATTTCTATATCCTGAAAATAATACCAGATACCGCTTAAAATTAAAAAAAACAAAAGAAACCATAACAGCTTTCTTCTTATCCGTTTTTTCTTTTTAGGATAGTAATTGATTCCTTCCAACATTTCTTCT
>Ga0066839_10000890_pt1 | contig 12882 bp, 12 predicted proteins | sample ETNtaG_10_FD_66733 | JGI IMG/M metagenome (GOLD analysis project Ga0066839, IMG submission 66733) | Marine microbial and viral communities from oxygen minimum zone, Eastern Pacific Ocean - ETNP201302SV82 | ecosystem: Environmental > Aquatic > Marine > Oceanic | place: Pacific Ocean: Eastern...
AAGGGGCAAGCTTAACCTTACGTTTTCCTTACCCAACGCTTGATACAAACAACAGTCAAAAGCGTTTTAGTGCCGTTGATGAGTTAATTAATCATGAGATTAAAGAGGGCTTTCCGGGCGCAGTACTTGCCGTTATTAAAGATGGCAAGTTGATCAAACTAAGCCATTATGGCGCGGCTAAAAAGTACCATGCTGATGGCAGTGAGCTTGCAAGCCCACAAGCCATGCAAAACGATACCTTGTTTGATATAGCTTCAAATTCAAAAATGTTTGCCACTAACTTTGCGCTGATGAAGCTTGCCAGCGAAGGAAAACTCGACGTAGAAAAACCGCTGTTCTATTACCTACCAGAATTTAGAGGCAGCGGTCGTGAACAGCGTTTAGTAAAAGATTTACTCACCCACAGTGCGGGTTACCCAGCAGTGGTTGATTTTCATCGTAAGGACAATAAATTTGGTGAGCGCTTTTTTTCTCAAAACAGCCTGCGTACTAAAAACCTGTTATTAACAGGCGTGCCTTTTGTGGCTGGTCGTAACGTAAAACACCTATATTCTGATATCGATTATATGTTACTTGGTGTGCTGGTAGAGCGTATTAGTGGCATGGCGCTCGATACCTATGTTGAGAGTCAAATTTATCAGCCGCTTGGTTTAACGCATACGGTTTATAACCCATTGCAAAAAGGCTTTTTAGCTTCGCAAATTGCCGCCACTGAGATTAACGGCAACACCCGAGGTGGTCGCATTGAGTTTGAAAATATTCGAACCGATGTACTGCAAGGTGAAGTACATGATGAAAAAGCGTTTTATGCTTTAGGTGGTGTAGCGGGGCATGCAGGGCTTTTTAGTACCGCCGGTGATTTATCCGTGCTTATGCAGGTACTACTCAATGGTGGCGGCTACGACAACAAGCAAATTTTTACGCCACAAGTACTTGAGCAATTCACAAACTCCCAAGCAAGCGATGAGACCTATGGGTTAGGGTGGAGACGCGCTGGGCATCAAGCGCGCAAATGGCATTTTGGCCCTTATGCTAGCCCGCGGGCTTATGGTCATACGGGCTGGACAGGCACTGTAACCGTTATTGACCCCGAATACGACCTTGCTATTGTACTACTAACCAACGCGCGTCATACCCCTATTGAAGGCTCGCAAAAAAATTACCAGTTTGTCGGCAAGCGTTTTGAAACAGGTAAGTATGGCTCTATTATCTCACTGATTTATGAGAGTATATTAAATCACTAGTCGAATTAAGTTGAGTTTGGTGGCAAAGCCATTAAGCTTAGCAAGTTTTCGCATAATAAAAATAAAATGTTGTTCTTAATTTAAAAGGGTTTTTATGTCTTGGTATTCAATTTTACCACCCTTGATTGCTATCTTAATTGTGTTTTGGCGCAAAGAAGTGATCATGGCGTTATTAGTCGCTGTTGCGTCGTCTGAGTTTTTACTTGCTCTGAATGGTGAAGGTAATACCTTGTTTTTCACCTTTATCAATACCATAGAGCGAGTCATTGAAGTTGCCAGCTCCCCTGGTAATAGCCGTATCCTTATTTTTAGTGTTCTAATTGGTGCTTTACTTGCCTACATTCGTGAATCTGGCGGTGTGGCTGCGACGGTTAATTTACTGATGAACAAAGGGGTTGCAAAAAGTAAGCGCCAAGTGGGTTACTTAACCATGTTCTCAGGTATTGCGGTGTTCATTGAATCGAACTTAAGTGTATTAACCTCGGGGATTTTATCGCGTGGTTTGTTTGATAAATTTAAAATGAGCCGAGCGCGCCTTGCTTACATTATCGATAGTACTAGTGCACCTGTGTGTATCTTAATCTTGCTAAATGGCTGGGGCGCTTATGTGTTGGGCTTGCTTGGCAACTACGAAATGGAAGAGTCAGCTGTATCGGTATTATGGGGCAGTATTGGTTATAACTTCTATGCCATTATCGCGCTACTTATCGTGTTTTATACGATTACTTTCGACAAGGTACATGGCCCATTAAAGCAAGCAGAAGAAAATTTTGAACAACAAGAAACCGAACTAACAGAAGAAGTCAAAGGCTCAAAAGCGCGTTACATGCTTGTGCCACTTATCACTTTAATTGGTAGCATGGTTGGTTTTATGTTCTGGACTGGCGATGGCGATATTGCCAGCGGCAGCGGCTCTAAATCAGTGCTGTATGCAACTATTTTAGCTTGTGTTGTGGCTTACTTTTTAATGATTAGCTCGCGTGAATTTACGCATCATAAGCTGGTTGATATTGGCTTTAAAGGAATGGGTGAGTTACTGCCATTAGTGTCTATTGTATTACTTTCACTCACTTTAGGTGCAAGCTTAAAAGACCTAGGTACGGGTGTGTTTGTAGCTGGGCTAGTCGGTGATTTCTTACCTATTTACTTGGTTGTGCCAGTGCTGTTTTTAACCGGTGCAGTAATTTCATTTACCACAGGTACTTCGTGGGGCACATTCGCAATACTTATTCCAATTGGTGTACCGCTCATTCAAGCATTAGGTTTACCACCTTCATTGGTCATTGCTGCTATTCTAGGTGGTGGTGTGTTTGGCGATCACTGCTCGCCAATCTCAGATACCAGCGCAGTATCGGCCATTGCATCAGGGTGTGATTTATTAACTCACGTAAAAACCCAAATGCCATATGCCTTATTCGGCGGTGCGCTAACTTTTATTGCTTACCTAGTGACGAGCATAATTGTTTTATAAGTAATAGCTTTAAGCCTTAAGTTATAAGTAAAAAACCACAGAGGAGTCTGTGGTTTTTTATTGCTTGTAACGTAAGTCGTATGTTCAAGTTTGATAGCCGTCAGCCGTCAGCCGTCAGCCGTCAGCCGTCAGTTTGAAAGCTGATGGCTCGTTGAACCATCGCGCGAAATAAAATTCACGCCTACGGTATTCCTTTACTCTTTCCCCTTGTAACTCGCTAACTCGTTTTAAATCTGATAGCTGACGGCTGAAAGCTGATAGCTCTGAGGTGTTGGGTTTCGCTTCGCTCTATCCAACCTACGATTTAGGTACAACCTTATAAACACCGACACCATCAACACCAAGATATAAATCACCATTAGGATGGGTGGCAAGGCTGCGCACGCGACCTACACCTTCAAATACCTTACTGTGGCCTGTTACTTTGTCACCATTAAGTTTCACTAACACAAGGTGACCAAACTTCATCGAACCTACGGCAATTTGACCTTGCCACTGAGGGTATTTATCGCTGGTGATAAATTCCATTCCAGAAGGGGCAATGGAAGGCACCCAATACCAATCAGGTTGTTCCATTCCCTCGCGACTGGTTTCGTCAGTAATTTTTGTACCAATGTAGTTGATCCCATAAGTGATCTCAGGCCAACCATAGTTAGCACCTGCTTTAACTATGTTGATTTCATCGCCGCCACGGGGGCCATGTTCATGACTCCATATAACCCCAGTTTCTGGGTGCATCGCCATACCTTGAGGGTTACGGTGTCCATATGAATAAATACTTTTGTGAGTTGTTTTATGGTTATAAAACGGGTTTGATTTAGGGATAGAGCCATCGCTATTGATACGGTGAATTTTGCCAGCATCATAGTCAAGGCTTTGTGGGTGAACGTCTCTTTTGCCACGGTCGCCAATAGAGAAGTACAAGTAACCTTGTTTGTCGAACTCAATACGCGAACCATAGTGTTTTGTTGTTTCAATATTAGGCTCGCCATCAAACAATAATTGCTGATCGATAAGAGCCATATCTTTAAAGCGGGCGCGCATAATCGAGGTGTTATAACCCTCACCATCGCCTTCATAGCCCGAGTACGAAAAGTAAATCCAGCCATTGTCGGCAAAGTTCGGATCAAGCTCTATGTCTAATAAGCCCCCTTGACCTTCATCATGTACTTTAGGTGTGCCTTTAACTATTTGCTCAACGAGTTTGCCATCACGAATTAATCTAAGCTCGCCACGTCTGTCGGTAACGAGTAAGTCACGCTCGTTAAGCCAAGCCATACCCCACGGAATTTGAATTCCTTCACTTACTAATTCTAGTTTGTAGTCATTAGCGCTAGCATCCAGAGGGATCTTTTGCTCCGGCTGAGCACACGCTTGCAAGCTCGACAAGCTAATTGAGGTAATGATTAAACTGTTAAACAAAGACCTTTTCATGGTAACTCCATAATATTTAAACACGATGTTACTAGCCTAGCTGGTTCAGCATTAAATTGTTATTAACATTAGAGCAATGTGCGATTATTGGTAGGAAAAGCGAGGTAAAGAGTGGAGTATTAGCCGTCAGTTTGAAAGCTGATGGCTCGTTGAACCATCGCGCGAAATAAATTTCACGCCTACGGTACTCCTTTACTCTTTCCCTTTGTAACTCGCTAACTTGTTTTAAATCTGCTAGCTTAGCAAGTTCTTATTCTTAAAAGGATTTAACCAGTCGTATGAAGACAGAAAAGTTTTTTAAATGGGTGTGGAATGTTAACGGCCTAATTTTACTTATGGGCTTAATCATTGGAGCAGCAGCAATAGGGTATAACTTTGTTGCTTACTTACTAAAGTCCGATAACCATGTTCAGCAACAAACACTAAACTTAGCTGAAGATGAAAAGCAGCAAGAAAAGTGGAAACTGGGTTACCCCCGTAAGGTCGAGGGGAGTGATTTTTACTTTATCCCGTTGGAATCAGAAAAACTGGATATCGAGGTGAAAGCTGATGTAACAGTTTACAATAATTTTAGCGGTGGTTATAAATACAGACCTACGCGCTCAAAGAACATTTTGTTTCTTAATGACAAAACCAATCACGCCAAGTGGCTATTTAAAACAACGGATCAGTTGATCATAGAGTTTGGTGCTTTAAGCCATTACGAAGAGTTTGATACTCGAGTTTACAATGAGCAAAAAGCCAATGCTCCTAAGGCCGTTTCTTACGAAGTTATCAAAAACGATACCAACAACGACAAACTGCTCGATGGCAAAGATAAGCGCACCTTCGCGCTAAGCAAGATTGATGGCTCAAACTACAGCGAAGTTATTTCAGGTTACAACCGCATTGTAGAGTCTAACCTCAACGCTGAGGGCAATTTATTCGTTGTATTTATCAATAACGATGAAGTTTACTCTATGCTGATAGACCTAGATACATTTGAAGTGATTAGTAAAAGCATGCTGCCGAAGGTAGGGGAGTGAAATTGATTTCTTAATATTTACAGCTTCTGGCTAATCATTTGAAGTAAGGTGTTTGTTTTATAATTAAGAAGGCGAAGTTTCTATTTTATATCTTGGTAATTTTTTGTATCATTTTATTTTAAAAGCATTCTTATATTGCATTTAGTCGGGAGAAATTGCATGGATGATAGTGGCTTAATTAGTTTCTTCAGAGTCGAGGATTGCGGCCTTTATAGAATTAGAAGAAACGCAGAAAGTGAGTTCAAAAGTGATGACTTTACTTCCGTTTCAAAGGAACTTTATGATTGGCTAAAAGATAGGAATGTTTTAAATACGATTCCATGGGATCCTTCTGAACACCCAAGAAGAGATAAAGTTTATTGCAAAGATGTCACTTTTGATGAAGCAACAGGTGATTACTTATTTGTTTTATGGTTTGCGAATTCAGATGCCGCTGGTGAGGTCGGAGGAATTGATCTAAATGCGAAAGTTGGTGAAACAACCAATGATTCTGAAAAAATAGAAGCCAAGAACTCTTCAGGTAAGGAGTTAACTATCGGAAAAGCAATGTATTATTGGTTTATCCCCTCCTTAAACCTTGTAGCTTCTATCAACTTTAAACATTCAAAAGCTGATAATGATTCTTTTACAAATTTTGTTAAAAGATGGTTCGATAATAAACATAAGCATCCGAATAAGAATGTAAGTAGATCAACACATGAGGATCCAAGAACGGGTCTTGAAATTTCACGAGTTTCTGTTTCATATTTATCTGATGATCGTAAATACTCAATGAGTTTTAAGTTTAAAGCTACTGAGAAAGAAACAAATATTTTTAGTATAGACAAGCGCCAACTTGCAAAAAAAATATCCCATGTAGTAATTAGAGACACTGTTTCTACCACAGCTATTTCTGAAAGAAGTTCAGGAGTAAAACTGTGGGATAAATTAAGTAAAAAGAAAGTCAATTCTCGAAGAACTCAACAAATAGAGGTTGTTGAGCAGGTAACTCTTAGCGAAGACGAAATTGATAGTATTATTAAATTATATGAAGATGAAATTAAGCCAAATGACACATGGAACAATATTGGTTTCAGAGAAGTTGATTCAGGAAATACGAAATGGTTCTCATCTTATACCCACCGACCAAAAATTTTGATTAATGAAAATTTGAAGCACAATAAACTTTTTTTCAATGCTGAAACTATGTGGAAAGAGATTACCGACAAAAGAGATGATCTTTTATTAAATATGAAGTCACATTTAGAGTCAGAAGTGCAAACAAAAGAAAAAGGTAATGAGTCAAATTTAGAGGCCATGGTTAAGAGCAATGATGCTGGATTAGGCCATGCTGTCGGAGAGTCTTAATGAAATATACTATAGCTGTACTGGCTGTTTTATCATTCATTTTGGTGTACTTTTTTTCTGCAAATTTAGTTTCAACAGAAATTAAAGATATCTTAAGCGGGCTTTTAAGCATTTCTGCTGCTGTATTGACTATTAGCGGATTGTGGTTGGCTATACTATATCCTGAAGCTGTAAGAGATTTGGCAAAAGAAAAAATTGCATCATCTGAAGAGACTTACAATGTCAAGGTTGTAGAAAAGCTAGTGATTTGTATAGTTTCTTCTGCATTTATTATGGCTTTTGTTGTTTTGAGAGGCTTAATTTATAGTTTTTATAGCCCAGGTTATAATCTTTCAATTGATCAATACTTAAACTTTTTTGGGCTGTGGGTTTTAGTTTTTGCTATATTTATGCAGCTTTTAACTTTTTTCGTTGTAATAACTTTATGTTTGGATTTTGCATCGAAACTACATGATTTATTGGAAGATAAAAAAGGAAAAGACGATTTATTGTAATGGCTTTAGGTTGCTTTGAATTTATTAATATAGAATTGTCTCAAAAAATAGAAACTTTTTTAGAGATTGTTTTTTGAGTGTTTGAAATGATATTAAAATATTTGAGTGGATTCTAAATTATCATTAATTAGTTTTAATTCCACTCTTATTTTAATATTTTATTGATTGTCTCAAGTCTGGCTGTTTATAGCGGCACATTTTTAATCTCTAAACAGTGACGCTCTAAAGCCCGACCTACAAGGGTATGGATTGAGGCCATCGCGCGAAATAAACTTCACGCCTACGCGGGGTAAACCCGCTGCTACCTAAAAGCTTGCGACTTTACTCTTGTAACTCGTTACCTTGTATTAAATCTGAGAGCTGACGGCTGAAAGCTGATGGCTTGTTGAACCATCGTGCGAAATAAATTTCACGCCTATGGTCATCCTTTACTCTTTCCCCTTGTAGCTCGCTAACTTTTTTAAATCTGACTGCTCTGAGTGTGTTGGGTTTCGCTACGCTCTACCCAACCTACGAGCTCGCTAACTCGTACACTTTTTCGCCTCATGGGTTAACTGTTTGAGTGCGATGATTTGGCCTTGTTTGTTCTGGTCTAGGGCGAGTAGGTCACCTTGGTGAATATGAGTATCTAGGGTGCCGTGTTTTTGTAGTTCTTCAAGGAGTGATTGTTTAATTTGTACTATGACATTTTGCTCGCAGTCGGCGATATACCAGTCGTTATCAACAGTGACTAGACGGCCGGTGAAGCTGGTGCGGGCTTGGTGATTGGCTAATGCTTGTTGGTAGTTCGCATCTAGGCTTTGTTTTTGTTGTTTAAGATTACTCACATAGCTGCCTTTGGCGTCGAGTTCGTGTACCTCAAGCCATTGATAATCTGATAAATCCACGGCGTAAACATCGGTTAATTCACGGTTGTTGTATTGCAGCATGACAAAGCCAAGAATCGCTAAAGCAGCAAAAACTCCGGTCATTTGCAGGCCTAAAAAGCGCTGTGGTCTTGGCGTTGCCGACTGTGGCTTTTGCATATGTGAAAGCTCGTCGCTGCTTAAGCTGTGCTCTGCCTTACGTTTTTGAAAATGTGCTTTTAAATCAGTATCGAGTTGCTCGTCGTTACGCTTCATGATGGCCTCCTAGTTGTTGTTTCAGGTTTTGACGGGCATATCGCAGCCGAGTTTTAATGGTCTCTGGGTTACTTTGTGTGATAGCTACAATATCATCGAGACTAAAGCCTTCTTGCTGTAAGGTCAGCGCTTCACGTTGTACAAAGCTAAGCGCCATAAGTGCTTTATCAAAGGCTTCGTAGTTGTAGTGATAACTCTCATTCTGAGATTCGGTAAATAGCTGGTTATCTTCTAATTCAACGAACTTTTGCTGCTTACGAAATTCATCAATTAATAAATTACGAGCTAATCGAAAAAGCCACGCTTTTGGGTTGTTCTGATCATTGTAAAAGTCGCGTTTATCAATAACTTTTAACCAAGTTTGCTGGCATATATCAAGGGCAAGATCTTTATCACTTTGTGTAACTAGATAGTGATAAAGATCATTCCCGTATTGAGCAACGAGTTGGTTAAGGTAACGGTTGTCGCCCGTTTTGGCATACTGCGCCAAACAATCTGTGTTTGGCTTGTCAAATAACCATGTCTTGATGCTCATTAGCATAGGCAGTTATCCATCTATTTTAAAATCAAGTTGAACGCTTTGGTTTGTTTGCAATTGTGCCACACCTTCAACAACTTTAGGGCGATATTTCCAACGTTTAATGGCGCGAATTGCTTCACGGTCAAATACCCGTTTAGGCTCAGCATCAATAATAACAGGATCAATCACTTCACCAGTCGGTGAAATACTAAAGCTAATTTGCACCCAACCTTCAATGCCGTCGCGAGCTGCTACCGGAGGGTACTTAGGGTTAATACGCACAATTGGCGTTGCATCTCCTGTTGGTTGATTAATAGTTTTGCTCAGTGTGTCGCCAATGTTATCGAATGTCATTGTTGGTGTTAAATCAGCTACCACAACTGTTTCGGTCGTATCAATGGTTGGCCGCGGTGGCACTTTTGGTGGCATTTTTGCAACTGGCGGTGGCGGCAGTGTTTGCTTTACTTGTACTTTTGAGTCTTCCGGTACTTCATAAATTTCAACCGTGATGTCTGGGCCTGTTTTTACATCGGCTCTTTGCTCAGCAGAAATTAAGTACTGCATAAATGCAAATGCTGCAAAGGTCATGACACCACCACCAATAATTGCTGCGGTTGTCTTTAAAGCAGCATTGCTGTTATTCAAGCTTGCTGAGTTTAGTGGTAAAGTATGCATAGCCGTTCCTCTTTGGATAATTGCTTTCATAGCTAAAACGGCTGGCAAATAAAAAAGGGGTGAAATTTTTTTCACTTTTTATTTTTCACAAGTTTTTTAGGTTGTTATGAAACTTATTCAAATAGATAAAGCCCGTTACCGTAAACATTTAAACCAAGTAATTATTGCTTGTGTAATTGCTTTAGCCGTTGGCAGTTTAGCCATTTCACAAACATTAATTGCGTTATTTCCTGATCCAAGCGGTAGCCATTTTCATTGGAACCTATTAGGTGTTGTTGTGTGTAGTTTGCTGGTGGGCTTTGTGCTTAATAAGTACCGCAATCATGATTACATGACTGAAATTGTCTATGTGTGGGAGCTTAAAAAAGCGCTGAATAAAATCACCCGTAAAATGCCAAAGTTAAAAGCAGCAGGGCGTGAGGGCAATGCCGATGCTTTATTAGCAATTCAATACAGTTATGCGGGGTCACGTTTGTTATGGCAGCTTGATGACAACACTATTACCATGGATGAGTTGGCAATTAAGCAGGCTGAGCTTGATAGTGTTGCGCAGCAGTACAATTTAACTTTAGATGTTGATAAGTATGACGAAAAGATACTAAATCAATACTAAAAAGTTGTCTTTGTACCTATTTTGCTTTATTTTTTGTTGCGTCAAAATTTTAAAGATTGTGAACAATGAAAAAAATAACACATACAGTTGTCTCGTTGCTGCTACTAGGCCCCACTTTTGCTAGCGCTAATGATATTAGTTTTTCGATTGGTGGTGGCTATCCGTACTTTGTAATACCTGAAGTATCTGTTGCAAGTGCTGACTTAAGCCAGCGTTGGTATGGCAATTATAAGATAGGCCTTGATGATGGATTTGCTGTGGGTTTTGAGCAAGCTATAAGTGATAATAATAAACATGCAATCGGCTTGCTGGTTGGCGCATTAGGAAACAGAGAAGTAGATACTCAGTGCGATGAATCTCAAAATAGCGATGAACTTACAGCAGCATTTGCCAACGCAATTGGTTGTGCTCTCGCTGAAGCGTTTGATGAAGAAACCACTAATGGTATTGGGCTTAGTTACAGCTATAATTTCAGTGGCTTAAACCAAGACGGTTGGCGATTGAGGTTTGAATTAGGGTACGGTGAAGCCTCAAGCGATGATAATAAACGTGTTGATGGTGGTATCAACTTGAGTTATGAGTTTTAAGCAATTTTTTGAAGCAAATAATAAAGGTGGTTCATTTTAATGAAGAAGATTTTGATTGTTTGCTTAGGCAATATTTGCCGCTCACCCACAGCTGAAGCGGTGCTTCGTAGTCGAGCAAAGTCATTAGGTATTAATGTCAAAGTTGATTCTGCTGGCACCATTGGTTATCACCAAGGTAATCCACCAGATCCTCGCTCAAAAGCAGCAGCCGAAAAGCGCGGCTATAGTTTTAAAGGAATTTATTCGCGACCTGTGACTCAAGCTGATTTTTATGAGTTTGATTTAATCCTCGCAGCCGACAAGCAAAATCTTGCTGATTTAAAAGCCCAGTGTCCAGAGCACTTACAATATAAGCTGTCGCTATTTTTAAGTCATGGTGACGCAGGGGAAAGCGAGATCCCTGATCCCTACTATGGTGGCGATCTAGGCTTCGAAAAAGTACTCGATTTAATTGAGAACGCAGCAGATAAACTACTTAACAAGATATGATAGGGTCGCACTGCGACCCTGTTATTTAGTTGTTGATTTTAAAATCTAATTGCACCCGAGAAGTCGCAGCAATAGCTTGACCATTTTCAAACTTAGGGGCATAACGCCACTGTTTTACTGCTTTAACAGCTTCTCTTTCAAATGCAGAGCCACCCTCAGAGCCAACCACAGTTATGTTGTCTACAAAGCCTGATGGGGTTACTTCAAACTCCATTACGACACTGCCATCTTCCATACGTTGAACTTTTGATTTTGGATATTTAGGGTGTACGCGGTATAACGGCTCTTGTTCTTGGCTTTCTTTCCACGGCACCATTTTCGCAATCGCTAAGCAATGTTTAGTTGCTTCGTCGCTTTTACCTGTTTTTTCGTATAGATGAACTAGCTTTGAATGGGCGTTTAATTCGGTTTGATGATCAAAGTCTAGCTCTTGATCAAATACGCTTACCACGTGATTTAAACGCTCAATGGCGGTGCTGTATTTACGTTGATTTTCTGCAAATGCGGCAACTAAAAAGTCAGCGCTAATACGATCGACAGCGTTATTGGGTAAATTCTCTTGATAGTAATCATCGGCTTCTTCAAGATATTTCTTTGCTGTGTAATAGCGCTCACCAGTGCCTTTATATGCAAGGATACGAGCGGCGGTCATTTTTGCATCTGCAACAAGCTTGGCGGAGTTTTGTTTTTCAGCAATGGCAATGACATCATCTAAATACGTATCTGCACGCTTAGCTGAAGGTGTTGATTCTGCCATGCCGATTAATGAGTCATACACTTGTGCACTGAGTTTACCGTGATTTTGTTCTAGTATTTCGTAGGCTGTACGATATAACTCAAAGCGTTGCTCTTGCTCGCTTTTATCTAGGCTGTTTGCATAGTTAATAGCAAGGTTCGCAGTGTTGTCGGCGCTTTCGCCATAAACTTTTTTGCCTAGTTCAAACGCTTTTTTTGCAAGCTCACTACTGTCTTGCTGATTTTTTACAGCGGCGACATAAGCGCGGTAGGTGTCGTTAAACTCTTGTGTGGTCGTTTCATTAGCCATGCTTTGCTGGCTAAATAAAAGTGCCATGCATAAGGCAAGCGAGCTCTTTTTCATAATATTCCTTATTATTTTGCCCTGAGATAGAGAAGGGAATTAATACTAGTTGATGATAATCATTATCATCATTAGGTGCAAGGTAGCAAGTTACACTCGTTGTGTCACTGTTGAATATTAAGATACATAGTATGTTTTTATTAACAATTTGAACAAGGTCCGACTGTTTATCGAGATTAAACTAATCTATTTTTTCGAATATTTTGAATGTGATTTTTTAAAACGCATTACAATTCAATTAGGTAGCTGTATGACGGCGAGTTTTCAAGTGTTTGATGAGCGCCACTAAAGCGAGGCGCAAAGCTCGTATCTTGGGGTGGTTTGAGTGTATAATACTTGAATTGCTGGTAACTGCCTCAATATTAGTTATCACTCGTCGTATGTTGCATTCTTACAACCTCAAACTGTTGTAATCACATTTGCAGTATTGCATTTATTTTTTTAATTTGGATTTGTCGTGGCGCAAGTAAGAGCAAGAGTCCAGCTAAATGTTGGCAAAAACAGTGATATCCCTGCAGAAATCGTCTCGTTTAGTGGTTTAAATGATGGCCAAGAGCATATTGCTTTAGTATTTAATCAAGCCGACACCGAGCAAGACATCCCCTTAATTCGTATGCATTCAGAGTGCTTAACGGGTGATGTATTTCATTCTTCGCGTTGTGACTGTGGTGAGCAGTTAAATGAGTGCATTGAAATGATGCATGAGCAAGGTGGAATTTTATTATATTTACGCCAAGAAGGGCGTGGCATAGGTTTATACAAT
>Ga0066839_10000893_pt1 | contig 12864 bp, 10 predicted proteins | sample ETNtaG_10_FD_66733 | JGI IMG/M metagenome (GOLD analysis project Ga0066839, IMG submission 66733) | Marine microbial and viral communities from oxygen minimum zone, Eastern Pacific Ocean - ETNP201302SV82 | ecosystem: Environmental > Aquatic > Marine > Oceanic | place: Pacific Ocean: Eastern...
GAGTGCCGACTGCTCCTCGATACCTGCAGATTGAATAAGGAATACGAAAGGGCCGGCACTACCATCCATGATTGGCACTTCTGGTGCACTGACATCCACATAAGCATTATCTATGCCCAGCCCTGACATGGCTGACATTAAATGTTCAACAGTCGAAATTCGCACCTCACCTTCGACCAGTGTGGTGGAAAGCGTAGTATCTCCCACGTTGGACGCGCGAGCCTCAATCTGCACAGGGGGATCCAAATCCACCCTAGTGAACACAATACCTGTATTGATAGGAGCGGGTCGAAGCGTGAGATAGACTTTCTCACCAGTGTGTAATCCGACACCTGTAGCGCGAATTACATTTTTAAGCGTTCTTTGCTTCAGCATTGGTTTTGGTTAGAGCCTTTTTATTATATCCCTACCATATAGAGCTGCAAAGCAGCACAAAGTTTCCGGCAAATGTGAAAAATGATGCCCTCTCTAAAACTATGTAGGGTTAATTCTTCCTATTCTCTACCTAATGGAATCTGCTTTTACTATCCTTGGCCTCAAAATTGAAATTAAGGCGTGTGCTTTCGTTTACAAACCAACAAGCAGTCAGTGCTCGAATTGCTTTTGGAGCCCCAACAAATTCAACCTATACCTCAGCACGAGAGCATATTAACAAAATTGTGTGAATATCCCAATATCAGGGCACTTCATCAAGTAATAAGCTTCTTATCTTGAGCCTTTTATATGCTGTTTACAGGCTTGAGTAGGAACAATGAAGCAACTCTCTCTGGTAAAACTTATGGTTGATTTTTTATGGTACTAATCAGCCTGTCGGCGCAAGAATGCTGGTATGTCCAGGTAATCCATATCTGCTCCTGGACCCACTGCTTTGGCTATCGGGCTAGCATACTCAGCACTTTCTCGATTCCGCATAATGGCGGGGCGATCTAGTTCACGGTAATCCGCTGTGGCCATAGTCTCGGTATTATCCACAACTTTCGTGGGACGTTCATGGTGGGAACCAAGCCCAGTTGCTACCACGGTAACTCGCATTTCTTCATCTAGGTTCGGATCGATAACCGTACCGACTACTACGGTAGCATCATCTGACGCGAACTCTTCAATAGTATCCCCAACCTCAGCAAATTCTCCCAACGATAGGTTTTCGCCCGCAGCGATATTTACCAGTATACCTCGCGCACCTTCCAGATTTACGTCCTCCAATAATGGAGATCTGATTGCTGATTCAGAAGCCTCACGAGCTCTGTCCTCGCCACTCGCAAATCCAGTCCCCATCATCGCCATGCCCATTTCGGACATGACAGTCTTCACATCTGCAAAATCCACGTTAATCGTGCCAGGATGCATGATCAAGTCGGCAATACCTTTTACAGCACCTAACAATACATTATTGGCGGCCTTGAATGCTTCTAGTAGAGAGGCTTCCCTCCCAAGCACATCCAAAAGCTTCTCGTTCGGAATGGTGATCAGTGAATCGACGTGCTCTGATAATTCCGCGATGCCCTTTTCGGCGATGGAAGACCGTTTCTTACCTTCGAAAGGAAACGGCCTTGTCACCACTGCCACGGTAAGAATGCCCATCTCTTTTGCCACTTCAGCGACTATCGGAGTTGCCCCTGTCCCTGTCCCCCCACCCATACCAGCAGTTATGAACACCATATCAGCGCCCGACAGAACATCCGCAATCTCGTCTCTATCCTCAATTGCTGCCTGTCTTCCAATTTCTGGATTCGCTCCCGCACCCAATCCCTTGGTTATATTACTACCCAACTGCAAAATTGTTTTAGCTTTGAGATTATTTAGCGCTTGGGCATCCGTGTTAGCGCAGATAAATTCAACGCCGTCAACTTCGCTATTGATCATATGATGAACAGCATTGCCACCGCCGCCACCCACACCTATGACTTTAATTACAGCGGTTTGTGAAACATTTTCGACTAATTCAAACATATTTAGCCCCCTCGCAATATAGAACTCATTAACTAGCGTCAGTCAGCGACTGTTAATTTAAAAATTCCCCTGAAACCACTTTTTGATTCTATTTACAATATGAATCTGTGGCTCGCGCTTTGAATCGTTTCCATCTCTTTCCTGGAATTGCTTTAGCCCATATAGCAACAACCCAACGCCAGTTGAATAAATCGGGTTTCTTACAATATCGGCTAATCCATTAACATTATGAGGTGCACCAATTCGGACCGGCGCGTGAAAAATTTCTTCGGCCAAGTCAACAACGCCTTCCATCTTGCTGGAGCCTCCAGTCAGGACTACCCCAGCTGCCAATAGATTTTCAAATCCGCTGCGTTGCAATTCTGCTTTTACGAGTGTGAACAACTCGTCGTACCTTGGCTCTACCACTTCTGCCAGGGCCTGACGGGATAATTCACGTGGTGGGCGATCTCCGACACTGGGCACTTTTACGGTTTCAACTGGACTCGCAAGCTGGGTTAGCGCGCATGCATACTTGATCTTTATCTCGTCTGCATTCTCAGTGGGAGTTCTAAGAGCCATGGCAATATCATTAGTAACCTGATCTCCCGCAATAGGAATTACACCAGTGTGCCTAATAGCACCTTCCGTAAAAATTGCGATATCAGTAGTGCCTCCTCCAATATCAACTAGGCAGACCCCTAGCTCTTTTTCATCTTCAGTTAATACCGCGTAACTGGAGGCCAATTGTTCTAAAATTATTTCATCTGCTTCTAGTCCACAGCGCTTGATACACTTTTCAATATTTTGCACGGCATTAATAGCGCAAGTGACCAAGTGAACTTTAGCCTCTAGTCTTACACCGGACATTCCCAAAGGTTCTTTTACTCCTTCCTGAGCGTCGATGATGTATTCCTGTGGCAGGATATGGAGCACTTTCTGATCTGCCGGTATCGCAACCGCTTGCGCCGCATCAATAACTCTCTCAATATCAGGTTTCATAACTTCGCCATCCCGTATAGCGACAATTCCGTGGGAATTCATACCGCGAATGTGGCTCCCAGCAATACCTGCGTATACGGAATGAATCTGACATCCAGCCATTAATTCAGCTTCTTCAATAGAGCGCTGAATGGATTCAACCGTCGATTCTATATTTATTACGGCGCCTTTCTTCAGGCCTCGCGATTGATGGCTGCCAATGCCCACAATATCAAGGCTTCCTTCTTTTTTGATATCACCCACAATTGCCACTACCTTGGATGTACCAATATCGAGCCCGACAATCATGTTTTTATTGGCCGCTTCATTCATAGCCAGCCATCTCCGATTAACGATCGTTGTAAGTCAACGATCAGGATTACTGTATGCTTTCGCCTCACCGTACCGCTACTCCGCTTATTTTATCCGAAACGCTCTTAATGGCTATGCCATTGTCGTACCGTAAATCAATCGATCTATAACCCACTGTTCGTGTTGCTGGTTGCCCAGCGTAAAATTCAACAAACCGCTGCAATTTCTCGAATACATCAGTGCGACCCGCTGCTACTGTCAACTCTTCATTTAAGACTAGTTCCCAACTGCCTCTCAGAGTAAGGGTCAATCTCGTTAAGCGTAACGCGGAAGGAAGCAACAACTGGCTAATAGCCTGGTACTGTTCCATGACCCGCAACTGCGATTCTTCCGGGCCATTTAATAGCGGTAAAGCATTTAGTGACTCTATACTGATAGGTGTAAATATCTTCCCATTCTGACTGAGTAGCTGCGAGTGGCCCCATTGAGCTATAGCAACCTGCTCGGTTATATGCAAAGAAATACTCTCGGGCCACAGCTTTTTGATAGTTGCATGGTGAACCCACGGAAGTTGTTCCAAAACCTGTTTAACTCCTGCCATGTCAAAATTAAAAAACCCCGCCCCCATAAACTCTGCCAATAACCAACTAACTTTTTCTTCTTTAATGTGCTGCCACTGGTTTTCAATTCTTACCTTGGATATTGGTCTGTTTATGAATCCCGCGCCACGGTCAAAATTTTGCTGCAGAAATACACCAAAGCATAGTAATAGAAAACCCGTAAGCATTAACAAGATCTTTTTACGATTCAAGAGCTTTAGAGGTCTCGCTCGGGAACCAGGAATTTTTCGTGTAGCATAAATTCCTGACCGGCTTGGTATCTGTACAGATGATTGATTCACTTTCCGCCCTGTTTTAAATCAACTTCCAAGATTCTTAATAATAATTCATCAAAGTCTATGCCTATCTGCTTCGCTGCCATCGGCACAAAGCTATGATCTGTCATTCCAGGCACTGTATTAAGCTCTAGAAGGAAAAACTCGCCTGTCCTATCCTGCATAACATCTACTCTAGCTAATCCTGCGCAACCTAGGCTTTTGTATGCGGTTCCTATTAACTGCTCGAGCTCCATTTGTTTTTTCGAACTTAATTCCGGCGGACAAATGATTCGTGTATTTCTGTCTTCGTATTTCGCCTCAAAATCAAAAAAATCTCTGTCCGTTTCCAATTGAATTGTCGGAAGCAATTGGTCTCCGAGTACACCAGTTGAGAATTCCTTTCCTTCGATACATTTCTCAGCCAATACTTGTTTGTCAAACCCTAGGGCTACCTGGTATTCATTCTGCAGATCGGCAGCATTATCAACAATTGAAATCCCTAAACTTGACCCTCCGGTAACAGGTTTTACGACTGTTTTACCAAATTGATCTATAACGCCCTGCCAATCTGTCTGCTCATTAAGTAGAAGAAAATCAGCGGTACTCAATTCCAACTGCTGCCATATTAGCTTGCACTTGACCTTGTCCATGGCTAGAGCAGAAGGCAGGACGCCACTTCCAGTGTAGGGAATGCCCATTATTTCAAGCAACCCTTGAATGACACCATCTTCGCCCCCTTGCCCATGCAACATGTTAAAGACCAGGTCGGGCTTTGCTTTTTTTAAATCACTGATAATGCTGTCATCCACATCAATCACCGAACTTTGCACACCTAATCTTTGCAACCCCCTGAACACCGCATGGCCACTTATCAGAGATATTTCCCGCTCCGCTGACTGCCCTCCTTTCAGCACGACTACATGCCCTAATTTAGCTAGTATTTCCTTTTTATTTATCGTTCTCATGGGCCATTTTCTTAACTAAAGAGCACAATTTCTTCGTTAAAAATCAATAAATTACTAGTTAGCGAAAACCTTTTTCTGCCAATTTCTTGGCAAGCAATCCGACACTTCCCGCTCCCTGAGTGACCACCTTGTCTCCTCCTTTGAGCAAGCCCTTCAAGATTTCGTGTAAATCTGTTTCATTTTGGACATACAGCGGGTCAACTTTCCCTCGCAGCCGAATGCTTCTGCAAAGACTTCTGGAGTCTGCTCCAGCGATTCTTTTCTCACCCGCTGAATACACTTCCAGCAGCAGAAGGACATCCACGTCGGAAAGTACTTCCACGAAATCCTCGTAGAGGTCCTTAGTCCGGCTATAACGATGGGGCTGATAAATCATTACCAAACGATTATTCGGCCAACCTTCACGCAGGGCTTTAATAGTCGCCGCTACTTCTGTAGGGTGATGACCATAGTCATCGATTAGAGTGACCACTCCATCATCAATTGGGAACTCCCCCTGTACATCAAATCGCCGACTTACACCGGAAAAATGTTTTATGCCATTGCATATGTCCCTGTCATAGATACCTTCATCTGTAGCTATGACAATGGCGGCAGTTGCATTCAGTGCATTATGCTCACCAGGCATGTTCAACGCGAGTTTCAGTGGTTTTTTCCTACCCGGCCTATTAACTTTAAATTCAGTCATCTGCTCCTTCTGTACCAAGTTGGTAATCCTGAAATCTGCATTCCTAGAAAACCCATAAGTTAGTTTAGGTCTGGAGATCTGGGGAAGGATTTCGCGCACGATCGGATCATCGATGCAGAGTACGGCCAGTCCATAAAATGGAAGATTATGGAGAAAATCGACAAAGCACTTCTTCAGGTTTTCAAAATCCCCTCCGTAAGTATTCATATGATCCGCTTCAATGTTTGTTATTACCGCGACCATCGGCTGAAGATGCATGAACGAGGCGTCGCTCTCATCTGCTTCTGCAACCAAGTAGCGGCTTCTTCCTAGTTGAGCATTAGTTCCAGCGCTGTTTAAAAGACCCCCAATAACAAATGTAGGATCAAATCCTCCCTCTGCCAAAATTGAAGCAACGATACTAGTGGTTGTAGTTTTCCCGTGAGTACCAGCGATAGCAATTGAGTGCCGGTAACGCATAAGTTCGGCTAACATTTCCGCCCTAGCTATTAATGGCTTGGACTCGGTTCTGGCTGCCTTGAGTTCTGGATTTCTTCTCTCTATCGCAGACGAATAAACCACCACATCCGCGTTTTTCACGTTCTTCGCTTCGTGTCCTATACATATCTTCGCGCCCAGTGCCGCTAGCCGAGTGGTGTTCGATGAATTGCGGATGTCAGAACCTGTGATTTTATAGCCAAGATTTAACAGCACCTCGGCAATACCGCACATACCGGCGCCTCCGATACCAACAAAGTGTATTGTCCGAATCCGACGCATCTCCGGGACCGCATGCAACTGTTCATCAACCGGCATCTACAAGCTCCATACACTCTTCAACTATTACGTCACTAGCATCGTAAACCGCCATCGCCCTGGCGCGTTGACCGATTTTGAAAAGTTTGTCCCTGTTGCAATCCAAATCTTTCACAATATCCAGGACGGCCTTTGGAGACAGGTCTACTTGATGAATCAGGTAGGCTGCATCTTTCTGCGTCAGCCACCTCGCATTGAGTGTTTGTTGTTGATCGTGATGATAAGGATATGGAATTAGTATTGATGCACAGCCAACCGCAGCTAGCTCGCTTACCGTACTGGCACCTGACCGGCAGATTACCAAGTCAGCCCAAGTATAGGCTTCCGCCATGTCTTCAATAAAGGGCACTACTCGACAGGTAGCATCATCGAGCAAATCTAGTGACCGATAGAGCAGCTTAGTTTCCTGGAGCATGGCACTGCCTGCTTGATGAAATACATGCGGACGATTAGTTTCGCCCCAACCCACCAACATCTCTGGTACAACACAATTAATCGCAGCTGCCCCCTGACTCCCCCCCAAAACTAAGATATTTAATGGTCGATCCTCTTTAAGATTTTGCAAGGTGCTTTCTGTTTTATTTAAACAAACGATGGTATTTCGCAGAGGATTTCCTGTGAATTTAACCCTATTGCTCGAATTGAAAGTACCAGGAAATGACTCCAGTACACGATCGGCAAAACGACCTAATATCTTGTTTGTTATCCCAGCCACGGCATTCTGCTCATGAATCAGTAGCGGTTTACGCATCAGCCTAGCGGCTATGCCTGCTGGCCCACAAACAAACCCGCCCATACCCAGTATGCAATGCGGTTTCACCTTGCTTATAACACTGATGGATTGGGCTAAGGCTTTCAGCAACATAAAAATAGCTAGTATTTTATGAAGCAAATTCGAACCTCGCAGACCCCTTACCGAAATACGGTGTAATACGTACGGAGTACCTGCTAATAATTCATTCTCCATCCCCTGAGGAGTACCCAACCATTCAACGTTTACCGACCGGTTTGTCAAAGCATCTGCAATTGACAAAGCCGGAAACACGTGCCCTCCAGTGCCCGCAGCCATAATTAACACCGTTATTTTTTGAGATTTCACGGTAGTTAGCATTCACTTTCACTTCGTGCAGCCTGACTCGTCAAGGCATTTAGCTGGCATTCCGTTTCGTATTGGATCCGTACCAACAACGCAACCATGAAGCAGCTCACAATCAGACTGGCTCCTCCATAAGATAAGAATGGAAGAGTTAATCCCTTGGTCGGTAATAGCCCGATATTGACACCAATATTTATTATGGCTTGTCCAGCAAACAACAAAGCCAACCCGTAAGCAAGGAAGGCCTCAAACAAGTAGCCCTTCTTTTCAGCTGCCTTGCCGATAGCGAATGCATAGTGGATTAGGAGACAGAACAACGTAACGACGAATGCGACTCCAACCAATCCTAATTCTTCTCCAATAATAGCCAAAACAAAATCGTTATGGGCTTCTGGGAGGAAATAGAGTTTCTGGATACTATTTCCGAGACCAACACCTAGCCATTCTCCACGACCGAAAGCAATTAATGCCTGAGTGAGCTGATACCCCCCTCCGTAAACGTTTTCAGCTGCCCAAGGATTGAGGTAAGAAGAATATCTCAGAATTACATAGGGTTTCGTGAACGTGAGATAAGTTATGGCCCCGACGAATACGAGCAGCATAAAGATGAAACGGTAAAGTTTAGCGCCAGCAAGAAATATCATGCAGAAAGCCGAGAGTATAAGTATGAACATAGCGCCATGATCCGGTTCGAGTTGAAGTAGAGCAGCGGCTGCTCCAATCAATAACAATGGCTTCAAAAACCCAGACCACTTTTCCCGCACCTCCACCAGGTGTCGCTCCAAGAACGCAGCCAAGTAGATCACAATGAATACTTTCGCCAGCTCCGACGGTTGCAGGTTAAAGAACCCAAGATCAATCCAGCGGGCGCTTCCATTGACAACCTTCCCAATTCCAGGAGTCAGAACCAGTAGCAACAGTACGTAAGAACCCATTAACAAGTACCAGCTCGATTTACGCCAAAAGCTAAGTGGAGTGGTTAATGTGAATACTAAAGCAATCAGGCCGACCAGTGCGAAGACGCCCTGTCGTTTGAAGTGATAGAACGGATCACCGTATTGAGCACTGGCGAGTTCTACCGAAGCAGAAGTCATCAACAACAACCCGCTTACTAATAACAAACTAGTGATCAGTAGTAGGGGATTCAATGGCCTAGAGTGCCTCAGCAAAACCTTTTTTTCTCTTGCGACAGTTGCCATACTCATTAAAACCGCCCCACGGATTGAATGAAAGCTTGACCACGTTCTTGAAAATTCTGAAACATATCGAAACTGGCACAAGCAGGCGAAAGCAAAACCGCATCTCCTGGAGCAGCATGCTCAAGCGCAACTGATACAGCATCCTGCATATTATTCGCAAAATAAGTCTGTATATCGTTATCGAAATTTGCAGCCATCTCAACTGCATCTTGTCCAATCAAGATTACTTCTTTTCCCCAACGGTTTATCATTGGAACCAAGGGCCGAAAATCCGCCCCTTTGCTAATGCCCCCAGCGATAAGCAGGATATGCCCGCTTATTATTTGGCCCAATCCTTCAACCGCTGCCATGGTTGCACCGACATTAGTACCTTTTGAATCATTGTAGAATTCAACACCTCGTATGTTTGCTACCCACTGGCACCGATGGGGTAATCCTTCAAATTCTTTAATTGCGGCCCTGATGTATTTCATGTCAATACCCAGTGACATAGCTAATCCCGCGGCGGCTAATACATTTTTAATATTGTGTTGGCCGAATACCCTTAATTCATTAACCGACACAAGTTTTTCAAATTGAAATGCCAAATATTGGTCCCCATCCTCTTCAAGCAATCCCAAGCCATTAGCTCCTGGGCGACTGAACCCATAATCCCAGACCGGTAACCCAAGATTTTTTTGTGGATAGCTGTAATCATCATCGCGATTTATCAAGACTTGTTTACAGCCATTAAAAACTCGCAATTTCGCTCGGTGGTATTCTTCTAATGTCTCGTACCTATCCATATGATCTGGACTTAAATTTAGGATTGCTGCCACTTCAGCACTTAACTTTTCTGTGGTTTCCAATTGAAAGCTGGACAACTCGAGAACATAAAAATCTTTCTTTCCCTCTCCTAGCAAATCGAGTGCCGGCTTAAAATTAGCACCATCGAGATTGCCACCTAGTCCATATTTTTTCCCAGCTTTTTTCAGAATTTCTGCAAGAATTGAGACAACTGTGCTTTTACCGTTTGATCCAGTGATTCCAATAATAGGTGTCGTCACCAACTTAGAAAAAATATCAATATCTCCAGTTACTGGCACACCGGCGCGCCTTGCCGCAACAATTTCAGATGTGTTTAAACTTATTCCGGGGCTCACTACCAATTCTCTAGCATTCTTAAAGGTATCCAGAAAGAACCCTCCCACTTCGTATTCCGTAGCAGGTAACTGTTCTATTAATTCCGACAATCTTGGTGGATCATCCCTATTATCCACGACTTTGTATGGCTTTCCTTTCGAAGCGAAATACTTGGCGCACGAGAGACCGGTGCTCCCCAACCCGACAATTACACTAATACGATTTGAAGATTGTCCTACCACCTATATCTTGGCCCCTTTGTGCTCAACGCAGCTTCAATGTTGCCAAACCGAATAACACCAGCATGACCGTTATGATCCAAAACCGTACAATAACTCTAGGTTCAGGCCACCCTTTTAATTCAAAATGATGGTGTAGTGGAGCCATGCGAAATATTCGTTTTCCAGTCAGCTTAAAAGATGCCACTTGCAGGATTACCGACACAGTTTCCATTACGAAAACTCCACCCATAATGAACAAAACTATTTCGTGTCGAGAGACAATCGCCATCACACCCAGTGCTGCACCTAAAGCTAGTGCGCCTACGTCTCCCATGAAAATCTGCGCCGGATATGTGTTAAACCATAGAAACCCCATACCTGCGCCAACTAGTGCTCCCGCAAATATTACTATTTCGCTGGAACCGACTACGTTCGGAATGTTGAGGTACGCCGAAAACTCACTATGGCCAGCGAGGTAGGAAATGATTCCAAGAGCACCACCTACCATCACTGTTGGTAGAATAGCCAACCCGTCAAGCCCATCCGTTAAATTGACAGCATTACTAAATCCCACGATTACAAAGTAGCTGATCACTACATAGAATATGCCTAGGTCGATAGCAACATCTTTGAAAAAAGGTACGATATATTGAATCTCCACAGAACTCAGCGCAGTGTAATAAAGCACTATAGCTGCAGTAAGACCGATAACTGACTGCCAGAAGTATTTCCACCGTGGCGACAAACCAGCGGGATCTTGCTCGAAAACCTTGCGGTAATCATCTACCCAGCCAACAGTGCCAAACAGTATGGTAACCAGTAAAGTAATCCATACATAATGATTAGTAAGGTCAGACCATAACAATGTACTCATGGCGATACTGACCAGAATTAAAGCTCCGCCCATGGTTGGAGTTCCAGCCTTACTAAAATGAGTCTCAGGTCCATCTTCCCGGACCACTTGTCCAATCTGATGGTAGTTAAGTCGGCGTATCATTGTAGGGCCAATAATCAACGAGATACCAAGTGCCGTTAGAATACTAAAAATGCCTCTTACCGTGATGTATTGCAAAACGGTGAAGTTATTGTCAAACTGAATTAAGTAATCCGATAACCAAACCAGCATTAGTCGCCCCCGCTTTAAGTCAATTCACTAACGATTGTTTCCATTTGTGTGTCACGTGATCCCTTTACTAGGAATACTGTGTCATTACTAGCTATCTCTTTACAGGCTGCAACCAAATCACTCTTGGTAGCGAAGTGTCGTGCGTTGTCACCGAAGGCATGAACTGCAAACCGTGATTGTTCACCTAATGCCCAGAATTCGTCTACCCCTGCTATAGCGGCATATTTGCCCACTAACGCATGCGCCGAAGTAGATTCCTGGCCCAGTTCTTTCATGTCACCAGCAATCAAGACTCTCATTCCGCTAAATGACATTAACACATCGATTGCCACGAAAAATGAATTCGGGCTGGCATTATACGTATCATCAATTAAACGGCTGCCGAAGAGCGCGCATTTAGCTTCTAGTCGACCCTCGATCGGGCCCAAATTCGCCAAGCCTTTTTGAATGTCTTCTAGTGTCGCTCCCGCTTCCATTGCAGCACTTGCTGCAGCCACGGCATTACCCACGTTATGGCAACCGGGTAGTTTCAAACTCAACCTACGTTTACCAGCTGGGCTGTTTAGGGTAAAAGACACACAACCTCCATTCCCCATAAGCACATTACTAGCAAAGTATTCCACAAGACCATTATTACTATTGCACGCACTGAACAAAACTACTCTTCTGGATTTTGCACGCTCTATCCATTGGTTCACATTTGGATCCATTAAGTTCAGAACCACGGTACCTTCTGGTGAGACACTATCTATGATTTCGCCTTTGGCTTCTACGATACCTTGCAGGCTCCCAAAGCCCTCAATATGTGCTGAGCTGGCATTGGTAATTAGAGCTATATTAGGAAGCGCTTTATCCGCGCTGAAGGCAATTTCACCAGCTCTATTTGCTCCCATTTCTATAACCGCAAACCCATGTTTTTCATTCAATTGAAGAAGTGTTAACGGAACTCCGATGGTGTTATTCAGATTGGCGTGTGTAACCAATGTACTTGCCTGGTTACTAAGCATCCGGTTGATCATTTCCTTTACAGTTGTCTTACCTTGACTGCCGGTCAGGGCTATCACTTTGGCGGAACTCCGCTGGCGGTTTAATTTCGCAATTTCACCAAGGGCGGCATGAGTATCCGGCACTCGCAACATCGGGCAATCGATATCCAATTCTTTGGATACTATCGCCCCCGAAGCTCCCTTAGTTACAGCCTCTGCTACAAAATCATTACCATCGAATCTATCACCACTTAAGGCTAGGTACATGTCCCCTCGACTGAGCGTTCGGCTATCGGTAGACAGTTGGGAGAACGTTATATCCCCCCCCATGAGTTCGCCATCTAATTTTTGAGCCAGCGCAGATAAATTAATCATTTCTATCAAACCTTCTAAGCCTCACCGATTACTAATAATTCGCTTTTGTAAAGCGAGCCGCACCTGGTTTGCATCACTGAACATGATCTTGTTCCCACCTACATCCTGATAATTTTCATGCCCTTTGCCGGCCACTAGTACTAGATCGCTGGCTTTCGCATTCTGGATTGCATAGCCAATTGCCTCTGCCCT
>Ga0066839_10000894_pt1 | contig 12846 bp, 15 predicted proteins | sample ETNtaG_10_FD_66733 | JGI IMG/M metagenome (GOLD analysis project Ga0066839, IMG submission 66733) | Marine microbial and viral communities from oxygen minimum zone, Eastern Pacific Ocean - ETNP201302SV82 | ecosystem: Environmental > Aquatic > Marine > Oceanic | place: Pacific Ocean: Eastern...
TTGGCGCACAGGACGCAAATCAGGTCTGTTCCGGCCGGGCGGTTGCCCGGGGTAGTTGATTGCGTGTTTTGTGCGATTTCTCATGCGGGTATCGGTTGAATTTTTCACGAAGAAACCCGGCCCCCGCGTCTGCGAGGGCCGGGTAGATTTACATCAGTTTCCGGTTTTTGCCGGAATGGTCACAGCGAGCGGGCTCGCGCAGGAACGTCATTTCATCCGTCCGGTAGAGCGTCATGCTGCCGCCAAAGACGCAGCCTGTGTCGACGGCGATGACGCGGTTGTGGACGCGTGGCTCCGCATGGGGCTCGTGGCCGTGGATCACCCAGCGCAGGCCATCGTAGCCATCAGCCCAATCGCTGCGTAGGATCGTGCCGTCATCGGATGTGCCGCAGGCATAGCCGTAGATCGATCGCTCGAAGCTGTTCTCGCGTCCACCGTCGAGGTGATGAGCAGGAGCTGCCCCGTGAACCACCGTCATCACGCCGTCCCCGGCGCGCGGATGCCCCTCAGGCATCGGCAGTCGGATCTGATAGGGCAGAGCGAAGATCATGTCGCGCACCGCATCAGCGAAGTCTTGTCCGAGCGGGGCGATCTGGGTGAGCGTGCCATCGAGGCCGCCGCTGATGTTGACCTTGTTGCCGCGCAGGCAACGGGCCAGCTTCCAGTCGTGATTGCCGATCGTGGCGAGCAGAAGACCCTGTTCCTGGAGCCCCAGCGCCAGGCGCAGGACGAGATTACTCTGCGGCCCGCGGTCGGTAAGGTCTCCAACGAGAACCATTCTCCGCCCCTTGGGGTGGTGAAGGTGGATCGGTGCGGCGGATGCCGGGTCGAATTCCTCGATCTGATAGCCGGCCTGCGTCAGCAGGTTGCTGAGCTCGGTAAAGCAGCCATGCACATCGCCGATGATGTCGAAGGGCGCGCCGGGTAGGTCTGGTGCGTTTGTTACGAAGGGGGTGTATCCTCGCATGGCTCGTCTCCTTGTCGTGCCGGAATCGCGATCCCGCGACCCTCCTTCTTGAGGGTTCGCCGGGTCGGGATGGCGCGACTTGCGCCTCTTCCCTGCATCCGAAGGTCTGTGAGTGTTCAAAGCCGCGCCCGGAGGCGCGGCTCTGCCGAAGGTCTTTCATGCGCGCGCGGCACAAGGGTGTTGGAGCCGAACTTCGGGGCTGTATTCCTCTCGCCTGGCGATGCGAGAGGGGTCGTCTCATGCCAAGGCTGGAGCCGGGAAGGTCAAGGCCTCCCCGCCCGCGTGGAGGGTGCGCGGGTTGGAATCAACAGGGCGGCGCCGATCGGCGCGGGCGCCGACGATCAGTGCACACCAGAGAAATCCAGATGCGGGGAGGCTGATGATCAGCCAGGTGGTGGCGATGGCGGAAAGCCAGTCCATGAGCATATCCTTGGGCGTTTTTGGCCGATAAACCGGCAGGTAGGGCTGCCGGTGTAACGAATTCGGTAAAATCCTTCCGGCACGGGCGGTGTGCCACGCAGCCCGAGTTTTGTCATCTCAGGGATTCCCGCAAATGCGCATTTTTTGGCCCTGAAGGGCTATTCGGCTCAGGAGGCGCCGAAAAGATCCCTGACCGCGCGCTCTTCCAGAACGACGCCGTCGGCAAAGATGATGCGCTCGGCAGGGGAATTGCCGTCGCCCTCAGTCGTCAGCAGGATCTTCTCGATGATGAACCGCGTGCCATCCTGGAGGGTGATGATGCCGTCCTTGTCGTCCATGGTGCTGGTCGTGATGCTGTCGCGGGAGATCGAGGACAGGTCGAGGATATCAAAGCCACCGCCTTTTCCAGACAGAAGCATATCGCCGCCCACCCAGTGAACGATGTCATTTCCACCATTGGGCTGAACGATTACATTGGTGCCGTCGGACCAGATTTCGTCGTCAACGATGGTGCCGAAGATCCGGTCATTGCCGCTGGTTTCCATCTGCCTTAGGCTGTGCAGGCGCATCTCGTCCCAGGACAGGGTCTGGTCGCTGAAGGCAAAGGAGGTAAAGCGCACGGCGCTGTTCATTCCGGGTGCGACGGAAAACTGACGCGGCACGGAGATCTGCCCGCCCGCATCGGGGGTGATGAAGAAATCGGCATGGTTGCTTTGGATGTGCGTCGCGGCGTCAGTTAAGGCGAAGGGCAACTCTATCAGGTCATCGTCATGACCGGGGTAGTAGGTGTCGCTGCCGGAAGTGTAGATGATGCGGTCGGAACCATTGCCTGCGTAGACGACATCGTCGCCTGCGAGCGGCGAGATCACATCGTCTGCGTAGGTCCCGTAGAGGAAGTCGGCATCTTCGGTCGGATATGGCTCGAGGACGAGAGCGGAGAGCTCTTCCCGGCTCAGTTCGCGGTCATCGAAAAGGATGGTGGAAGCACCGGCGCGATCGAACTGACCCAAGAGCGTGACCGATCCTTGCGGAAGATCGATCCTGAAATTGCGAGCGCCATTCTCGTCGCCGTAGTCCGAAGCAGACAGCGAGGCGGAAGCGAAGGTCGTGCCGCGCGGAAGGATCAGCGTATTGTCGCCCGAGACGTCATCGATGGTGTCGAAACCGCTCTCATAATGGTGGACTTGATCGCCGTTGCCGGCCTGGGTGAAATCGTTGCCGGGGCCGGGGTAAAAGCTCGCGGGCAAGGCAACGCTCCAGATCAGATCATCATTGCCGCCATAGCCGTGGAGGCAGTTGTAGATCGTATCCTGGGAGTTGTATTCGATCCGGTCATTTCCCGGGGTGCCCTCGTAGCAGACCTGTGCCACGTTCGCGAGCGGTCCGCGCTCGGCGGGCGGCAGGATGTGATCGAGATTGGCCGCGAGGGCGTCAGTGGTTTGGGAAAAACCATCTTCGACCTGAAATGCAAGCTGCGAGACGGCACCGATCGAGATCACGGCCACCAGGCCGAGCATGATCCCGTGTTCCACAAGGCTTGCGCCATGTTCATTGCGCTGAATTTTCATTTTGACCCTCCGCTGCGAGCGGGCGCGCAATGACAGCCCCGGATCGGGGTAATGCAGCACCTGCTGACTTTACTTCGGGGAAATAGACCCCGCGAGGGGGTCGCCGAAGACCCGGGTGCCATCCGGGCCTGAGGTTACCGGCTTATACCGGTCAGCCCATCGTCGCGGCGAAGGAGGCGTTGTCGCGCATACACGCCACTCCGGGACTCGGTATCGATCTCGGTCGACTTCACCCCGACGAACTCGATGGTGACGAAATCATCCGGTTTCAGGGTGCGCCGAATAGGTCGCGAATCTCGCGCTCGTTGAGCTCGACGCCGTTGGCGAAGATGATGCGCTCGGCAGGCGCGTTGCCACTGCCTTCGGCGGCCTGGAAGATCTTCTCGAAGAAGATCCGCTCCCCGCCGGGGAGGCGGATGAGGCCGTCCTTGTTATCCGGGCTGCTCGCGGTGATGCTGTTGCGCTCGACGCTCGAGAGATCAAGCGTATCGAAACCGCCACCCTTGCCCGAAAGATAGATCTCGCCGCTCACCCAATGCACGATGTCATCGCCGGGGTTGGGGGTGACCCGCACGAAGCCGCCATCGGACCAGATCTCGTCTGCATCAAAGGAGCCGCTGATCCGGTCGGAGCCATTGGTCTCCATGGCGCGCAAGGCATGCAGACGCATCTCGTCCCAGCTCAATGTTTGGTCAGAGAAGACGAAGCTGTCGAACTGCTGATCGCGCGGCCCATCTGCCGTGTCGGCAAACCCGCGCGGGACCGCGATGCTGCCACCGCCGCTGTGCGTAATGAAGAAGTCGGCGTGATTGCCTTGGATATACGTGGCGACGGAGGAGAGGGGGAAGGGCATCTCCAGCACATCTTTATCGCCATGTGGGTAATAGGTGTCACTGCCCGAGGTGTAGATCACGCGGTCGTTGCCGTAGCCTGCATAGACAGTGTCATTACCGCCGAGTGGCGAGATGATGTCGTCGCTGTAGGTTCCGTAGAGCGTATCGGCATCGGCCGTGGGGTAGCCCTGGAGAACGATAGAGGAGAAGTTGTCCAGATCCGTTCCGTCGAGATCGACATCGTCGAAGATGATCGTGGAGGCGGAGATCCATTCGAACTGGCCCTCGAGCGTGACAGAGCCCTGGGGGAGATTGATCCGCAGATCGCGCGCCCCGTGCTCGACGCCGTAATCATCGGCCGAGAAGGTGACATCTTCGAGCTTGATGCCGCGCGGCATGATGAGCGTGTTGTGGCCCTTGAGGTCGGCGATCCGGTCGATGCCACTTTCGTAGTGGTGGACCTGGTCACCGCCATTTGCCTCGGTGCGGTCGTTGCCCGGGCCGGGGTAGATGCTGGCCGGCGTATCGAGCCGCCAGGACAGGAGGTCATTGCCGCTGTAGCCGTGCAGGCAGTTGTGAATGTTTCCGCTGCGGTCGTATTCGACCAGATCGTTGCCCGAGGTGCCTTCGTAGCAGTTCTTCGCCACATTCGCGAGGGGGCCGCGCTCGGCCGGTGGCAGAACATGATCAAGATCGGCCGCGAGAACCTTGGAGGTCTCGGTGAAGGTGCCTTTCACCTGGAGGCCGAGCTGCGACACGGCCCCGATGCCGACTACAGCGATCAGTCCGACCAGCAATCCATGCTCCACGAGGCTTGCGCCACGCTCATTTGCCCGTGTCTTCATCTCTATCCCCTTCGAAGGTATCGAGGAAAGGCAACAGCGCGCACAGGATCATCCTGCCCGCGCGCTGTGCCTCAGTTGGGGAAGAGATAGACCCGGAGCATTGGGTGCTGAAACTCCGGGTAGATCCAGAGGTTTTGCCTGAGATTACCGGGCGAGCCCGGTCATCCCCATGGCGGCGGCGAAGCTCGCGGCCTCGCGCTGACGGACCATTTCCTTCGGGGCTTCCTCGAGCTCGACAATGCCAAAACCGATGTCCTGCTCGCCCAGCGCATGGAGAAGTTGCCGAAAGGCGATCCGGGACTCGGTATCGATCTCGGTCGACTTCACCCCGGCGAACTCAATGGTGACGAAGTCATCCGGTTTCAGGGTGCGCTTTAGTTGCCCAAGCGCCTCGCTCAGCGCCTCGATGAGCAGGATGCCCGGCGCCGTGCGGGGGCGGGCGCGGGTGATAGCGGGCCGTTCGATGAGCGTGCCGTGGGTGGAGACGACGCAGCTCGCGGCCGAGCCTGCGGTTGCGGTGATCGCGCGAAGGGTGAAATCAGTCATGCCTGTCTCCTGTCTGCATTCTTGGCCTGGCGTGCTGGCCTCTCCCAAGGGAGGCCAGACAGCCGGGCTGGATGTTCTCTCCGGCCTCTTGGGGTCAGATGGCTGCGCAAAGCGCCACGCGCACGGCCTCGGGGCCGTCGGCATCGACCGGGCCATTGCCATCGGCGTTGACGCCGGAGACATAGGCCAGGAGCGGCGCGCCGATGCCAGCCTGGATCTCGACATGCGTGTCGCCCAGGTGGGGACGAGCGGCGCGAATACTGTTCAGTTCTTCGATCAATTGGTCGAGCTTCATGGAGGATCTCCTTGGTGAGTTGGTGATATGGGTTGATCGGCCTCAGGCGCGAAGGCTGCGCCAATGAGTGGGATCGATAATGCCTTGTCGCGACCAGGCGCCGGCGCGCGCCTGCTGGGCGGCGCGCTGGTCGGCAAGATAGGCCTGCGAATAGCGGGTATCGGCCAGTGCGTGGCCGCGCCGAACCATGGCCTGAGCAAGATCGGTGCCGTCGGACAGGCGCACACGAGCGACGATGCGCCCGTAGCGGTCTTGATCGACGGGCTCGACGGTTGCGGACTTGCCGTCGACAAGCTGCCGCAGGCTGGCTGTGGCGGCCGGGCCTTCGGGCTGGTCGTATTCAGGGGCGTCGATGCCGAAGAGGCGGATCTTGATCCGCTGGCCGTCGTGGATGACGGCAAGGCTGTCGCCGTCGATCACGCTCAGAGCGCCTTCGAACCGAGCCCGGCGACGTGCGAAGGCGCCGATGGCCAATTTGGCAACAAAGCCCAGCAGACGGAACGCCAGGGACAGAAGGGAAAAGGCAAGCTTGAACACCAGCCTGACGAGGAACATCGCATCGCGCATCGAAATATCTCCCAGAACGGGGCCAGTGGCCCGGGGTCTCACCGATGAGGCCCCGGAGCACGGGTCAGGTCCTGGAACCGTCAGGCAGAGCCGGCGTCCAGATTATTTTCCGGCGGGTTTATCCGCCGGCCTTGAGGGAAAGACCGTGTCGGAGGCCGCATCGATCACGCGACGCGGTTCGGGATAGCCGAGGGACGAGGGAGAGCTGGACATGGCGAAAAGCCTCATACCTGGCGTCGCAAGCGGGCAGGCCGCGCATCGACGCCGCCCACGCGGCCTTCGAAAAGGAACTGGGTCCCGGAAAATCCGAGCTCAAACCTTTCGTGAAGGTTTTGCGACAGATCTTCAGCGGCGTGATCGGATTGCAAGTGCGGCGCGAAGCGCGCATTTCCTTTTCAAAGCGCAAGCAGGATCGGAGAAAATAGATGGGATGGATTTCGGAGTTTCTGGAGGGGTTGCGCGGTCGGGAAGCGGCAGCCGAGGACGTGCTCGCAGAGCCTTTGGTTGAGCGCGACGCGCCACCCGTCGAGGAGCGGAATCTTACCGCCGAGGAGCAGGTCCGCTTCGAGCACGAGCATGCGGCGCGTTTCGTCTCCGACATGACACCGAAAGATCGTGCCTTTGTTTTCCAATGCTTCGATGAGATGTGGGAGGAAAACGGCAAGCAGGCGGTCTACCTGCCGGCGAACAGGCCCCTCTACCATGCAGGTCTTGTAAGGGAGAAAGCTGAGGTTGAGGACTGGCCGATGTTCCTGTCCCCCGAGCCCAAAGGGTGCGATAGTTACTCGGGGATGGTCAACAGCGCCATGGGCGAGGTTCGCTCGGCGCTGGTCGTAGAGACCACCGCGCCGCGGCGGCTGGCCGATTTTTCCGCCTCGACAATCGACTTTTCCAACCCTGGCAGCACACCGATGGGGCGTCTGACGGAGTTCACTGGAGCGGCCGCAGACAAGACACGGGCGCATCTTGCGCGGGCCTGGTGCACTGAGAGGAGGATCGATGGCTATGAGCGACGGAATGCGGATGAGATCTTGATCGCAAGTCCCAGGGAGTCCCTGCGGACCTTGGAGGCACTCGATATGGATAGCTTTCGCGGGAAATACCTCACCTCGAAAAAGCCATCACGCGCCAGACCCGATGAGGAAAGATGATCGAGGCAGGGCCTTCAGGAATCTGACACGAAAAAAGCCGCCGACCCCGCGAGGGGCCGGCGGCCATCTGTTTCATCAATGCCGATCAGGCAGCCCGACTATCTGCCGCCAGGGACTGCTTCATGGCCTGCCATTCTTTCTTGAGCAGCGCATCGAACTCGGCACGCGAACTGAGGCCGTGAAACTGCCGCATCGCGCAGCGAGAGCAGACAGTGTAGCTGGCCCCGTCTTCCCACCGGCCGTCAGCACTGCCATGACCGCGAAAGTCATGACCCTTCATGCTGCACACCACTGCCGAGATCAGCGGCCGTGCCCAGCGCGGCGGCAGGCGGTAGTTGGTGGCGCCACCCAAATCGTAAACCGGACGCGAAAAAGTGGTAAAAACGGGCATGATCGCCTCCTCTAAAGTCGGATGGATTTGACCGCATCGGCATCGATCGCGGCGCCGGACTGCCAGGTTGTTCCCTCCGGAGCATCCTTGATTTCGACGCCCGCGGCAATCAGCGCGTCGCGAATGCGATCGGAGGTGGCGAAGTCCTTCTCGGCGCGGGCAGCCTGCCGGCGCGCGAGCAGCGCCTCGATCACCTGCGACAGGTCCTCATCCAGCGAGATGCGATCCTCCTCGAGGGAGATCCCCATCAATTCGAGGCTGGCTGCCAGCCCGGCCGCGTCGCGGCTTCGATAGAGTGCATGCAACGCGGCGATGGCCTGGGCGGTGTTGAGGTCGTCATGGAGGGCCTTGAGCACCGGTGCGGGGACCACGCGCGCGGGCTGCACGCCCAGCGCGAGGTCGCCGAACTTCGACCAAGCTGCCAGGCTGCGCGCCTCGAGGGCTTCTGACCAGTCGAGATTGGCACGATACTGAGCCGCGAGCAGGGCAAGGCGGATGGCACCGCCCGGCAGACGGCTGCGCAGATCTGCGACGGTCGTGAAGTTGCCCAGGCTCTTGGACATCTTGCGACCCTCGACGGTGATCATGCCGTTGTGCAGCCAGGTGCGGGCATAGTCCGCTTTCGGCGCGCAGCACTTGGCCTGGGCCATTTCGTTGTCATGATGCGGGAAGGCGAGATCCGCGCCACCGCCATGAATATCGAAGCTGGAGCCCAGGATGCGCGTAGCCATTGCAGAGCACTCGATGTGCCAGCCGGGCCGGCCGTAGCCCCAGGGACTGTCCCAGCCAGGCTCACGATCACGCGCCGGCTTCCACAGGACGAAGTCCGCCGGATGGTGCTTGAGTGGATTGGGCTCAACGCGGTGCAGGGTTTCGTCGTCGAGCTTGCGACCTGACAGATGTCCCGGCACCGGGTTCTTCTCGGCCGAGAAGAAGACATGGCCTTCAGCCTCGTAGGCGACGCCTTTCTCGATCATGGTCTCGATGTCCTCGACCATCTCGGCGATATAGACCGTAGCGCGCGGCTCGAAATCGGGCCGCAGCACGCCGATCGCGTCCATGTCCTCATGATACCACTCGATCGTCTCGCGCGTGATCCGTCCAATGGCACGGGTCGGCTCGATATCGGGATAGCGGACCTCTGCCGCGGCGATGATCTTGTCGTCGACGTCGGTGAAGTTGCGCGCATAGGTCACGGCCTCGGGGCCGTAGGCGCCGCGCAGAACTCGGTAGAGCAGGTCGAAGACCACGGCCGAGCGGGCATTGCCGAGATGTGCACGGTCATAGACCGTGGGTCCGCAGACATACATGCCGATGGCCGTAGGGTCTGCGGGTGCAAAAGGGGATTTGCGGCCAGTGGCCGTGTCTGTGAGGTGGATGGAGGGCATGACAGCTCCTGGTCGTTCAGGGTCGTGAAGGGGTGATGGCTCAGGCGGATCTGGCCCGACACGGAAAGCTGATTTTCGGATGGCGCTGCATGTCTGTCTCCTTGAAGCAGAATATGGGTTCAGGCAACCGTCCGGCCGCATCGCAAAGGTCCGGGCGGTCTGCCCGGGCCTGTCTATTGTCATCAACCATCCCGTCGGGATGTCGGATCGCGGTAGAAGATGTGCTTGCCGATCTGGTCGACAACGACCATCGCCGAGTTCCAACTCGGGTCCACATCGTCGGTGTGGTAATGGTCGGCATTCATCAAGAAGGGGTCAGGCCCTTCGATCATGGCGACCGTGGCGACTTCAAGGGCGCGCTGCCAGGCATCCATCTCGCGGATCGGCTCGAAGCTGAGGTCTTTGTTGAGGTAGCTGAACTGCACGGGGGCGGTTACTTCACAGACGGTTTCTCCCCAACGGCGGATCGTCCGCATGCGATTGAAGATCACGGTTGCCACGGCTTGCTGGCCCTCAAGGCTCTCGCCGCGGGCTTCGTGGTAGATCGTGACCGCGAGGCACATGAAATCCGAGGCACCGCGCAGGGTCTTGGGCGGTGTCGGCAGGCTCGCAAGGCGCACGGTTCTGTCGAAGTCTGCGGGGCGGGACGCGGGGCGAATGCCCGCGTAGTCAATTTGCGGCTGCTCTTGGGCAGCGGCAGGTTCGAGAGGGTCTTCGACGGAAGAGCCGTCGGCGTTGGCTGCGAGGGCCGTGCCAAGCACGGTCGCAGCAACGAGAGCCAGGGTGCGAAGCATCTGGATCACCTTCATGTTGTTTCTGGGATAGGGGCACTCGCCGGATGGCGGGCCGCGCATTTCGAGCGGCCCGACCTTCGACGGGAGCCTTTGGGGTGCGCCTTGGCGCCCCTGTCAGGCCATGGCGCCCGTGGTCGCCTGGGACGCGGCGAGAAGGCCCAGCGTGGCCTGCCGCGTCGCCTCCGAGAGGCTCTTGCTCTCACTGCTGTCCGCGCGCGACAGGGCGATCGCCACGCCGCGGTTGACGGTTGCCTGTAGGGCTTGCTCGAGCAGCTCGGCGGATTGCGCCATCATCGGATCGCGACCATCGATATCGCCCAGCAGATTGCGGGCTTCGAGAACGGTCAGGATCTCAATGTGATCTCCAGCCTTCAGGGCAGGGGCGGCTTCATCGAGTGCCACTGCAATGCCGGCCACGGTTGCAGAGCGGCGCGAGTGGCCGGGCGCCACCGCATATTTTGCCGACTGATTTCCTTCGGCGTCAAAGACGACGATGCCAAGCCCGATGAAGGGCGAGTTTGACGAGGAGACGGCGTCGACCGCGAGAAGATGGGTGGACATGATGGTTCTCCTTTCAGAATGACTCTGGACCGCGCCGGGTGGCGCCATCCTCGGCACACAGGATGGCGGCCCCAGGCTCGTCTCGGCGGCGAAGCCGCCCCCGTGCCGGGCAAGAAAAAAGCCGGCCTCCCTGCGGAGGCCGGCTGGTCAAGCTTTGGGAAATGAGAGGGGCTCAGTCGCTGCCGCCGCTGTCGCCGCCGGAGCTGGAGCCGCTGTCGCTGCTGTAGCTCGAGCCGCCCGACGAGCTGCCGAAGCTGGAGCTCGACGATCCGTAGCCGGAGCTGCGGGTCGTGTCGTCATCGCTGGCCACCGGCTCGTGGCGCGCGGCGCGGTTCGAGAAGGGGCTCTCGGGCGCGGGTGCGACCGGGGTCGGCGGTGCCACGGGCTTGAGTTCTTCAGGCTCTGCCGCGCGGGCGGGCCGATCGTCCTCGTCGTCCATGTCGTAGACGGGGTTCAGCGGGCTCGCCGGGTGAATCGGGTTCAGCAGGTCGGGGCCGGTGTCGCGCGCAGGCGTGGAGCGCGTCGAGCTTGCCGGGGCATGTGCGGCGCGAGGCTTGGGCTTTGCCGGCTCTTCACCCACGACCATGTTGATGCCCATGTCTTCGACACGGTTGTCGTCTTTGGCGCGGGCCGCTTTCTCCTGCCGTGCGCTCTCTTCCGCGCGCTGGGCGGCGAGTTGTGCTTCGGCCTTGGCCTGTTTCTTCTTGCGGCTGCGCTTGCGCATCGCCATGGCCAGCAGGAAGCCGAGTCCGGCGAGCATGATAATCAGTTTCAGATCCATCTTGTGGAGGTCTCCGTTCGTATCTTGGGTGCATGAGCGGGACGCTCATAAGGGGAATGTCGGTTCGATGGTGCCTGCGCGGGAATCCGCAGGTCAGGCGGGGACGGCGTCGGCGAGGTCTTCCGTTGCCGCTGCATCCTCGATCTCCTGGCTCGCGCGGAAGGCATCGCGGGCGATGTCCCAGATTGCGAAGGCGGCCTCGTCGGTGGCGCCGGGGATGTCGTCGAGACGTGCTTCGATCTCGAGCAGTGTCTTGCGGGCACCGTCCGCGGAGCCAGCGGTCTGCGAAAGGGCCTCGGAGACCGTCTCGCGCAGTGCGGTCTCGGCCTCATCGACTTCGTCGGCATCTGCCAACGGCAGGGTCATCATGCGGCCGATCGTCTTGAGGGCGCCGCCCAGAACCAGGGTGTCGAAGCTGTCTTCGGTCAGGTGGGTCATGATGAAACTCCAGGTTTTGTTTTCTCGGGCCGCGCGAAGCTGGCGCCGCTCGCAAGAGGGCGGCGCCGGGATCGCGAGTGCCTTTCAGTGCGGCTTACGGGCGATGAGCTTGAGGTGGGTGGAGCAGGGGAACCCGGTCCCGAGATCCTTTCGAGCCTGTTCTTCGAGGAAGGGCAGGCGCGCATGGTCAAGCATCTCGATACTGAACCGTGTGGCCACGCGATCCTGAATGCCCTCAAGGGTGATCGGCAGGTAGTTCTCACCCAGCTCGCGCGCCCAGTTCTCCCGGTAGCGATATTTCAGCAGGAAATGCGTGCGTCGCTCGCGGGTCGTGACCAGACCCCAGTGCGCTTCGAACTGGGTGAGAAGATCGAGGCAGCCCGCGGCGCGGCAGGCTGAAAGCAGGGCGGGACGCAGCGCGCCGTCGTTTTGGCCGATTTCCGAGGCAGAGATCGTCATGTCGCGCAGCGCGAAATGGGTGAACGGGCCGTCGAGAAGCCGGCTCCAGAACAGCTCGCCCGCGGTCTCGCCGCCGTAGGCATAGACCTCGTGCAGGACTGAGCTTGCAACGAGGCCGATCTTGCGAATGCCGGCAGCGCGAAGCTGGGCGAGATGCGCCTCAAGCGCGTCCCAGTCGGAGAAGAAAGCACCGCTCGTGCGCTTCGCGGCCCGGGCGACCGCGAGCTCGCTCAGGTCGTAGCCGATCCGGTGAACCCCTGGCAGAACCTCGCTCAGGCTGGCCAGCAGTGCCCCGTCAGCGCAGCCGAAATCGACGATCGCCTCGACGCCCTCGCGGCCGAAGGCCTCGGCGAAAAAGAGCTTTTCCGGCAGAGATTGCGCCATGCGCTGGGCATAGAGATCGAAATGAGCCTGGGCGACGGGTTCGAAGGACATGAGCTTCTCCTCGGATATCTTCCCGCGGGCCGAGGTGCCCGGGGTGCGCTCACGAACCCCGAGCACTCGCGCCTGCTCTTCCTTGCGTCTTTTCCGGATCGGGGAGCGCCCGGCGCCTCCTCGGGAGGGATACTTCGGGCCGCCCTGTCTGCGGCCAAGCGCGTGTCGGCGCGCCTCTCCTGCTCGGGCTGAAATGGCCTGCGCATCTGCGCAGAGGCAGGTTTTGCCGGCAGCCGAAGGCCGGCCGGACCCGCGTCAGCGGGGTCTTGCCCGGGCGGCGAGCCCGAATGACCCTTCCCGAAGGGGGCACGGAAGTTGCTCCCGTCATCGAGCTGGCCTCGATGTCTCGATCCGGATCGAGGGTGATCTTTGGCCAGGTGTCTTGTTGAGCGGGGGCGCGGGGGCGA
>Ga0066839_10000904_pt1 | contig 12726 bp, 10 predicted proteins | sample ETNtaG_10_FD_66733 | JGI IMG/M metagenome (GOLD analysis project Ga0066839, IMG submission 66733) | Marine microbial and viral communities from oxygen minimum zone, Eastern Pacific Ocean - ETNP201302SV82 | ecosystem: Environmental > Aquatic > Marine > Oceanic | place: Pacific Ocean: Eastern...
ATTCGTGATGCTGGAATGGAAGTGATCGTTGGCGACGTTGCAACATCGCGGCGTTACCTGACCGTCGCAGACAATCTGGGCTTTTCACTGCACTCGGTGTTGCTCAAGGCCGGAGTCAAAGCAGACTGCTGGTACAAACATCACTGGGAGGGCAACGTCATCCTGGACGGAAACATGGAGGTTACTGACTACGCAACCGGTGATGTCCATGCCCTGGGCCCGGGTGGCATGTATCTGGTCGGCCCGAAAGACCGCCACCAGATTCACGCACTTACCGATATGCTGATAATCAGTGTATTCGACCCACCCCTTACCGGCACGGAACAAAGGGACGAAGACGGCTCCTACCCAGCAACGGGACCGGTCCCCAAAGGGCCGATGGGATCCGGAGTAGAAGATTGATGGCTGTCTAACATCGGTATCAACCGACTGAGGAGACCAAGTGATGGAGTATGCAGTAGAGATCCCGTATGGTGGCTATTGGTCAACGCCCTTTGCCCGCTGGCAGGGTAGCTTGTCGCATTTGCATAGCCTGCGGTTTGCCGCCCATGTGGCAAAGCAAGAACTCGCTAAGCGCAATATTGAGCCGGAAGTGTTCGACTATGGCGTGCTGGGTATGACTCGACCGGAGCGAGGCTCCTTCTACGGCTTACCCTGGCTCATGGGGCTTGTTGGTGCAGGACATGTAGGCGGCCCGACGGTGTCCCAGGCCTGCGCTACAAGTGTACGTACCCTACAAATCGCCGTTCAAGAAGTGGACTCTAGTATGGCAGAGTGTGCGCTAGCACTAGCGTGCGATCGCACATCAAATGGACCGCATATCTATTATCCAACACCGACAGCACCTGGTGGAACTGGCGATGGCGAGAATTTCATCATGGATAACATGAGTTGCGATCCATTGGGCAACCACTCTATGACGCAGACAGCAGAGAATGTTGCTGCCAAACATGGAATCACGACAGACGAACAACACGAGGTGCTCCTGAGACGCGAACAGCAGTACGCGGATGCGCTGGCCGAGGGTTGCGCGTTCCAGAAACGTTATATGAGCTTGCCCTTCGCAGTACCGAATGCCAGGTTCCGTAAGGAAATCACTATCCTCGACGGTGACGAAGGTGTGCGGTTATCCACTGCCAAGACTCTGGCCACGCTCAATCCGGTTATCAAGGGCGGTACTGTCACCTTTGGTGGTCAAACCCATCCGGCGGATGGCAACGCAGCAATGGTTGTCGCAAAACCCGAACAAGCGCTCGAAATGTCTCAGGACCCGAGTATTCGTATCGAGATTCTCGGCTTTGGACTCGCTCGCGCAGCGCTGGGCTTCATGCCGGAGGCCACTATCGGAGCTGCCAAACAAGCGCTTCAACTCGCCGCTATCTCGTTGGGACAACTCAATGCGATCAAGACACACAATCCTTTCGCGTTGAACGACATTGTGTTCGCCCGGGAAACCGGTGCCGACGTAATGCAAATGAATAACTACGGTTGCTCGCTAGTGTGGGGTCACCCCAACGCTCCAACCGGTCTGCGATCCATCATAGAGCTCATCGAAGAGCTGGCGCTGCGTGGTGGTGGTGTCGGACTCTTTACCGGTTGTGCCGCCGGTGACACCGCTATGGCCATGGTGGTCAAGGTTGGTGAGCGCTAGCCTGTTTGTCGAAAATCCGGTTGGCGTCGCTCAAGAAACGCATCGATACCCTCTCGGGCAGCTGTAGTACAAGCGCTGGCACCGAAGGCTGCATATCCAATCTCCAACGCGTCGGATAGCGACGTTGCCGCAGCCGCTTGTTGGATGGCGTTCTCCATGATACCGAGCACTTCGCGGCTCAAGGTCTGTCCTTCGATAGATTCGGCTCCGATATCGGACAGTGCGGTGAGCTCCACTGGCTGCTCCGGAATACGCCGCGGCGATTCCACGAGTTGCCGAACCAATTCGACGGCCTGGCACAACAATGTTTGGTGATCGTCCGTAACCGCATCCAGAATACCCAACTCGAGGGCGTGGGGGGCATCAAGTTTGTATCCTTGACGCAACATTGCGTGAAAAGTCGCAGAAGCTTGAGGCCATCGCCGATAGGGTACAACCATGGCACCGATTCCCGGGACTATGCCCAAGGTGATCTCCGGAAACTGCAGCCATGCATCATGGACAGCAATGAGGCCGTGGCAGCGTATTGCCAGTTCCAATCCGCCACCAAGTGCCATACCGTTAAGCGCGGCAACCACCGGTTTCTGCATCTGGTCGAGGTGGTTTAGCACGCGAGAACAAACTCGTGAGTACTCTGCAGCAGCCTGCGCATCGCCCAGCATGGACGGAAATCTGCCAATGTCCGCACCGGCCGAAAACGCACGTACGCCATAGCCGGTAATGACAAATCCAAGAGTTTCCTCGTCGTCTTCTTGACTACGGATGACGTCTAGGATCTCGTCGTTGAGTTCGTCATGGAGAGCGTTCATAGCCTCCGGTCGGCGCAGAGTAATGATGCAAACATCATTGATTCTGTCGACCAGTATATAGCGGCGGAAATCCGTGTATTTCGCGAGATCTTGCGATGGCATCGGCATACCTGGTCGGTCCGTTGCCAATTGCGCCAGAATTCGCGAGGTGTGTTGACTACCGGCAGTATTCATTAACTGCAACGGGCCCGACCTAAAGCCAAGGGCCAGTCTACATCCCAGATCTAGATCTGCCTTCCTCCCGATGCCGCGGTCAAGAACGTCCATTGATTGAGAGAATAGGATTCCTAACAGCCGCTTGCGAATCATCTGCGCTTTGGCCGTCGGGACCTTTAGTTTTTCCTCAGCCGAGAGGGTACGCCAGCGATCCACAGAGTGAAAGATCGGCGCAGGTCGATAGTGCTCACCTTCCTCATTGGCCTGCAGGGTGTTGGTTTCGGTGATAATTGGGTTACCGTTGGCCATATTGAGCACGAAGAACGGTCCAGCATAAACAAACTCCCGGGCAACGCTGTCGATCTCAGCGGCACTGGCCTGTTCGAGCATATACCCCGCTTCGTTGCACCAGTTGTCAAACACACGATCCAGCATGAAACACAACACATCCGCGGTAACTAGGGGGACCTTACCAGTGACACAAAACATCCAGCGCAAGTAGGCGATCACGTCTGGGTCAGCCCTATCCCAATCCACGATCTCAACGATGGGGTTACTGAACGCTGGGGCGAAGAAGTGAGTCACGGTAGTTCGCTCGGGGTGTTCCAGGTGAGCAAACAAACGAGCTGCCGGGAGCGAACTCGTATTAGAAGTAATCAGAGCGCGGGTCCCAACCAATGATTCCACTTCACTGAAGATTTCCTGCTTGAGTTTGAGGTTCTCCGTGGCAGCCTCCAAAACCCAATCGCAACCGGCCATCGCAGAATAATCCAGGCTGGTGATAAGGTTCGCCCTGACGCCTTCAGCTTGTCTCGAAGTAAGCTTCCCTCGCTTGAGACCCTTGTTCACGTATCCTTCGATGCGCTGTGAAGCGTGGTCAAGCGCATCCTGGGCAATGTCAATAAGCACAAGCTTAAGGTCCGGGATCGTGCTCAAAAGATAATAGGCGAGATCGGGACCAATGGTCCCCGCGCCAAGGATGGCGACACTACCTGGCAACGGCCGGTCAGGCTGGATTAGGAGCGGGTTGTCGTGGTCGGGCCTGGCCTTATGATTGTTCACTGAGTTCTTTCCACTTGTAATCGATCAATTCGAGGAGTACACCGTTCATCTTCTTCGGGTGGACAAATGCAAACTCGCAGTCACGGAAAGGTCGCGCTCCGCCCACGAACTCATAATCTTTCGCCTCGAGTTCGGCCATGGCCCCTCGCGTATCAGGCACATTGATGCTGATGAGCATCACACCCTCACCGCGTTTCTCAATAAACTTGGCGACTTCACCATCTGCGGAGGTGGATTCCATGAGCTCGAAACCCACCCCACCCAACCAATATCTGGCTACTTTGATTTTTTCAGGTTCGTCGATGTATTCGTCGTCTGGCCCTGATTTTCCCAACACCGGTTCCCACATCTTGCGGGCCTGTTGGAGATCTTTGACCGCGATACAGATATGATCGATTTTGTTAACCTGCATATTGATGCCTCAGTCGGGGTGGCTCGTTGCAAGGGTTCTAGTTCCGGTACCGTGAGCTCGTAGCCCGTATTTCGTTCCGTGCGGATGTGTATGCTCGAATAGCAACGATGTATTCGAAGAGTTTTAGCCGATGACCGGCGTACCGAGGAATCGATATCTTATTCCTATTTGGGTGTTTGGCCTAACCAGTTTTGCCCCGTGGCCAACCACCGTTTAGCCGTAGATACGGCTTCGCTTTCGCTGGCTGAACGCCGAACCGCTGTGCCAGTTTCACCCAAAATGTAGCCAAAACCGCCCGTCACTAACTGACGAAGATCAATTGATGGGCAAATAATACGGATTACCTGCCCGGACCCGATGAACGATCCGAAACTAGAGCCAGAGTGTGTAATATATTGCAACCTACCGGTGCCCGATGGATAAGCAATGATGTCCCGAACATCCGGAGTTTCTGCGCAGGGCGTATCGCCCACTTCAAAACTCCTTGCGAGGTATTCTTCGTGAATCAATGACTACCTAATGTAATGGGGAAAATTGTGAAAGATAGAGGTGCGCAGGAAAATTCTGTAACACCAGTGAAAAGACAACCCACAACAGGCGAGACGATGAGCTTGAAAATTGGCATCGACGTAGGCGGCACGTTTACGGATTTCCTGGTTGCTTGGGGTCACAAGGAGCCGGAGATCTTCAAGGTCTTATCCACGCCTCACGATCTTTCGACTGCAGTTATGCAAGGTTTGAATGAGATCGCTGCGGCCCAAGATCCCGCCACGTCCGTAGGTGATCTGCTGGGAGCCGTGGACACTATCGTGCATGGCACCACGGTTACCACCAACGCCACTCTCACGCGAACCGGTGCCAAGTCGGGGCTGATCACCACCAAAGGTGTTCGCGATGCACTCCAAATGCGTCGAGGTGTTCGCGAAGAACAATATAACAACCGCTACACCAACGTAGAGCCATTGGTGCCACGCTATTTGCGGGTGGGTGTGGGCGGGCGACTACGAAGAGATGGTCACGAAATTGAGCCCCTAAATGAGCAAGATATTGACCGGGCCATCGAACTTTTCAAAAAAGAGAATGTCGAGGCGATCTCAATCTGCTTCATGAATGCTTTCGCCAATCCAGTGCACGAGCAACAAGCGGCAGAGCGGGTACGAAAAGCGCTTCCCGATACATACCTTACGGTTTCAACTGACCTGTTGTCAGCGATCCGGTTTTACGAGCGGATCAGCACCACGGCATTGAATTCCTATGTGGGTCCGATCCTGAACGATTATCTGGAACAGCTAACCGGGCGATTAGAACAGGACGGTTTTCTCGGCTTATTACTGATCATGCAATCCAATGGCGGTGTCATGGCACCTGATGTGGCTCGCCAGGGTGCAGCACTCACACTGTTGTCGGGTCCGGCAGGCGGCCCAGGTGCTGGTCTGGCCTATGCCAAAGCCCATGATCAAGAAAAATGCATTGTCATGGATATGGGTGGTACCAGCTTTGAAACTGCCCTGGTAGTCGATAACCCAATCATGGCAAACGAAGGGACTATTGATCGTCATCGCATTGCGCTGCCAATGCTGGGCATCCACACCATCGGCGCTGGCGGGGGGTCAATCGGTTGGCTGGATGAGGGCGGCTTACTGCGTGTAGGTCCAAAAAGTGCCGGTGCAGACCCAGGGCCGGCCTGCTATGGACGGGGTGGCACGCTGCCTACCTGTACCGATGCCAATCTGGTGCTGGGTTATCTGAACCCGGATTTTTTTGCCGGCGGCAAGATCCCGCTTGATGTGGCCGCTGCCCGGGAGGCCATCGCAGAACATGTTGCCGGGCCTCTGAATATGGACGTGGAAACGGCGGCGGCCGGCATGTACCGAGTGGCCTGCACAAACATGGCACAGGGCGTGCGTGAAGTGACGATCAAACGTGGTTTCGATCCCCGGGAGTTCCCGATGATAGTGGCCGGGGGCGCCGGACCGATCCACGCCTCGTTGATTTGTGAGGAACTGGGGATCCCCCTCCAGCTCGCCCCGCGGGAATCATCGATTCTGTGTGCTGTGGGCATGTTGATGGCCGATCTCAAACATGATTTCGTTCGTACCTTTGTAGCACGCTTGAATACAGTTGATTGGGAAGCACTACAGGGCATGATCAGGGAGATGATTGCTGAGGGTGCAGGACTGCTGGATGCGGAACACATCCCTGAACAACAGCGTGATTTCCGGATAAAGTTCGATTGCCGGTACCTGAAACAGTATCACGAAGTATCTTTTGGAATAGCACAAGCAAACATCGACGCCCGTGATACCAAAGCAATCGAGTTGGACTTTCATAAAGAGCACAATCGACTTTATGGTTACTCATTGGAAGAGCAGAGTGTCCCCGTTGACCTCATCAATGTTCGGGTTCAGGCCATCGGCATGACGGACAAACCAGCCTTCGCTGTGCAAGAGCGTGTTGCCCCAGATCCCTCGGCTACGCTAAAGGGAGAACGAGCCGCCTATATCCCAGATGATCGGAAATTCCGGACGATACCAGTTTACGACGGACACCAAATGAGACATGGGCATCATCTTGCCGGCCCAGCCATTATCGAGCAAATCACAACTACCATTTTCGTGGGTGATTCTTTCAATTGCCTGGTCGACAAATTCGGGTCATTCGCTCTTTACAAAAAGGGTCGCGATGATCTGATCGCCTCGGCATTGAACGGGGTTCAGCCATGATCGAGATCGACCCGATTCTGCTCTCTGTCTATGCACGAACGTTCAAGTCGATCACCGACGAGATGAGCATTTCGGTGCAAAAGACGACTCGCTCGCCAATTCTTTGTGAAGCCAAGGACTTCGTCACTGGGCTTTACGATGCCGAAGGAAACATGTTGGAACAAACTGAGAATCTACCGATTCTCGCGTTCTCCCTGGCACCTGTGTGCAAGTACCTCGTCGAATTCTTTGGCGAAGAGATTTATCCTGGCGACGTTATTTTTCATAACGACGTTTTTTCGATGGGAAATCAGAACAATGACGTTGCTGTTTATCAACCCATTTTCTTCGAAGGCAAACTGGCTGCCTGGGCAGCAGCTAAAGGACACCAGGCGGATATAGGTGGGGCCGTGCCCGGTGGTTATAACCCTAACGCCACCGAGGTCTGGCAAGAAGCGCTACGCATCCCACCGGTAAAGGTCTACGAGAAAGGTAAGCTGCGCAAAGACGTTTGGGATTTGATCTTTGCCAATATCCGCTTCGACATCGTCGAGCACGACTTGCGTGCTCAGATGGGTGCCTGCACCGTCGGCCAACGCCGTGTGGAAGAACTGCTCAACAAGTACGGCAGACAAAGTTTTGAATCCCACAAGGAAGCTTTGTTTAACGCAACTCGAAAAATGATGGAAGCGGAAATCTCCAGCATTCCAAACGGCATCTACTCGGGTGAGGGTTACGTTTATTTTGATGGCCATCACTTAGGAACCAAGTTCACTATCCGGGTCACTATCACGGTAGGTGACAATAAAGTGACCTTCGACTATTCCGAAAGTGACGCTCAGACCGATGGTTTTGTCAACGGAACCTTTACTTCCAGTGCTTCGGCAACGATCCTGACCTTCCTGCAAATGGTCAACCCGGATATCCCGCATAACGAAGGAATGGTCGAACCGATCGAAATCGTCATCCCTGAAGGAAAAATTCTCAATGCAAACTACCCCAAAGCCACTACTTTCGGCAACCACCTCTGCCCACCCAACGCCGATGCAATCATTCGTGCATTGGCACCGGTAATACCCGATCGAGTCACGGCTGGTTGGAACAACCTGCTTTCGTCCCTTACTACCGGGGTCGATCCGCAAACCAGTGAGAGATATGTCGATATCGGTTTTATGGGCATGAAGGGTGGCTCAGGCGCGATGCAGGGCACCGATGGGTACGATCACATCGGCATGATCGACGCGTCGGGCGGTGTTTTAGATCAGGACTATGAAATGTTCGAACAGCAAACCCCGCACCTGCTAAAGAAACACGAGTACACCACTGACTCGGCAGGGGCGGGACAGTGGCGTGGTGGCTTGGGCATAGAAACGGTGTTCGTAATCGGCTCCGACGACACGCAAATGGTGACCTTCGGTGATGGTGATTTTGAACCCCCATTCGGACTGTATGGCGGCCACGATGGGACACTTAATCAGATCAAGCTGACCTACCCCGATGGCCGCGAGGTCATTCCGAACAATAAGGATCTCATTATGGGAGTGCCAAAGGGCACCGTTTACTACCAGACAGCCGGTGGTGGCGGTGGTTATGGCGAACCAAAGAAGCGGGACCGAGACATACTCACCAGCGAGGTTCGTAACGGTTTGATCTCAGAGGAAGCTGCTTTTGAACTCTACGGGCTTCGCCCAGAGGACTAGTTGTGGATTTCGGGCTTTCAGAAGATCAACAAGCAGTGCGCGATAACTTCGAGCGCTTTTGCAGCCAAGAGATAGTACCGCACGCTGATGCACTCGATCTGGCCCATGAGTTTCCGTGGGGCCCCTTCCACAAACTTGGAGAACTCGGTTTTTTTGGCATGCGTTATCCGCAAGATGCAGGTGGATCGGAAATGGATCTGATCTCGTTTTGCCTAGCGATTGCCGAGATTGCCCGGGGATCGATGTCACTAGCCGGCAGTGCAACAATGCAAGCCCTCATGGGCACCAAATTCCTTCACATGCTGGGTAATGAGGATGTCCAAGAACGATTATTTCGACCTGCTCTACAAGGCAAGAAGGTCGGAGCGATATGCATGACCGAACCGAATGCCGGAAGTGATCTGGGAGGAATCGCTACACGCGCCGAAAAAGTTGACGGAGGTTATCGGCTCAACGGTCAGAAAATGTGGGTTACCTCAGCTCCGGTGGCAGATTTCTTCACCGTGTTTGCTAGAACAGGTAAAGACAAGCTGCTGACTATCTTTCTCGTCGAACGTGACTTCGAGGGTTTAAATGTTGGTCGGGCCATCGACAAGATGGGCGTTTGGGCCCTGCCCACCTCGGAATTATCGCTGTCCGACTGTTTTGTGCCGAACAGCCACCGTTTGAGCAAAGAGGAAGGTGACGGTCAAGCCCACTTGCGCCAGTTGTTGGCAGAGATACGCGTCGTTACAGGCGCCATGGCATTGGGTGGCGGGCGCGCGGCCCTGGAGGAAGCGGTTCGCTATGCAGCGCAGCGTAAACAGTTTGGTAAGCCCATCAACCGATTCCAGGCTATTCAACTTAAGTTGGCGGAGATGGCAACTGATATGGAAGCAGCCGAACGGTTGGTCCTCTATGCGGCGTGGCTCAAAGATAACGACAAGCCTCATCACAAAGAGGCGGCCATGGCCAAACTGTTCGCATCTGAAGCGGCTGCCCAGGTGTGTGACAAGGCAGCACGTGTTCTGGCGTCGTATGGTTATGCGATGGAATACCCCGTACAGCGCCACCTGAGGGATATCCGTTTTACACTGATTGGTGGCGGCACTAGCGAAATCCTAAAGCTGATTATTGCAAAGGAGCTCTCTCCATGAGAGCCAATCCAGTACGGGTTCTGATCGCAAAACCAGGCCTGGACGGCCATGACCAAGGTGCGAAGATTGTGGTCCGGGCACTGATGGATGCCGGCTTCGAAGTCATCTACACGGGCCTGCGCCAAACACCGGAAATGGTGGTACAAATCGCTGGCGATGAGGATGTGGACGTGATCGGCCTATCCAGCATGGCTGGATCACATCTTGAATTCTGCAGACGCTTGAAAGAACTCCTGGAACAAAACAGCTTGACCGACAAACTATGGATAATCGGGGGCAATATTCCCGCCGATCACAAAAGTGAGCTCGCAGCCATTGGTCTGGATGGAGTATTTCCCGTGGGTAGTCAGCTGGTTGATATAATCAATTTCATCAACGAGAAGCTCAAATGAACCGGCAAACTGAATCTGAAGATGGCCGCGTTGTCAACGAGTCCGGCATCGAGATCAAGACAGTGTATGCGGCCGAGGATGTTGAAAGCTCCGGTGGTTTGGATATGTTGGGCAACCCCGGAGAGTATCCATTTACCCGCGGCATCCATCCGGAGATGTACCGCAAGCGCCCCTGGACCATGCGCCAGTACACCGGCTTTTCGAACCCCCAGGAAACCAACAAGCGCTTCAAGTACCTCATAGCTAACGGTCAGACTGGTCTGAACGTCGCCTTCGACCTCCCGTCTCAAATCGGTATTGATTCAGATGATCCGCTGGCACTCGGTGAAGTGGGTCGGGTAGGGATGGCGGTCGATTCTTTACGCGATTTCGAGATCGCTTTCGATGATATCGAACTAGATAAGATAACCGTGTCTTTGACAGTCAATGGATCGGCAGCGATTGTCATCGCCATGTATCTGGCGATGGCAAAAAAACGTGGTTACGATATCAAGACGCTGCGGGGCACGGCACAAAATGACATACTGAAGGAGTTCATAGGCCGTGGCACCTGGGTTTTCCCGGTTGAACCCTCTATCAAACTGGTTGCAGACACCATCGAGTACTGCGCCTACCATGCACCCAAGTACAGTCCCGTGAGTGTCTGTGGTTATCACATCCGCGAATCGGGAGCCAACCCAGTGCAGGAAATGGCCTATGCTTTTTGTATTGCCAAAGCCTACATAGACGTTGCTCTGGCGCGAGGACTGGATATTGATGAGTTTGCTTCACGACTCTCATTTAACTTCAACATCTTTGGCAATATCTTCGAGCAGGTCGCAAAATTTCGTGCCGGAAGAGCTCTTTGGGCCAAGATCGTTCAGCAAGATTACGGCGCTAAGAATCCGCGCTCTATGGGTTTGCGGATGATCGCCGGCGGCGGTGGCAGCGGCCTAACCAAGGAACAACCGGAACTCAATATTGTCCGTGGCGCCTACTATGCATTGATCAGCGCGTTGTCCGGTGCGCAAACCATGGCGCTGTGTTGCTACGACGAAGCTTATACGATCCCCACCGAATACGCGCAGCGTATATCCCTCAGGACGATGCAGTTGCTGATCGAGGAGATGGGTTTGTGTGACACAGTGGACCCGTTAGCGGGCTCTTACTACGTGGAAACGCTAACCAACCAGATGCGCGAAGAAATGGAAAAGATCATGGCCGAGGTCGACGCCCAAGGTGGCATTGTCCAATCGATTTCACAGGGTGCTGTCCAAGCCCAGGTATCGGCCCAAGCCTATGAGAGACAAAAACAAATCGAGGCCGGTGAAGTACGCAAGGTCGGTGTCAACTGCCATCAAATCGATGAGGAAGACAAGGACGTGGCATTTCATCCCTACAGCGAAGTCGACGCAAAAGAACAAGCCGAACGTCTTAACCAACTGCGGGACAGGCGCAACACGGATGCTGTGCAGCAAAGCCTGAACAAAATTGTAGACGATGCCAAGGTTGGGCAGAACATTATGCCTGCCATTATGGATGCCGTGCAGGCTTATGCCACGATTGGGGAGATCACACAGAAATTGGCAGGGGTTTATGGGCGTTACAAGGAACCCATCCGATTTTGAAATCAGCAACGAAAATCAAGTAAATGATTGAGCAATACGCGGCACCGATTTCTATCGAAGAAGCCACCCGGGTGATGCAAGAGAGTAATGCCACTGTACTGGCAGGCGGGACGGATCTGATGCTACAGACCGAATCTGGGAAACAGCAGTTCGGCAGCACGCTAGTCAACATCCGCCATATAAACGAAATCAGTGGGATTAGTATCGGGAACAATCGTATCCGCATCGGAGCGCTCACAACAATTAGCGAGATTCTTGGGAGCGATAAGCTGATGGAACTGGTCCCGGTTCTTGCACAAACCGCCGACCATTTCGCCAGTTCACAGATCCGCAATAATGCGACCGTTGGCGGCAATCTGTGCAATGCTTCACCGGCTGGTGACATGATCATCCCACTTCTATTGCTCGATGCTGAGGCTGAGCTTGCCAGTTGGTCCAAAGGTGGTGTGGTTACTCGCCTGCTACCCGTTGCGGAGTTTTTTTCAGGACCCGGCAAGACTCATAAACGCGATGACGAGCTTCTGGTTGCGATTGAGTTCCCCGTACCTTCATTCGGCTTTATCGCCTACTTTAAAAAGTCCGGGCCACGGCCTGCCCTGGAGATTTCAACGATATCAATTGGCGTCGCTGGTGCTCTAGAAAAAGAGGCCTTGCATGCAACAAGAATGGCCATCGGTGCAGCAGCGCCAATCCCCTTGCGTGCCCGGCGGGTCGAAGCCCTTCTCGAGGGGAAACCGCTCCACAGCGCGCTCATTTCTGAAGCTGCCGACGTGGCGGCGGATGAAACACTGCCGATAGACGATGTGCGTGCAACTGCCTGGTACCGTAAACACCTCATTCGTGTATTTACAATAAGGCTCTTAAACGATGTCATTGCAAGTTCCGATTGAATTTACGCTTAATGGCCGTTCAACGCGGGTGACGGTTCCCCCTGACATGAGTGCACTGGCAATGTTGCGGGATAAATTCGATCTAACCGGTACAAAACTCGCCTGTGGCGAGGGTGAGTGTGGCGCCTGTACCATTCTGGTTGATGATGTCAGCGTGAACTCGTGCCTGATGTTTGCTGTCGATTGCAATGGTCGGCAGGTCCTGACAA
>Ga0066839_10000912_pt1 | contig 12646 bp, 16 predicted proteins | sample ETNtaG_10_FD_66733 | JGI IMG/M metagenome (GOLD analysis project Ga0066839, IMG submission 66733) | Marine microbial and viral communities from oxygen minimum zone, Eastern Pacific Ocean - ETNP201302SV82 | ecosystem: Environmental > Aquatic > Marine > Oceanic | place: Pacific Ocean: Eastern...
GCGGTGGGGTCAGGATGCAAGAGAGGCGTGAAGAGCTGGGCTTTCGTCATGATCTGTCTGTCTTTCCGTGGCGGCTCAGGCGTTGAGCACGGGCTGGGCATTGAGCAGAACCTTCTCATCGAAGATCAGCGACAGCCGACGCTCGAGGCGACGCACCTGGTAGGTGAGAGCCGAGCTGTCCTGCAAGCGGCGATGGGCCGATCTGCCGGGCGGCACCACGAGGCAGGCCACCTGGCTCACGAGGCCCGCGTCGATCGGAACGTCGTCGATGCTCATGTTATGAAGCTCTGCTTCTTCCTGGATGAGGCTGGCGATCTGCTGGGTTTCGCTGCGCATGAACAGCAGGCTTTGCGGGCTCACTTCGAGGCGCCAGCGATCTTCGCTGTCTTCCTTGAAGCGCATCACCAGCGATCGGACGCAGGCCATGAAGGCTGGATCGGCGTGAAGTGCGAAACAGGCCTGCATGAGCAGCGGGTCGTCGACCTCGAAAGGCAAGACCCGCTTGATCTCGCCACTGTCGTCCATGGCATTTAGCATGGGGCGGCCGATAAAGGGGGCTGTGGTGACCACCTCGAAGCTCATACCGACGATATCGCCGGGCCTGGCCTCGTTTTCCGGGACCACCCGCGGAGCAAGTGGGAAGCGATCGCTGCGGCCGATCCAGTTTTCCGCAAGATGCGGACAGTGGATAACTCTGGGCGTGTTCATGCCACACCTTCCCGGCGGAAGATCAGCTCGGCCTTAAAGGCGATGGGAGGGTGATCGGGCATAGCCCTCATCAGCTCCTTGGCCAGGGTCTCCAGCAAGAGATCCAGATCCGGGATCATTTCGATCTTGCGGTGCTCGGAAAGCCCCGGGGTCAGGGCAAGGAGGGTCAGGTTATGGAGCGTGGCCGAGTTGAAGGTCTGGTGGTTGTCGATATGAAAGGAGATCTCGTCCTCACCGGCAGGGCCAGCCAGAAGCGCGTCCCGCGTCAGCGTGATCCGGATGGCCCCACCTGCACCAAGCTGAAGACTGCCCATTTTCATTGTCTCGAGCGTGGCTTGCAGCTTCGGATCGGTGATTGCAAGCAGGATTGCGCGCGCAAGTTCAGCATCGCGGATCTGATGGGGAGCCTGATAGGAAAACCCGCCCTGGCCATCGGAAAGACCGAGGTGGAGGCTGCGGTGGGCGGTGGTTGGTTCGTCGTCGTAGAGAGTGAACTCAATCAGGATCGGCGCGCCCTCGGGTGCGTCCTTGAGCGGGTGCAGCACGTCGCGCAGCCGCGCGGGATAATGCGGCGTCTGCCAGTCCTTTGCGATGACGGGGATGTCGAGGAGGAGGGGGTCGTTCATCGGGTAGCTTCCTTGGGCATGATTGCGACCGCTTCGAAGTGAAAACGGACGGCATGTTCGGGGTCGAGATGCACGGCGATGCGGCGATTGTGCCAATCGAGAAGGGCGTCGATCTGCGGCACAGCCCTCAGCGCGGCATGATTGCTCGGCGGTTTGAAGATATGGAGCATATTGATCCACTCCGGGCGCAACTCTCCCGTGGCATGGTCCGGGTCGCTCGACCAATCCTCGTAGTCGGCCTCGTCGAAGGGCACCAGCAACATGGCCTCGGCGCACAGGACAGCGAGATGCTCGGACTGGTCCCGCCCCGTCAGTCCGGCTGCTTCATCGAGCAGTGTCCAGACCTCCGGAGAGGTGAGAAGCGACAAGGCTGCCGGCGCTGCGCGGGCGGCGGACCCGGGATCGAGATCGGAAAATCCCACCCTGTCGATCTCACCGGCATCGTCCATCCGCAGGAAATCCACCTGCCAGGGACGCTCCTGGTGATGGAAGGGAAATGCCAGCGCAACGATATCCCCGGGCCGGGCCTGGGCGAAGGGTGTCAGCGCATCGACCAGACGAAAATCCGGGTTTTCCGCAAATTGTTGGTCAAGACGCCATGGCGAAGTGACCAGCATCGTTTGTTCTTCCCTATTTCGAGTCATAGCAGTTTCCCACGTCTTCGTTTGCAGCCTTCAAGGAAAGGGCTGTAAACGCGGACGGACCAAAGTTCGAGGTGCCCGACTGTCGGGCCGGGAGGCGCAAGGGCGCGACCCAGGCGGACGACGGACATGGTTACTCGTGACAAGGCAGAAAAACTCTACGATCGCATGCGCGAACTCGCTCCGGCTCATGGAGCCCTGTTGCAGGTCAGGCATGGCAGGCCGGGCATCATTCGCAACAACTACCCCCTGGCCTGGCGCGAGATCTATGCGCGCAAGCACTACTTCTTGAGAGATCCCTCGATCCACTGGGGTCTGATTCATGATGGCACGGCGCTGTTTTCCGAACTCAAGCCGGTAGATCCCTCCGGTGTGGTGGGCGACATTGCCCGGTTTGGATTGCTGCACGGCTTCGTCGCAGCCACCGGAGATACAGATGCCCGTTCGATCATTTCCTTTGCCCGCGGCGATCGACCTTTCGACGAGCAGGAGCGCACGCAGGGGCTGAAGCTGGTGCGTGCCCTGCATCAGGCGACTTCATACGAAGGAGCGGTCTTGACGCCCTGCCAGATCGAGGCCCTCAGGATGGTGTCGCGCGGACAGCGCCATGCGGAAGCGGCACATGCGCTCGGGATCACGGAAAGTGCCTTCAAGGCGCGGCTGAAAGCGGCGCGGATCAACCTCGGCGCGCGGACGACGGCGGAGGCGGTGCGGGTGGCGGATGTTGTCGGCGCCTTTCGCGGAGCATCGCTTTACGGCCATTCCTGAGATCTGCGCCATCACGGCATGATGACGATCGGGATTCCTGGCCGGACATAGCGGTAGATTTCCTCCATGTCGGCGTCGCTCACTGCAATGCAGCCGGCGGTCCAGTCAGGGCCCGGAAAGGGGCGGTTTGGTGCGCGGCCGTGGATGAAGATGTCGCCGCCGGGGCTGCGACCGCGGGCCTGGGCATAGGCGCGATCGGCGTTGTTGGGGTAGGACACCCCGAGCGAGAGGTAAAAGGCGCTCTGCGGGTTGCGATGGGTGATGCGGTAGGTGCCTTCGGGCGTGCGCCCATCACCTTGAAACCTCTTGTGGCCCTTGGGGGCAAAACCAAGATCGATGTCATAGCTGCGCAGAATGCGCCCGGCGCCGATCAGGTGAAGCTTACGCTCGGATTTCTTGACGAGGATTTGGCTGACATAGGCGCTGCGGGCTTCGGCTTGGGCGATCCCCGGGAGACTGAGGGCGAATGCCATGAAGCTTGTGAAAAGTGCCAGTGTCAGCAGTCGTGTCATCGCTTCCGTTCCTCATCATTTGATCAGGAAGGAATTGGGCTCGGCGGATTCCGGCCGGAAACCGGATCGGGAATTTCCCTGCGGTTTTCCGGATGAAAATTGAAAAACGGCGACCCCCGCGAGGGGGCCGCCGCAGTTTTGTTGCGCAAAGCGATGGATCAGTCGGTGTCGTCCGGCAGGGCCTCGAAGTCCTTGCGAACGTCGTCAATCAGGCTCTCGCGGGCGGTCTCGCGCTCCTGGTTGGAGTTGTCCTGGACGACCGGCTTGACCTCGACCGGGCGATCGGCGTCGCGGTGGATCTGGCTCTGGATCGTGTCATTGACCGCCGGCGGCGTGTTGTCGACCTTGGGGGCCCAGACGTTGACCGCGAAAAGAGCCATCACGGCCAGCGCGGTGAGCACGCCTTTGAAGATCACGGCGACGGCCGGAAAGCCGGGCGCGGGTTTATCGGTATCGTCGAGGGCGTCATGTGCGGCCTTGGACCATTTGCCGATGCTGCGGCAGGCCGAGACGGCGAAAAGGGCTGCGATGATGAAGAGCACGGCCTGGGCGACGACCTGCCCAAGCAGGAGGAAAGCGGTATCAGTCATATGTGTATCCGTTGGGAAGAGGGGTTTTGGGCGACCCCCTTGAGGGATCGCCCGTGAAACCGGCAGGTCTTACTCGACCTGTGCCTTGACCGTGGCGGGAGCGGTGTTCTCCTCGGATACCGGGGCATCCTTGGTCTCCAGCGCATCCTTGACGCCGCCGATCATCACCGAGGGGTTCGACAGAGCTTCGGTCGGCAGGAAGACGACCTTGTTCTGCGAAGCGGCCAGCTTCTCGAGGATCTTCAGGCCGCGCTGAGCGACATAGGCCTCGGAAAAGCCTTCCTTGAGCTTCTTCTCAACCAAGACCTGAGTCTCGGCTTCCTTCAGCTCGACGGCCTGGTTCAGACGAGCAACCTCGAGGTTGGCCTCGGCTTCGCGCAGGCGGATTTCCTTGTCGGCTTCGGCCTGCTTGATCTGGATTTCACGCGATTTGCGGTTCTCTTCCGCGTCAATGATGATCTTCGGGGGCTGGATGTCAGCCAGGCCGAAGTTCAGGACCTTCACCGGACGGCCTTTGAGGGCCTTGCGGACCTCTTCACGCAGCTCGGCGCCGATCTGCTCGCGATTGTCCATCAGGGTCGCGATGTCGTATTTCGCGACCGTCGAGCGGACCTTGTCGCGAATGATCTGCTGGGCGTAGGTGTTGTAGACGGAGTCGGCGGTGATCTTCGAGACACGCGGGTTGATCGGCTGCGGGCTGACCCGGCCGAAGATCATCTTGAGGTCGCCGGCGCTGTCGGAGGTGGCGAAGGTGCCGCGGACATCGACGGTGATGTTCAGACGGTCCTTGGGCATGTAGAGCTGGAGCGTCTCATTCTTACCGTAGTCCGATACCTCGGCGATGATGATGTTGTCGCACACGCGGCAGAAGCTCGACAGGCGCAGCTTCGAGGGCGGCAGGATCTCGTCCTTCAGGCCCGATGCGGTGGAGATGATGCCACGGTGCGCGGTCGGAACTTCGACGACTTCACCGGTGCATGCGGAGAGCGAGGCAACGAGGCCGAGGGCGAGGGCGAACTTTGCGCCGCGGCCTTTGAGGCCGGTCAAGAATTTCATATTCTTCCTTTCTGAACTGCAAACGGAAGCGGGATGTCCCGCTTACCGAGGGACATCCCGTTCCGACTTGCGGTCCGTTCGTCCCTTCTCGTGCAGGGAATTTCCGTTCACTTCCCTTCGGGCGGAAACGATTGGACGATTTATTTTGGGATTTTTTTCGGATTGAAGGCTGGCGGGGCCTATAGCCCCCACACCGCAGGGCCTCGCCATTGCTGGCGAGGGCGCCGGGTCAATCCATGAAATGTGCGAGGTGGTCGTGAATGAGCGCGCGCCGTGCCGCGTCCGCCCCGACGACAATCGGAGCGTCTTCGAATGGAGACCAGGGCCGGCCGTCGAGGTAGAGCGCACCGCCGCCTTGCTCGGAGAGCGCCAGTTGACCTGCGATGTGGTCCCAGGGTGCGCAGCCGCTGGAAACCGAAAAGTCCATCTGCCCCATCGCCATCATGCGGTATTCGTGGCACGAACATCCCAAGGACATCACCCGCCCCAGTTCGCGGCTTGCGCGCTCAAGATCGGGGCGCAGGGCTTCGCGGAACTGAAAGATCTGAAGAAAGCCCTGCATGGCTCCGGGCACCGGATCGGGTCGCGGCGCGCCCAGTGGACGGGGCACTTCCTTAGCGCGGCAGTAGTAAACGCCGCCGGCTCGCGAGGCCTCGATCCAGTCATCGGCAAGCGGGTCGTAGAGACAGCCCCAGATCGGGCGGTGGCCATCAAGAACCGCCATCATCGTGCCGAAGATCCCGAGGCCATGGGCAAAATTCCATGTGCCATCGACGGGATCGACCACGACCGTCAGGCCCTGCGATGAAATATCTTCGAGGATATTGGGGTCGGCCGCCACGCTCTCCTCGCCTACGAAATTCGCCCCGGGAAGGATGTGCCGGACGGCGCCCTCGAGACGGATTTCCGCCCGTTTGTCCGCTTCGGTTACCAGATCGCCCGGATGGGATTTTACCGAGATGTCGGCAGGCGCGAGGTTGCGAAACCGCGGCAGGATTTCTGCACGTGCGGTCGCGCGGATTTCGCCCACGAGGGCGTCGGTGATATGTTTGTCGAGCATGGAGCCTCTGGGTTTGATATTGCGGCAGACCCGGAAGATGGGGTCATCCAGTCTCCTTGCCGAAGCCGGAATGTCGCCTTTCTTGTTTTTCAGGTATCGGCGGTCCAGTTAAGCGCGCGGTCGAAGTCCTCTTCACTCATCGGCACGCCGGTGCGGCAGATGCGCAGAAAGATGCTCTTGGCCTCCTGGGCCGTAGCGCCTTCGATTTCGGTCTCCACCATGCGGGCTTCGAGGAAAGCATGAAAGACGGCGTCCCAGCGCGCGACAAAGGCGTCGATTGCTGCCTCCTCGATGCCAGCGGCCTGCCATCGATTCCAGGCTTCACGTAGGACGGCCATGCCGTCGCGGAAAAAAGCGCTGGTCGGCAGGCGCAGATGGTGGTCGACCTGGTCTTCGGCAACGAAGAGAAAACCATCTGCTTTTGCGTCAAAGACCAGCACTTCACCAGTGTCCCAGGCGGCCGCTTCAGCCTCCGAGAGGCTTGCACGGAGCGCCGGCTCAAGCTCTACTCCGGTCATCCAGGCGAAACTGGCGAGACGGTTTTGACCATCAAGGATGAGGCCGGGCTGACGACCTTCACCCGGGGTGATCGGTCCAAGTCTCGGGCGGGCGACCTTGGAAAGGTCATGCGCGTCGTAAGGGCGCCAGGTGAGCAGGCTGCCCAGCGGCAGGCCGTCAGCGATGCTCTCGCACAGCTTCAAGATATCAGCCTGCTGCCAGACGTAGGACCGCTGCATGGCGGCAGGAACCAGGTCTCCATCACGGACGCGGTCGAGGATCTGGTTCAGGAAGACGGGGTTCTGACGCACGCGCATGAGTAATCTCTCCTTGGTCGGGCCGGCGGCGGAGCCAGCGCCCTACAAGGTGCTGCCGCCGTCCCGCGCCCAGGGGCTTTCTGAGTGGTTTTCCGAGGGGGTATCCCCGGTCGTATCGGCCTGCTCCATGGCTTCGATCTCGGCTTCGATCGCGACCTCTTCATAGACCCCAAGCTCGAGCTCGGCCACGACAGGCGTGATGGGTGCAGGCGCGAAGGTGCCTTTTTCCTCGAAGCTCGGTCCCTCCACGAGGTAAATGCGGAAAAGGCCGTAAAGGGCAATGGCGCCCTGAAGCGCTGCGATGAAAAGCAAAAGCCCGGCCGGACCAGCCTGTTCCATGACGATACCTGCGATCACGGGCCCGATCGCCGCACCAATCCCCATCATCAAGACCAAACCGCCGGCCACGGCAAGAAGCGCGGTGACCGGCGCGCGGTCGTTGACGTGCGCGATGACGACGGAGTGGGCAGGCAAGATCATTGCACCAATGGCCACGAAGGCGGCCAGCAGAACCCAGGCCGGCACCGCGCCACTCAGTGCCAGGATGGCGAGCAATGCAGAAGCGACGGCGGTTACCGCAATCACCACGAGGCGGCGATTGACGCGGTCCGACAGCGATCCCACGGGATATTGCAGGGCCACACCGCCCACGACGAAGGCCGCCATGAGAAGCGCGATCTGGCTTTGATCGAGGCCCACACGCTGAGCATAGAGTGGCGCCAGGCCGTAGAAGGCACCGTAGGTGGCGCCCAGAAGCAGCATCGCGATGGCCCCGAAAGGCGAGAATTCCCACAGTCGGCGCACCGAGGGACTCTCCTGGTCTCCCTCTGAAATCGGGGCGCTGACCCGGCTGAGCGAGATCGGCACCAGTGCGACCGACATCAGGATGGAGACAAGGACGAAAAGGGTGAACTTGCTCGGCTCGGCAATGGTGAAGAGGAGCTGGCCGACAATCCCGGCGCCCATGGATGCGATCGAGTAGAGCGAGAGCGTGCGCCCGCGGGTTTCAGGGGCGCTTGCGGCATTGAGCCAGCTTTCGACGACGATGATCAGCCCGGCAAAGCAGAACCCGGTGATGGTGCGCACGATGATCCAGGCGGCCGGATTGATGAGCAGCAGGTGCATGAGTGCCGCGGCAGACCCAAGCGAGGCGAGAGCTGCGAAAACCCGGATATGGCCTGCCTGCTCGATGAGACGGGCAGCCCAGACCGAGCCCAGGCACATGCCTGCGTAAAAGCCTGACATGACGAGGCCGGTCGAGGTGGCAGAGAACCCCTCAAGACCTGCGCGCACGGCGAGCAGCGTGCCCTGAAGGGCATTTCCCATCTGCAACAGGGCAAACCCGAGCAGGAGGGTGGAGAGCGCAAAAAGCGTCGTTTTTGTCTGTTGCATGTCGGAAAAACCTTCTCGCCGGGTCGCTCGCATGGGGCGAAAAGACCTCGATGGGCGGGAGTTGGTTTTTCCTGTCTCGCTTCGTAAACGAAGCGGGCACTTTTTTGCGCTCAGCGCGAAAAAAGTTGCCCCAGTGCATCCTCGCCTGGCCCTTGAAAGGCAAGGCCCTGGGCTTCGGCGATGATATCGAAGGTCGGCGCGTAGAGGGCGCGCCAGGTCTCGAACGCCCGCCGGGCCCTGGCAATGATCTCGATCGCCTGGTGATGCGAGGAGGCGTGCGGCAGAACCAGCGTGCAGACATGGGAAAGTGCGGATGCACCATCGCCCTCGGCGGACAATGCCTCGGCATGGGCATAGACCGCATCGTCGAAGCCGTTCTCCCCCACAAGGGCGAGGTCTTCCATCAGCGTCAGCGACAGATGCGTGCCCTGGGGCGCATGGCGCATCGGTCCGGTTCGCTGCATCCAGTCTTCGAGATGCGACAGCGATCCGAGATAGAGCAGATCCCGTGCAGCCTGACCGGCCCAGGCCTCCGGCATTCCAAGGTCGCGCAGCTCGGAACTTGGAGCGGGAAGGCCCGTATAGTTGCCTTCGGGGTCGTGCACGAGAAGGCGCGGCCGGGCAACGGCCACGCATTCATCCTTGGTTGCGATGAAAGGCAGCTCGATACCGAGCACACCGGGCAGCGAAAGAAGTCGATCGCGCGCCTCCTGAATGCCGGGGTAGAGCAGCGGCTGGTCGGCGGGCTCTTGAAAAGCCGGGAAGGTAAAGGTCTGCATCAGGCGATCCTTTCGATGTCCTGCCTGCTGGGCATCGCAAGCTCGAGGTTGAGATCCGCCAGGGAGGCGTCGACATCCAAGCGGCTGAGGCCGCGGTATATCTCGAAGTCGCGCATGACCTCGTCGGGTTGCTCGATCGCCCGGTGCGCGGAGCCAGGCCCGGGGATGAGCAGAGTGCACAGCGGCGCCCTGAGGGCCTGTTTGTCGGGAGAGATACGGAACATCTCGATGTTGTTCTCGACATAGGCGCCCGGATCGTCGTGGCAGAAGACCAGCATGCTGGGCAGGATCAGCACGTTGACATTGTGCACGTCAGGTCCGATCTCCGCATCATCGGTGGCGGCCTCGAGTTGGCTGTGCAGGGTGTTGTCGCTCATGAGCTTCAAGAGAAGCTCGGCGAGGACCAGCCGGCGCTCGACATCAAGCCCAGAGGAGGCATGGAGCGCTTCGGTGCTCGTGATCCTTCTGCGCAGGGAGTTGGTCTGCACCAGAAGGCGCGGGGCGAAGCAGGGAAGCACCTGGTCCTTGTCGATCCACAGCGGCATGAGGAGACCTTTGAACCCGGTCTCCTCGTTGAAGATCTCGGGGTTCTGGGCGACCACCGAGGGGATCTCGGCGCGTCTGAGGACTGGGTAAATCGACTTTTTCATCGGAAAATCCATAGCTGAAAGAAAGACAGGCAGAGGGTCAGGGGTCGATCAGAATTTCAGTGGGCCCGCTCGGGACAAGCACGAGATCCTTGTTGCGTCGCCCTTCGGGCCAGCGCGCTACGTAGAGCTCATAGGCATCGCGGATCGCATGCCAGCGCCGCATCCCGGCATGCCCGCCACCCTTTGTGGGCATGACAAGGATGGCGCCGAGCCCGGCCTTACCCTTCTCGCGCAACGGGATCTGGGGAAAGAGACTGACATGCTCCTCCCAGTAGGAGATCGGCATCTCCGGCATGAAGATCATCGCATCGCGCAGGTAAAGCATGCAAAAATCACCGGCGGTAGGGATTGTGTTGCCCGCGGCGCGGTTGATCTTGGAATGGGTGAAACGCGAGGCCGCACCAAAGCCCGACATGCAGATCGCATCGGCAAGCAACCGGCGCTGATCGAGCGGGAAGTCCTGGAAGATCTCCTGGTAGGGGCGGTTGCGTCTGCGTGTATAGATCGAGACCTCCGGCGAAATGATGATGTCATGCGTCTTGTAGCTCACCTTACGCTCGATGATGACAGGCTCTCCCTCCTGTGCCTCCCCCCAGCTGGCCAGCGCCGCCTGCATGGGCGCCACCGCTTCTGGAGAAATGTATTCCTCCTCGAGGGCGCAGAGCGTGAAGGGGATCTCGATGTCTGGGGTCGTCATGCGGGATACTGCCTTTCGGGACCGATGGCTTCCGCGATGATGCGGGTGCTGGTCGGGATTTCGAGGGTCACGCCAAAACGGCGGGAGATGATGTCATGCGCGCCCTTGTCTGCCACATAAAGGCGCGCGATATCTGCGCGCACCCGCTCGGCAAGGGCGATCCTGGCATGGTTGGAATGGGCGGGACCTGCGGCCACGGCGCCCAGCATATGTGCAACCCAACCACGATCTTTGATCGCTTCTTCTGAAGGAAACCCCTCGCTCATCATGAGCGCCTGAACATCCGCATGTTCGATGAGGATGCAGCTGCGGGTGATCGCGACGGTGATATCGGGGTGTTCGCCGGCCTCGAGCCCTTCGACGAGATCGTCTACAAACATCGACAGGCGTGTGAAGCTGGAGGCGGTCTGGATCAGTCGGTAGAGGGCCGCCGGGTCGAAATCCTTCTCGGACAGAACGCTCCAATGATTGATCGAGGCCTGAGGGCATCCCGAGGTGCAGGGGCCGTCGTCGACGATGAGACTTGGGTTGGCAAGCAGGTCATAGCTCGTCTTGGAAGGCACGAAGGTCAAGCCGATGCCGGCGAGACGCGGAAGGTCTTCGAAATGCGGCGACACAAGATCGAGCAGCTGATGGATATCCTCATCGGGAGCCAGAAGGACCGGCTGGACGGCGTGAGTCTTCATGGAGGACTTCCTCAAAGATGGACGCGCTGGAAGAACTCCAGCTCGGGATGATTGGAAAGCTCCATGAGCTGGTGATTGGAAACGCTTTCGAACTTTATGCGGTCGGGAAAGGACATGGCGACCTCGCGCACACCCCATTGCACCATCTTGCCGTCCCGGGTCATCAATCTGGCCTTGTCGGGATGAAGGAGATCCTCGCGTTCGAAGTTGACGAACTCCAGGGGCGTTTGCGTCCCGAAGATCGCGTCGATACGGCCCAGAAGTGCCAGCAGCATGGGCTGGTTGCCCGATGGCATCTCATTGGCCACCATCGGCACGAGATCGGAAGCCACGGGCCCCATCTCACCGATGAACTGAAGAAGCACGCGGGTCTCGACGTCGCGGTAAAACAGCGCGCGCAGCGCGAAGGGATCGCGCGGCGTTCGGGTCCAGGTGATCAACGGACGCGCATCTTCAAAATAGAGCGAGAGCATCAGGCGTGGGGTCATCCGGCATGCCGGCACCGATCCGTGATCGATCGTTCCTGAAAGAGACATATCCTGCTCTCCTGCTTGCCGGCGCATGCCGCGGGGTTCGTCTTTACCCCGGGGCATGAGCGCGCAACAGCGGGACGGCGGAAATTCGCGCCTATCCCGTAAGGGCCGCCTCGAAGTCTTCGATGCGGGGCGGGCGGATGTCGACCTTGTAGCTGCGAATGAAGCGCCCCAGCAAATCGGTATATGCATCCGCCCAGATGGCGCAGCTGTGCTCGAGCGATGCCATGAGACCAAGCCGATCATGATTGCTATGCGCCTTGCGTGGCAGAACGCTCAGGACCATCTGGCGGTGCCAGTCTTCCAGTTCCTGGGGAAGGGTCATAAGAAACCGGGTCGTATCGGATGCACTCACGAAGAGCGCGTCGCGGGTGAGAAAGACCCGAAAGGCGCTCTTGCGCGTGTAGTCATTGGGGCATGTGACCCCCACGCGCTCGAGGGCCACGGCTGCCGGCACGGAGCCAAGGATGAGCTGCTGAAGACGAAAGATTTCCGCGGCCGGGAGGTGGCGGTCGAGATGCTCGGCCCATTGGGTCATGTAAATGCCGGGGCCGTCTTCAAGCTGGGCGCGCACGGCGCAGACAATCCCCGCCAGGGGCGTGCGCATGTCATCTTCGTGAACGAAGGTCACCTCCACGCCCACGAGACCCTCGACGCGATCGAGGATCGGCGCGGCCGCGGCAAGCAGTGCAGTTACACCGGGATCTGCCGGCAGGCAGGCGGCCTCAATCTTGCGGGTGTCTTCGGTCATCAGGTTTCTTTCACTGCTGAAAGCATTTCGGTCGGGCGCGGCTCGTCGATCCGCAGTCCAAGCACATCTGCCCAGAGGGCGGCCTCGTTCTTGCGAATGGCGGTCCAGACCCGCAGGGCGTCGAGGGCCTTGCGATGCACCTCCAGGGCTTCGTGGTTGCTTGTTGCCGATCGTGGCATGACGGACAGAACAAGTTGCCGCTCGCCCTGGGTCAGACCGGTGGGGTCGACCTTGTCGTCGATCGCCATATCCCGCAGCATGTCGAAGGCGCCCTGCATCTCAAAAATCACCGCGTCTGGCGTGATCAGCGTGGAGAAGGGCTGCGCGTCGCCTGTCTGCCCACCCTGCTTCCAGATCGCGCGCAAGGTGCGATCGAGGGAGA
>Ga0066839_10000915_pt1 | contig 12616 bp, 9 predicted proteins | sample ETNtaG_10_FD_66733 | JGI IMG/M metagenome (GOLD analysis project Ga0066839, IMG submission 66733) | Marine microbial and viral communities from oxygen minimum zone, Eastern Pacific Ocean - ETNP201302SV82 | ecosystem: Environmental > Aquatic > Marine > Oceanic | place: Pacific Ocean: Eastern...
CGGATCCGGTATCGCACACAGGCCGGCATACGAAAGCAAAACGACCAACGATGTCCAATGCCATACATCCATTGCCACAACCGTGAGCCACGCGCTCACAGGATTCTGTGTGAAGTTGTATTCAACCCCCATGCCATTAATTGCCCGACCCAGCAATCCGATATCCGGCAGCGCGAAGATATTCCACATTGCACCAACAACGTTCCATGGAATCAGCAAAGGGAGTGCCATCAGTACCAGACAGATAGATACACCTATACCTTGCCGCGGCATATTCAGCGCAACCAAGATACCAAGCGGAACTTCAATTATGAGTATAGTGAAAGAGAAAAGTACTTGACGACCAAGAGACGCATGGAAACGTTCAGATCTCAATACTTCTTCAAACCATTTCATCCCTTCCCAGAAGAATACGTTATTGCCAAAGGTTTCCTGAACAGAGTAATTGACCACTGTCATCAGAGGAATGATGGCATTGAATGCCACTAACAGAATCACCGGCAGCACCATAAACCAGGCCTTCTGATTCGACACGCGATCAATCATCTAGGTGTCCCTCCGTCCACAATCCAGCCATCCTTATAAATCTGGATCGAACTACGGTCAAAACGGATACGCAGGTTCTCACTCGGTATCCGTTCCCCTTCTTTGACAAAGATCTGTAGTGCCTGATCCTCGAATTCTGCCCGCACAATACAATAGTGTCCGACATCGTCTATCCGCGTGATCGAAACCTGAAACCCCTCCGGGTCAAGCTGGATACATTCTGGCCTTATTCCCAACACCAGGCCGGAGCACTTTTCATGATCAGCGAAAGAGCGGTTTACCGGGATTACAGACCGCCCCACAACCGGCTTGCCGTCGACAATCTGGCATGGCATCAGGTTCATTCCGGGTGAGCCAATAAAATGGCCGACAAACGTATGCTCTGGCCTGTCAAACAGGTCTTTTGGGGTGCCGACCTGAACAACATCACCGTCATGCATGACGACCACTTCATCGGCGAATGTGAGTGCCTCGGTCTGGTCGTGGGTTACGTAGATCATGGTAAAACCGACGCGCTGGTGCAGTCTCTTCAGTTCAGATCTAAGTTTCCATTTGAGGTGTGGATCAATCACCGTTAAAGGTTCGTCAAACATAATTACATTAACGTCTGACCTGACCAGGCCCCGTCCGAGTGAGATCTTCTGCTTGTTATCTGCCGTGAGCCCGACCGCACGCTGATCCAGCATCTCACTCAGATCCAGCATGCCAGCCACCTCTTTGACCCGCCGATCGACTTCTTCTCGTGCAACTCCTCGGTTAACCAGCGGGAATGCGAGATTTCCGTACACCGACATCGTGTCATATATGACGGGAAACTGGAATATCTGGGCGATATCTCTCGTTACAGGGTCCTGGGCCGTTACGTCAATGCCGTTAAAGAGAACAGCGCCTTCGGTAGGGCGCAACAAACCGGAGATAATATTCAGCAATGTGGTCTTGCCGCATCCTGACGGACCAAGCAATGCGTACGCGCCACCTTCTCGCCAGGTAATGTCAACGCCACGGATAACGAAGTCACCCGGAGCCGTCGCATTCGACTGGTAACTGTGCCGGATCTCTTTAAGTGTAATCTCAGCCATAAGCCATTCGAATTCTGCTGCCACTGGAATCAAAGACCAGCAGGTTCGCTGAACTCAGAAACATATCGACCTTTTGTCCAGGATCCCATTGATACACCCCATGCACTTGGGCAACCCACCGATACTCACCCAGGCCCAAGTGAACAAAACTCTCCGAACCGCTGATCTCGGTAATCAGGACCCCGCCAGAAATCTGTAACTCTGACTCGTTGTTTGACTGTAACTGGAGGTGATGGGGCCGGAATCCAACCTGGTAATCACCATCTGGAAGATCGCTGTAGTGGCCTACTGGCCAAGAAGCAAAACCGAGTTGGAAAGTGCTTCCTTCCTTTCTTGCATTAGCGAGATTTAGCGGGGGGTCAGAGAAAATAACCGCGGTAAGAAGGTCGTTTGGGTTCCGGAATACCGTATGGGTCGGCCCGAATTGGGTGATTCGCCCTTCATTCAAGGCGGCTGTATTCCCTGACAAAAGCAACGCTTCTCCCGGTTCTGTCGTTGCATATACGACTGTTGCTCCACTATTTTCAAACAGTCGCGGCAACTCCTCGCGCAACTCCTCTCTCAACTTGTAATCGAGATTAGCCAGTGGCTCATCAAGCAATACCAAGCTGGCATTCTTAGCCAGAGCACGAGCAAGGGCGGTTCGCTGTTGCTGTCCTCCTGATAATTCCGACGGAAGTCGATCCAGCAGCGGGCCAAGCTTCAGAAGTTCAGCAATTTGATCGACCCGCTTTCTAACGGCAGCGGTCGACTCACCATTGAGACGCAGCGGCGACGCAATATTCTGAAATACCGTCATCGCTGGATAATTCACGAACTGCTGATACACCATCGCGACTTTGCGCTTCTGGACCGGCATGCCGGTGACATCTTCACCAGCAAAAAATATCTGCCCAGTGGTTGGTTTATCCAAACCGGCCATCAACCGCATCAGCGATGTCTTGCCTGCCAGCGTCGGCCCCAACAAGATATTAAAACCCCCGGGGGTCAGGGTGACACTTGTGGGATGAATATACACAGAAGAATCGACGCTTCTGCTGACATCCCGAAGTTCCAGGCTCATTATTCTATTATCTCAGGCGGCAGGTTGTCTGAGACTAGCATTGCGGCTACGAAATCAGTAGCGATCTCGACATTACTGATAGCACGATTACCACTTTGATAATCCGACAAGAAAAATGGGAGGGCCGGATGACTCCAGCCCCCCCTTTTTTTGTAGTCCCAACATCGGATGGAACGCGGTGGGTTTAGCGTACCAGCGTCAACTGCTAGCCCAGCGCTTTACCAATTGATCGTAATCTACCGTTTCACCCTGAGGCTTCTCGTTGACCTTAGCTTTGGGTGACCCCGGTTGACTGAGCCAGTAATTGGGATCTTTTTCCTCGTTCAGGCGAGGGCCACAACCACCGTAGATATTGGCCCCTTCATCCGCTTTCTGCATGCGGGCCATTACCTGATCCATTTCCCCTGCGAGGCGATCCATTGCCTCCTGTGGCGTGAACGCACCTGAATTCACATCCCCAATCTGCTGCCACCAGATCTGAGCCAGTTTCGGATAGTCCGGAACATTCACACCAGTCGGTGACCAGCGGACACGGTCTGGAGACCGATAGAACTCAACCAAGCCGCCCAGGTTTGGCGCACGGTCGGTAAACGACTGATGATTGATATCCGAGTCACGGATAATCGTCAATCCAACATGGCTTTTCTTCAGCGAAACCGTCTTGGAGACAACAAACTGTGCATACAGCCACGCCGCCTTGCGTCGGTCAACCGGAGTTGATTTGAACAGTGTCCACGAACCGGCGTCCTGGTAGCCCAGCTTTTGCCCTTCAACCCAGTAGGGGCCATGTGGCGATGGCGCCATTCTCCACAATGGCTTTCCATTCTCATCTACGGTGTTATTGCCTTCACTTTGTGGAGCCACCATCGAGGCAGTAAAGGCGGTATACCAGAAGATCTGCTGCGCAACATTACCCTGTGAAAGAGCAGGAAGCGATTGATAGAAGTCGTAACTTGCAGCACCCGGAGGGGCATATTTTCGCAGCCACTCGTCCCACTTGCGAATCGCGTAGACCGCCGCCGGACCGTTGGCAGCGCCGCCGCGCGATACCGATGCCCCGGCCGGATTACAGGAACCAGATTCCATCCGGATTCCCCACTCATCGACCGGAACTCCGTTAGGCAGGCCTTTACTTCCCGCGCCAGCCATGGATAACCAAGCGTCAGTCATGCGCCAACCCAGATCCGGGGCGCGCTTCCCATAGTCCATATGGCCATATACCCTAACCCCGTCTATCTCTTTAACGTGGTTAGTGAAGAATTCGGCAATATCTTCATAAGCAGACCAATTGACCGGCACACCAAGTTCGTACCCGTATAAGTCCTTGAACTGTTTCTTAAGTTCCGGGCGCTGAAACCAGTCGTGGCGGAACCAATACAGGTTCGCGAATTGCTGGTCGGGCAACTGATACAATTTGCCATCCGGACCGGTTGTGAACGATTTACCGATAAAATCATCAACATCCAATGTTGGCAACGTCACGTCAGCCCCTTCACCGGCCATCCAATCGCTTAGATTCACTGCCAGTTGAAGCCGGGAGTGTGTTCCGATGAGATCGGAATCGTTGATGTAGGCGTCATACAGATTCCGCTGAGTCTGCATCTGGGTCTGTACGGCCTGGACAACTTCACCCTCGCCAAGCAACTGGTGGTTAACTTTAATTCCAGTAATTTCTTCGAAAGCCTTAGTTAAGACCTTCGACTCGTACTCATGGGTCGGAATCGTCTCGGACAGAACGTTGACTTCCATCCCTTTAAAAGGCTCAGCTGCCTTGATGAACCACGCCATTTCGGCTTGCTGTTCTGCCGCCGTCAATGTTGAAGGTTGAAACTCGTCGTTGACCCACTGAGTCGCCTCAGCAGATCCAGCTTGGACACCACTGGAAACGATCATCAACCCCAAGCTGATTGACGCCGCCAGGCTTTTTAACTCCATCATGAAACCTCCTCTGGTCTTGATTTCCTAAATTTGATACGGGGAAACCAGATTAACACCAAAAACAACTTTATACAACATTTACGCGCTTGTTCGACACTATTATGAACATTTCACAACATCAAGTTTTGGTTTTTTTCAATCCTTTAACAGGGTACATTTGTTCAATCTCTAGAATCAGCCGCTACCCGCTGCGAAAAATACTCACTGTACCGGTTCTCAGCTTGATCCCCAAAAAGAATCTGGCCCGCCTCCTTTATTCCGGCCAGTTTTGCAAGTTGCCTGCTGTCATGGGTCTGCGCCAGCGATGTCCGTCGGCGAACGAAATCCTCAAACTTCACCACGGACTCGGTGTTCCGGATGCACTCCAACTCTGCCCTGGAGATCTTTTCCGCGGGGATCACAATTTCTGCCGCTGTTGGGTCAGCACTGATCCGATCGGCAATCCATCCTGTTAACTCCCCATAAACCCGCCAGAGCCGGTCCCAAGGCAGCTTGCTCGCCTCCGTAGATGCCGCTTTTGCCTGCTTGACCCTGGCATCGGTGGCACTCCTGGCTGGAGTATCAGGCTCTCCGTACCATCTGGTTTGCGCAAGTGGAAGGCCGCAAGTGCGAATCTTCTCACGTACTTCGCGACCCACCTCAAGGCAATCGGTGAATTTACCCCCAAAAACACAGACGAGGTTTTGGCTGTGGTCAAGCTCCACCTTGTGCTTTCTTGATAACTTAAGCCAATCCGTCTCATCTGAACTGTCGCCCTCTGAGACCACGAGGGGTCGAACACCGCAACGCTCTGCAAGGATGTCTGCCTTGGTCAGGGGCGCGTCGAGATCGAGATGACGATTGATGTTTTCAAGTATGAAAAGTCGGTCTGAGTCAGTGACCTCTTCAGTCGGATTGGTTGTTCGAGTATCCGTAGTTCCGATGCAGGTTTTTCCACCGAAGGGGATCGCAAAAAACATCCGCCCATCTTCGGCAAGAATAGTCAACACCCGATCGGCCGGCAAGATCTTGTCCACAATGAGGTGAACACCTTTTGAGTAAGCGTGGCGAGTCCTGGAGTCAAAGCCCGCCAGTTTATTCAACTGATCCGCACATGGACCACCGGCATTAACCAGAGTACGAGTTCTGGCATGAAACCGGCGGGCGCCAATGCCGTCCTCAAGCGTCACATCCCAGACCCTGTCACTGCCAAAGTGAAGATCAACAACCTTGACATAATTTGTGGCGACAGCGCCCGCTGCAACCGCCTTTTTAAGCAGGTTGAAGACGAACCTGGCATCGCCATCAACCAGTCGTGCGTCGGAATAACACAGGCCGCCACAGACTTGGTCTGAGCGCAGCAAAGGCATCTTCTGATTCACTTGTTTTCGCGAGAGAAGACGTGGCCGATCAGTATGGCAATTACCAATAAACCAATAGAGCCAGGAGCCTGCCCACATTGCGGCGAGAGGAATCCTTGAGGCCTTTTGGACTGCAACGAAAAAGCGGATTTCCTGCACGGCACTTGGATAGGTGCGCATCAATTCGTTTCGCTGGAGGTTGAGTCGGCGCACCAGACCAAACTCCAGATTTTCCAGATACTTGATGCCCCCCCAGATCAGATTTGAGGAATTCTGACTTGTAAATCCTCCAAAATCACCGCTATCAACCAGTGCCGTTCGGGCACCGGCATGACTTAACGCTGCAGCTGAAGCTGCACCGTTGATGCCAGCACCGATAACCAGGGTGTCATACACACCCGCAGTCAGGGCCTCAATATGGTCAGGTCGACAGAGCACCGGGGCATCAGAGTGAGACTCACCATCACCAGGGTCTGTATAAAGAGAATCCATCTGCCGTAATCCTTTCAAGTGACGCGCTCGGATGATTAATGGGGCTCAGTAATGTGTAACTTGGTCTGCGCCTCTTCGAGCGCCGCTCTTAACTCCGGTGACGGCACCTTGTCTGTAAAGAAATCAGACACCTGAGAGAAATCCCCTAACCGCACCATTGCATTACGGTTAATCTTGCTGTGATCAGCGACCAGGAATACGCTGCGAGAATTCCTGATGATTTCCTGAGCCACTCTGACTTCGCGGTAATCAAAGTCCAGGAGCGTGCCATCCTCCTCGATTCCCGATACCCCAATCACGCCATAATCAACCTTGAATTGTCGAATAAAATCCACGGCCGATTCTCCAACTACCGCACGGTCTCGGCTGCGCACCAACCCACCGGTCACGATTAATTCGACCCCGGAATTGTCTGCCAGGATTCTGGCCACATTGAGGTTATTCGTAATTACCCTGAGTTTCTTATGCTGGCTGAGCGCCCTTGCCACTTCCTCGGTTGTTGTTCCTATGTTGATAAACAAAGACGCATTTTCTGGAATCATTTCCGCTGCAAGAAGGCCAATCTGCTTCTTCACGTCTGCGTTCAGGGTTTGGCGTGCGGTATAGGCGATATTTTCGACGCTTGAACTGGGCAACATAGCGCCGCCGTGATGTCGCTCTGCCAGTTGCTCGCGACAAAGTTCAGCGATATCACGTCGAGCTGTTTGAGTGGTTACTGAAAACTTCTTGGCTACGTCGGTTACCGACACCGAGCCGTTAACCTGGATGATCTGGAGAATTCCTCGCTGTCTGGGATTAAGTTTCATCAACTGTCCTTTTCGCTGTTGTGCTAGAGCGCTCGTAGAGGCATTATCTGCTCTTAAGGTGTTCTTCTGAGTTTGTTTTTGTATTTTTATGTCTGATATTGTACCTTTTTGATACTACTACTGATAGCCTAATGATAAAAGCCGCTCAACTGCTCGCCATCGACCAGGGAACAACCAGTTCCCGGGCGATCCTGTTCGATAGTGCAGGCAACGCTCTTCATGTGGCACAACAGGAATTTACCCAGCACTACCCTCACGATGGCTGGGTGGAACACGATCCCCAAGATATCTGGTCATCTACGCTTGCTGTCACCCAGGCGGTGCTTTCCCAGACACAAGGCACCCTCGCCAGTATAGGCATCACCAACCAGCGCGAGACTACCGTGGTGTGGGATCGCGCCAGCGGTGAGCCGATCTACAACGCAATTGTCTGGCAGGACCGGCGCACAGCAGATACCTGCGAGCGGCTGCGCGAGGCTGGTCATGAAGTTGAAGTCAACGCCCGCACTGGTTTGTTGCTGGATCCGTATTTCTGTGCCACCAAGATCGCCTGGATTCTCGATCACGTGGAAGGCGCCCGCCACAGCGCCGAAAAAGGCGATCTGGCCTTTGGCACGGTGGATACCTTTTTGTTGTGGCGTCTGACCGGTGGCAAGGTGCACGCGACCGATGCAACCAATGCCTCGCGCACTTCGCTTTTTAACATCCACCAGCAGAACTGGGACGAAACGCTGCTGACCCTGTTCAACATACCCGTATCCCTACTGCCGCAGGTGAAGGACAGTGCAGCCGATTTCGGCACCACCGACACCGCCGTGCTGGGCCAATCCATCGCTGTCGGCGCGCTGGTCGGCGACCAGCAGGCCGCCCTGGTCGGCCAGGCCTGCCTCGCGCCAGGCATGCTCAAAAGTACCTATGGCACTGGCTGCTTTGCGATACTGAATACCGGCAACGAAGCATTGGCTTCGCACCACCGTCTGCTGACCACCATTGCCTACCGGCTTGAGGGGGTTGCTACCTACGCGCTGGAAGGGTCTATTTTTATGGCCGGTGCCAGTGTGCAGTGGCTGCGCGATGAACTGGGCCTGGTCGACTCTGCAAACGAAACTGCAACTCTGGCAGCGGGACTGGATTCCAACGAAGGGGTTTACCTGGTGCCGGCGTTTACCGGGCTGGGTGCCCCGCACTGGAACCCCCACGCCCGGGGCACGCTACTCGGTATGACCCGTGCCACCACCCCAGCCCACATTGCGCGCGCTACGCTCGAAGCGGCCTGCTACCAGAGCGCCGAACTGCTTGGGGCCATGGCCGAGGATAGCGGCCAATCTCCCGCACTGCTACGCATCGACGGCGGCATGGCACGCAACGACTGGCTGGCGCAGTTCCTCGCCGATATCAGCGATACACTGGTCGAGCGTCCTGCTTTACTGGAAACCACAGCGCTGGGAGCGGCTCGACTGGCTGGGCTGCAATCTGGAGTTTTCAGTTCACTGGATGAACTGGGTGGCCTCTGGCGCGTTGAACGCACGTTCACACCACAAATGGATGAGTCACAACGCCAGACACTGCTCAACACCTGGCGCCGCGCCGTCGCTTCAGCGGTGCTTTTTGCACAACCCCAGGACTAGCCCCCCTGGGGCTTAATCATCGGCTTCTGCCAGGATCAGATCGGAGGCCTTCTCGGCAATCATGACCGCTGGCGCGTGGGTGTTGCCAGACACCAACGTCGGCATGATCGAACAATCCACCACCCGCAAACCAGCCACACCACGTACCTTAAGCGTGCAATCCACCACTGCGTCATCATCAGCGCCCATCCGGCAGGTACCGGAAGGATGAAAGATCGTTACTCCGCTATCGCGGGCAAATTCCAGTAGTTCATCATCACGCTCCAGCGACAGGCCAGGCTTGTACTCATCCACAATATAGTGGGCTAGTGCAGGCTGGGCAGCGATGCGCCTGGCTACCCTCAGAGCGGCCACGATTGCCTGCTGATCTTGCTCGGTGGAAAGATAGCCCGGATGCATCGCGGGCTTGGCAAAGGGGTCGGTGCTGGTGATCTCAAGGTGTCCGCGGCTGCTGGGGCGCAACTGGCAGACCGAGGACGTAAACCCTGAAAAATCGTGCAGTGGTGCGCCAGGCAGATCAGCCGACAGGGCTGCGAAGTGAAACTGGATATCGGGCCGATCAAGCTCAACGCGGGTTTTCAAAAAGGCGCCGGCCTGGTTGATGCCGACCGCCATCGGCCCACTACGCTGAAACACATACTGCATGCCCATCAGCAACTGGCGCCACCAGCTGCGCATATCGTCGTTGATGGTCAGGGGCTGATTACAGCGGTGAATCACCCGCACCTGCAGATGATCCTGCAGGTTCTGTCCTACCCCAGGGCGATGACGCAGTACCTCGACACCATGCGCCTTGAGCAGCGCGGCATCCCCAATGCCTGAAAGCTGCAACAACTGTGGCGACTGCAAGGCGCCGGCACTTAGAATGATCTCACGTCGAGCCAGAGCGCGCTTTTCTTGACCGTGCTGGCGGTAGACCACGCTGTCAGCCCGGGCGCCGGAGAACTCGAGCCGGCAAACATGGGCATTGGTTTCAACCGTCAGGTTGTGCCGTTTGCGGGCGGGCTTGAGATACCCTGTTGCGCTGCTGCAACGTCTGCCCTTCCAGGTGATCAGTTGGTAGGGGCCCGCGCCTTCTTGAGATGCACCGTTGAAATCATCGTTGGCCGGGTAACCCGCCTCAACGCAGCTGGCAATAAAAGCCCGGGCCAACGTGTTGGGCCGGTCCACATCCGACACCCCTTGCGGCCCGCGATCGCCATGAAAGTCATCAGCGCCGCGTTGATTACGCTCGGAGCGGATGAAATACGGCAACACATCGTCCCAGCACCAGTCGCTGTTGCCCAGCGCTGCCCAGTGATCGTAATCTTCACGCTGGCCGCGCACGTAGATCAGCCCGTTGATCGCACTGGAACCACCCAGTACTTTCCCGCGTGGCCAGTAAATCGAACGGCCGTTCATACCCGGATCGGGCTCGGTGTCATAGCACCAGTTGTAGCGTGGATGAAACATCGTCTTGGCATAACCGATCGGGATATGCAGCCACGGGTAGCGGTCTTTGGGGCCCGCCTCGAGCAGCAATACCCGGTGACGACCACTGGCCGACAGGCGGTTCGCCAGCACGCAGCCGGCCGAGCCTGCCCCTACGATGATGTAATCGAAGTCCATTGCCACGACCTGCGACTATAACTTACGCCGATTCAGGTGGATTGCAGTAATAGTGCTCGTCGGTCAGGCAGCGGCTGATACGCCATTCGATCGGCTGAGTGCGGTGACTGTAGGCGACGCACTCAATCTCCAGAAGCGGCGTACCCACCTCGACATGCAGGTAGCGCGCCTCGCTCTTGGTTGCGGTGGCAGCCCGCAGCCGCTCACGCTTACCGACAATGGGTACCCCAAACTCCTGCTCGTAAAAACGGTACACCGTATTCGGTAGATCGCGCGCTGACATCTTTACCAGTCCCGGAAAAAGATCACTGGAGACGGATATTGTCTCGAATATCTTGGGCTCCAGGTTGAGGTAACGTACCCGCAGGATACGAATCACCTGCTTGCCGGAGGCAAGTTCCAAAGAATCACGCTCGGTCCGACTCGCCTGATTGCTCGAAATCCTTAAGGTCTTGCTCTGGGGTAATTCACGCGCCCCATCACCGCGAAAGAGATGAAAAAACCCAAATGGGGTGTGCTCCGTAACCGCTGTACCCCGACCCTGGTGCCGGACCAACAACCCCTGTGACACCAGGTCATCCAACGCCCTTCTGATAGTGCCTTGGCTCACGTCAAATTCCTCGGCCAGTTTCGGCTCACTGGGCAACAACTCGCCGGGGCGCCAATGATCGCTGGCCAATCGGCCAAGCAGTGCCTCTTTTATCTGCTCGTATAAGGGTATTTTTTCCAAAACTATGCTCTAACCTGGGGTTGTTGGGTCCGGGCCTTCTCCCCAATTGGGCTCACCGCGGGGCTGAACCCTGCTGATACCCGTTTCCCGGGGGTTTTGACACACTGAATAAATTAGGTTATAACACAATAATAATTCTTATATAAGACTTAAGATATAATAATAAATGACCAGGAGAATACTGTGAGCAGTGTGGCACCCGATTTTCTTGTCCACGACAACTACGATGCCGTCGGCGTTGTGGTTGTTGAGGGCATCACCGCTGGCCAAAGCCTTGAGGGCTGGGTCATGGACAGCGACCAGACGCTGACAATGGCAGTCAATGAAGCCATACCACTGGGCCACAAGTTTGCCCTGAAAGATCTCAAAGACGGCGACCCTGTTATCAAGTACGGAGAAAATATCGGCCGAGCGGTGGCGGATATTCCCAAGGGCTATCACGTACATGTTCATAACCTTAAAACCAGTAAGTGGTAAGCCATGAGTGATCTACATTTTTTTGGTTACCGCCGGGAAAACGGCCGGGTGGGTATACGCAATCATGTGGTGATCCTGCCGCTGGATGATCTTTCCAACGCCGCCTGTGAAGCGGTCGCTAATAACATCAAGGGCACCCTGGCACTGCCGCATCACTATGGTCGATTACAGTTTGGCGAAGATCTGGAGTTGCACTTTCGCACATTGATCGGCAGCGGCGCCAACCCGAACGTGGCCGCGGTCGTGGTCATCGGTATTGAGCCCGCGTGGACCGCTCGCGTGGTAGACGGCATTGCCCAGACTGGCAAGCCTGTCCAGGGCTTCGCTATCGAACAGCACGGAGATATCGACACCATTGCCGCAGCAAGCCGCACAGCCAAAGACTTTCTGCAAACAGCATCTGAACTGAGCCGTGAAAAGTGCCCCATTTCCGATCTTTGGGTATCGCACAAGTGTGGTGAATCAGATACCACCTCAGGGATGGGCGCCAACCCCGCCGTTGGCAACTTTATCGACAAGACCGATGCGGTGGGTGTCACCAACTGTTTTGGCGAGACCTCCGAGATTACCGGTGCAGAACACCTGTGCCGCGAGCGGGCCGCTACCAAGGAGATTGGTGATAAGTGGTTTGCAACCTGGCAGGCCTACATGGATGAGGTCATCGAACCCAACAAAACCAGTGACCTTTCCGACAGCCAGCCCACCAAAGGCAATATCGAGGGCGGCCTGACGACCATTGAAGAAAAAGCCATGGGCAATCTGCAGAAAATCGGCAAGAAGGCCCGTTATATAGACGTGCTGACTCCTGCCGAAACACCAGAAAAAGGGCCTGGTCTGTACTTCATGGATACCTCCTCGGCGGCAGCGGAATGCGTAACCCTGCAGGCGGCAGGCGGATTTGCAGTGCAT
>Ga0066839_10000918_pt1 | contig 12608 bp, 10 predicted proteins | sample ETNtaG_10_FD_66733 | JGI IMG/M metagenome (GOLD analysis project Ga0066839, IMG submission 66733) | Marine microbial and viral communities from oxygen minimum zone, Eastern Pacific Ocean - ETNP201302SV82 | ecosystem: Environmental > Aquatic > Marine > Oceanic | place: Pacific Ocean: Eastern...
AACAGGACTGAGAGTGTAGAAGTGTTGGTTGAGAGGCCAGTTTATCCTACTAAATACCTGCCAGCCGACAGAAACTGAATTTGCTCAATCTCCTAACGTGAGCAAATTGGCCGAGATTAATTTGTCTCGGCCTTTTTTTATTTTTACCGAAACATCCCACCAATTTCAAACAAAACGCTGAGCAAGACATTTCGTTCATATTAAACAAAGCATATCCTGTGCCAGCTTTACAGCGTTTCCTAGGCATATAGGCATAACTCAAAAATTCGACGACAACTTACCGTTCGATTCTCCTTTTTGCGTTACGCAATTCTTACGTAGTGAGAGACTGTGTGTGATTAAAAATTTAATCCATGTCTTCAATGGAAAGCTGAGCGTAAAAGCAAGTTTCTGCCTTTATTTTTTAATTTTTTCTTTTTTATTTCTTTTATTAATCAATGGTTTGAGTTGTTTTTTTTGAGGTTGCTAAAAAAATTTGGAAAAAAAGCTAAAGAACCTAAAGACTTTGCCGATACCTATTGTTGAGGGGTAATTTACTTTACTTTTAAGAGAGGAGTTAGTTGGGAGTAGTGACCCAGCTAATTTGAACTGGAAGGATTTGATGATACCACATCGGCCATTGAATCCCTAGGAGGTAATCTAATGTCTTTATTTGTAAATACTAATGTGTCATCGATCAATGCACAACGTCAGCTTTTTGACGTAAATGATCGCTTAAACACGTCTTTTGAAAGACTATCATCGGGATTCCGCATCAATAGCGCAGCAGATGATGCTGCGGGCTTGCAGATCTCAGATCGTCTAACGTCTCAGGTTCAAGGTTTGAACCAAGCCGTTCGTAACGCGAACGATGCTATTTCTTTATCTCAAACAGCTGAAGGTGCCCTAAGCGAAGTAACTACAAGCTTACAGCGTATCCGTACACTTGCAGTTCAATCGCAAAATGGCATAAACAGCTCGGCCGACCGTCAAGCACTTCAAAAAGAAGTATCAGCACTACGTACTGAGATTTCACGAATCGCTACTGACACTCAGTTTGGTAACGTTAATATATTGGATGGTAACTTCTCAGCGAAGTTTCTTGTTGGTGCCAACGCTGGCCAAACTATCTCAGTAAACTTATCGTCTACTAATTTAGGTTCTATCAGTGGTTTTAGCGCAACAGGCCTTGGAATCACCACCAACGATGTATCTACTGCGGCGGGCGCGTCGTCTTTGCTAAGTGATATCGACGCAGCTATCTCTGGTATTGGGGCTGTGCGTGCGGACCTTGGTGCACTTCAAAACCGCTTCCAGTCTACTATTCGTAACTTAAGTAATATTAGCGAAAATCTGTCTTCTGCTCGCTCACAAATCCGTGATACAGATTTTGCGACAGAAACTGCTGAGCTAACTAGAAACCAGATTATCCAGCAGGCATCTGTTTCTGTTCTCAGTCAGGCGAATCAGCGTCCACAAACTGCGCTGTCTTTGCTTGGATAAGCTATACTTTAATTAGTTACCTTAGTTGAGATGTAACGGGTGCTTGTGCTTTGTGTGCAAGGCCCGTTTTGTCGTTTCAGTTAGGAGGTATTAAGTGGAAATTCAAAATACCCAAAGTGGCCAAGGTTTTGCATCGACTACGCCATTGGCACCAGTGCGAAATGAAGCGCCTTCGGTTTCTGAACTGAATGCAAATCGCAATGGGCAGCAAACTGGAGAACAAAGTCAACTTGCTAATCAAGCTAAGCAGGCTCAGTTTTCAGGTACAAATGTTGACGAACAAAATAACGCTCAAGCTTCTGGTCAGCAAGCCGATAACAAAAATGTAGAGAGGAACGGTGCACAGTTAGATGAAGCTGTCGCCAAAGTTGAATCATTCCTTAAGGTTCAGAATCGAGATTTAGCATTTACTATTGACGAAGAAACAAATCGCTCGGTGGTAACGGTAAAAGATTCACAATCTGGCGATGTCATTAGGCAAATACCTTCAGAAGAAGTATTGAAACTTGCTGAACGCATTCAAGAGTTGCAACAGGATGTTGGGAACAGTGTAGGAGTGTTTATCAACAATCAGGTTTAACGAGGTAAAGTATGACAATTCAGTCTCTAGGTGTGGGCTCAGGCCTGGCACTCGACGATCTTGTACAACAGCTTCTAACTGCAGAACGTCAGCCTAAAGAGGAACGTTTAAACGCGAAGGAAGAGCGTATAGAGGCTGAAATTTCTGGCCTAGGACAAATTAAATCTAAGCTGTCTGACTTTAAAGATGCCGTCGATGAATTGCGCAGTGATAACGGTATTAATGGTCGAGAGCCCACCATCACCAATCCTTCTGAAGACAATGATGTTCTATCTGCAGAAGCGTCAAACTCCGCATTGCGAGGCAGTTACGAAGTTGTCGTCGAACAGCTTGCAGCTGGAAGCCGAATAACTACCGATGCCGGCGCATTCACTTCGAGCAGTGACCCTGTGCTTACTTCTGGTACCGGTTCATTGACCTTTGACGTAGGCGGAAGTAAAAGCTTCACCATAGATGTTACCGCTGGTATGTCACTTACCGCGTTACGCGAAAAAATAAATAATTCCGACGAAAACTTTGGTGTTACCGCAAACATTATTGATACCGGAACTGGCGCAGGCCCTCGATTAGTCTTCTCCTCTAGCGAGACTGGCGATGGCAACGACTTGGTTATCACTAATGATACTGGGGCTGCTGAGCTAGATCGTTTATCGACGACCGGCGGCACCAACAATATCAGTGCAGCAAATATAGAAAGCGCGAGAAACGCCATCGCCTATATTGATGGCATTGAAGTTCAAAGTAGCTCGAACGAGTTCGAAAATACAATTCAGAACGTCTCTTTTGAGGTTAATGAAGTTTCCCCGAAGGATGCTGCGGGCGACTTTTTAGCGACAAAACTTAGCATCGGTTATGACAAAGAAGGCTTAGATAAAAAGATCAGAGACTTTGTCGATAACTACAATGCTCTGATTGATGAAATCAAAACATTAACTCGATACGGTGAGTCTGAACTAGAAGAAGACGGCGCATTGGCAGGTGATTCTTTGTTGCGCGGTATTCAAAGCGGCTTAGCTTCTATTGTTGGGGATAATGTGAGCTCTTCTGCACTAGGTGGACTTTTCCAAATCGGTATAGAGTTCGACGATGATGGCAAGCTCGAAATTGGCTCGACTGATTTTGGCTTAGGGACTGGCGAAGACCGACTTGAAGATGCACTAGAAGATAGCTTTGATGAAATCGCTAAATTGTTCACTGACCCAGATGAGGGTATTGCTACTCGGTTGTATGAGTTTTCTAAAGAATACACCTCTTACAGTGGACTAATTAGCTTAAGAGAGCGTGCGGCGAAAGACGACCGCGAAGATTTATACGATCAGCGCGAGACGCTTGAGTTACGTATGCTGAATTACGAAGAGATACTTCGAGATAAATATTTGAACCTCGACCAAACCGTTGCGCAGTTAAATCAGACTGGTTCAGCGCTGTTAGCGTCGTTGTAACTAAAGTAGAGTTGGAGTTTTTATGTCACTCAAAGGTATAAATGCCTATCGCAAGGGTAATCTGAAACAGGACGTAGCAAATGCTGATCCGCATAAGCTTACTTTGATGCTGTTACAGGGGGCTCTCGACCGAATTGCGTATGCTAAAGGTGCGATGGAGCGTAAGGAATTGGTGATCAAAGCGGATTACATTTCCAAGGCAAGTGCGATTATCATGCATTTGCGGGATACGCTCGATTTAGATGTGGGCGGTGAAGTCGCCGAAAATATGTTCGCATTGTATAACTATATGATTGAGCGCTTAAATGACGCACATTTTAATAACGACTTGAATATGTTAGATGAAGTGTCTAGCCTATTAACACCAATCCGAGATGCGTGGGTACAGATTCCTGAGGAAGCCAAACAGGAAGCGTATGAAGCCCAGCGTCAGAACCGACAAGCTATTTGAAAAACTCGATATTAAATCACAGCGAAACTCCCTTATTCCTCCAAGCAGTTAACGCTGAGTTAGCTGCTTGTTTATCATCGTCCAGTGACACCTTTTCCACTGAACGATTTCGGTACCTTTCCCAAATACGCCATAAAGTCGTTGTTCGAGCGCTGTCCCGCCTTGAGGGTGATGAAAAATCGTCGTTTGCACAAAAAGAAATGACGATAAATCAAAAGCTTGAAGAGCTGGCGCAAGGTTTGCTTGATAATGCTAAAAAAGAAGCGGTCAAATTTTCCAGAGGCCGCGCAGCCGTTAAGAAATATAAATAACCATGTTACAGCAGATTCAGTTTCACGTTCATGAAGATGAGCGACAGCAGCAAAATATTGAGCGAGCGCTTGCGCAAGAGATTAGGGATAACTATCGACTCAGTATTAGTGCATTTGAGCGGTTTATTCCAACCCTTGCAGACCTAATTAAGAAACATGATTCGTCAGTATCTACCTTGCTGTGTAATAAATTTGGTGAGCTGAATATTATTAACTACAACACCGGGCAGGTGTTGTATGGTGAGCATCCAAAGCAAGAAGTTCTCTCTCACTACAATGCATACATCGCTCGCACGGCTCCCATTTCATTATCTAGTGATAATGAGAAATCTGTTTCTGCGATGGTTGTTATGGGGCTGGGGTTAGGTTACCACATTGAGAATTTGATTAGAGAGGGCCGCTATCAACATATAGTGGTCTATGAGCCTAATATTGACTATTTTGTGTGTTCGCTGTCTAGTCTCAATTGGAGAGAATTGCTCAATATCGCAAAAGAACGAAGCATTGCCTTGTACCTTCAAATTGGTTCTGACGGCGCAAACTTCGCTAAAGATATGTTGGAGCTTAAAAAGCATATTGGAGTTGATAGACTAGATTTTTATAAACACTTGCATAACCCGGTGTTCAATAGCCTCGAAAGTAAATTAATGACATCAGATTGGCATGAACTACAGTCGTGGTTACCTGCTCGTAACACTACTTCTATTAGCGAGAGTTACCTTCATCAGTGGGCGAGGCTGAAAGATGACAAGGAATTACGTTCTTCAAATTTAGATGAAGAACGAAAGAACAATAATCTCGTCGCTCTAAAAGAGTACTTTCCGAATTTATACGAAGAGTTTGTAAATTATGAGCCTCAGCAGTGGTCGCCAAGCGCTAACGTGGATGGGGAGGTATATCTTTATCACAAGTCAACCAATGCATTGTTTTCCAGCGCGCCAATTGTTGACGCGAAAACAAATTTTAAATCCTTTGCATCGAAGCCGAACAAAGACGGTCTACTTTTAAGCTATAAAGGAAAGAAGTTAAAAGGGTATTTGCACTACCAGCTTGTCGAAGAGTGCGAATCTGTACTAAAAGATGTGCAGGAGAAGCAAAGTGCGTTACCCACCCAGGTCAAGTCTATCATCCAGTTTGGCATTGGCAGTGGTTATGGGCTTAACGACTTAGTAAAAGAACACGATATTGGTATGTTATTTATTTGCGAGCCAAATCGAGATTTCTTTTACGCCTCATTATTTGCCATTGACTGGGCAAATATCATTTCTTCGTTTGATGATGGAAAAAAGCGCCTTTACTTAAACATAGGTGACGATGGCTCAAACCTCACCAATGATTTATTGATTCAATTTCAGTCTGTTGGCCCTTATGTATTGGCAAATACATTTTTCTATCAGAGCTATGTTAATGAGATGCTTACTGATGCAGTTGCCCAATTACGCGAACAGCTTCTCGTTATGATTGCCATGGGGGACTATTTCGATAATGCACTGTATGGCATTGCTCACACTCGATGGGCACTGAAGAATTCCGTACCCTTTTTACTGGCTGATGCAAAGCGCCGATTAACTTCTCTAACGCTAAATGTACCTGTTTTTATAGTAGGTAACGGGCCTTCTTTAGATGGGTTAATTGAAACACTTAAAACTGAGCAAGATAGAGCAATAATCGTTTCATGCGGGACTGCACTGTACGCGCTTTACAAAAACGGTTTGACCCCAGATTTTCACGCAGAAATTGAAACAAACCGTTCAACGTTTGATTGGTTGTCCCGAATCAATGATGCTGATTACCTCAAGCGCATTACGTTACTGAGCTGCAATGGCATTCATCCCGACTCAGCAAACTTGTTCAAAAATACACTATTGGCGTTTAAACAAGGCGAGGCATCAACGGTTTCACTCACTGAGATTCATAAGTCGCATCCTTTCGAGCTATTAAACTTCTCTTATCCTACCGTTTTGAACTTCACGGCAGACCTGTTTACCACGATAGGTTTTCAAGATATCTATTTGTTGGGCACGGATTTAGGCTTTGCAAGTGACGATTACCACCATTCAAAGTCTTCCGGCTATTACGATAGTGAAGGAAAAGAGCTTTACAATTATGCGTCAAATCATCAAATATCATTGGTTGTAAAAGGTAACTTTAAGCCGTGGGTTAAAACTAAATACGAATTTAAAGTTTCAGCAAAGGTTTTGGAGCAGAACTTTGCGAGCAAAAATTCCTATATCTATAATTTAAGCAATGGCGCATATATAAATGGAGCAGACACGCTAAGCGCTGAAAACGTTCTTATCGTTGCTACCTCTGCTCAAAAAGAGCGGGCAAAAGAAGAAATTTTTAACAATATTTTTTCTGCAGCTGAAAACTCTACTTTAATGTCAAAATTCGAAGCTAAGTATAAGCCATCGTCTTTAATCGAAGAGCTCAATGCGCTGAACAATTTATTCACTGAGTCATTATCGTCAAAATTAGATATTGAAGAGTTAATTCACGAGCAGAGGGAGTTTATCGTCTCGTCGTTGCTTCGGAAGAAAAGCTTAGTTTTCTATTACTTTAATGGAACTTTCAACTACGTTAACAGCATTTTTAGTAAGCTTCTGAATGTTATGGATGAAAGCGTCGTAATTGAAACGGGCAATGCTTTGAAAGAGGTTTGGCAAGCATTTATAGCAGATTCAATAAAGCTTTTAGAACATTCTCAATTTCAGTTCGACGCTGTTTCACCGCATACAAGCCTAAGACGAAACAATGTTCTAATTGATAAATGGAATACGCAGCCTCTTTCTGTTCAACATCAAAATATTGCCTTCGAACCAAAAACAAAACTGACGGAGTTAGCGTTACAGAATGCTCAAAATGCAACGCAGATTTTAATTAACTGGGTTGATGAAAAAGCGCAGTCTTTAGATGATGGCGAAAACACATGTAATATCGTTTGGCTGGAGAATGTCGGTGATGTCAAACTTTCATTTCGTGGTCTTACATTATTAGCGCGCGGAGATTTTAACGATCTTGGGGTGCCCTATCAGAATAATCCACTCACCTTGTTTGAAACTTCCTTGGTTGCTTTTTCTAGTGGGCTGAAGAATGTAATTTTGCTGCAAAAAGTCAGTTTTCATCCCTCGTTGGAGCATGACTATTTCGACAAATTTATTTCTCTGAGCAAGCATTATTTTTGTTATGCGGGGCCAGATTTTCTCGTTCTTAGTCAAAATGCTTTGCGAAGCGAAGATCTTTTACTTTTAAGTGGTGACCGTCTTATTTTCATTCCTAGGGTAAAAGTGAAAGACTTCAGAAAAGAGTCAATATCTCAAGAGGAGTATCTTCAGAGAGTTGATGCGGTAAACGACATGCTTGTTTCTCAATTGGAAGCCTAGTAGATGGTAAATAAAGTCACCGCATTGATGACTACTTTCAACGCATCTAAGTGGGTAGAAGAAACAATCGACTCAGTTTTATCTCAAACTTATCCAAATTTCGAGTTTCTCATCGTTGACGATGGTTCAACGGATAACACTAAACTTAAAGTCGAAGGTTTCTCAGACCCTAGAATTAAGTTCATCACCTATAAGGAGAATAAAGGTGTTGGATATCGGCTAGATGATGCGTTAGATCTGGTAACCACACCTTATATCGCGAAAGTTGATGCTGATGACATAAGCGAACCTAATAGGTTTGAGGAGCAACTTAGGTTCATTGAAAGCCGCGAGGCTGATATCGTTAAATGTCACTTAAATTATTTCGCTGATACCGATAGTGTTGCTAACTCTTCCCGGTTCACTGTTTTCAAAACTGAGAAGGAGCGCGCCATAAACGATATTGCCAGCCCTGACGATATAAATGCCTCTCTTCGGCAGTGGCCTTGTTTTCCACATACTACTTATTTTGCTAAAACAGCAGTGCTAAAGCGTGTTCGCTATCCTCGCTTGAGAATATTTGAAGATTACGTTTTATTTTTACGGTTGCTTAACCAAGGATTCAAGTTCGACTGTCTAGAAAAGTCCCTTGTGAAGATGCGTATAAGTGACTCCTCTACCACAATGAGCCTCTCTCAAAATGACTTCGATGAAGGCCTTATTGCAGTGATAGAAGAGAAAAGTGAGCGCTTAATTGCATGTACACAGGGAAAGCAGGTTTACGTATATGGTGCAGGAAAGCTAGCGAGATCTTTTGTGAGGCACGCGCATTTGCTAGACAGGGAGATCGTTGCCTTTGTGGACAAAAAAGATGGCGAAACCTCTGACGTAGTTGTGTCTGAAACGAAGGTGCCGATAATATCGCTTGAGCGTTACTTGTCTCAAACGGCGCCTAAAGCTTTGATTGTAGCAGCGCAACCCGTTCGATCTGAAATAACGAGCCTCCTTTCCTCGTTGGGGAAAAAAGAGGGGCATGATTTCTATGTTCTAGCTTAGCCTAAGTACAGTAGTGTAATTTGTGAGAAAATAGTGAAATTATCAATAATAACTGCAACTTATAACTGTGATGATTTGTTTGATGCGTGCTTAAAAAGTGTAGCGAACCAAGATATCATTGATGACATTGAGCATATCATTGTAGATGGTGGTTCTACAAATAATACGCTGGCTACTGCTGCATCTTATCCGCACGTCAAAAAAATTTACTCAAGCCCTGATAGAGGAATATATCACGCTTTTAATCGCGGCGTGGAAATGGCGGAGGGCGACGTTGTCTATTTTCTTGGTGCAGACGATACGTTGAATGGGACATCTAATTTAGCGAAGGTCCTTGTTGAGTTTTCTAATCGCGATATTGATTATGTTTCAACACGAGTACGTTGCTTCGACGACAATACGGGAGAAACTTGGCTTACACATGCTAGTGAAAAAGAGGGAACAAATGTTTGTCATCAAGGGTTCTTTTGTCGCAAAAGCCTATTCGAGAAAATAGGCCCTTTCAGTGAATGCTTCACACTTTACGCTGACAGTTTTTTTATGAAGACTGCTATGCGGCGATACAGCGGCAAATACCTTGATATTGTTTCTGCCAATTTTCGACAAGGAGGGAGTAGCTCGCTGAGTTCAAATAGAACGTTGCTGAAAAAAGAGTCTCAAGCAGTTGCTCTGTTGCTTGAGGATGGAGTGAAAGACAACCAACATCAGCTAGACAGAAATGTTCAAGATTTGAAATTTTTATTAGAACAGCTAGTGTGTAAAGAACATGCGTTCAGTGATTACCAAGGCAAAAATATCGCTGTCTTCGGTACTAGGCAACTGTCCATAATAATTGCAAACGCACTGAAAAGCGCTGGTGGGAATATTCAATGCTTTGTCACCTCAGATAGACAGGCCACGTCATCTATCAAAGACGTTCCCATAAAATCGTTAGATATGCTCAGTCAGTTACCGTTAGATATTATCGTTAACTGTGTTGAAGGCGCGCATGAAGAGGCAATCGCTGAATCTATACGGCGCAGTATTACTAATGCAGAAGTTGTAAGTTGGCGAGCACTGTAAGTGAGATACATTTATGAGTTCTCATACGCCACGCAGTAGTCAAAGAACAGGAGACAAAATGCTGCAAAAATTTCTCATTCTAGGTGGCGAAGGGTTTGTTGGTACACATTTATACAACGAACTTAACGCCCGAAACTATAGCGTGAAAAGGACGGTTCGCAGTAATTCATTATCTGACTTGTCCGGTGATATTAATGAGAGTCTTCTTGATAAGTGCGAAAAGCCAGATGTGATATTTCATGTGGCAGGCGGCGCATCTGTGGCAGATTCGATAGCTTCACCGTCTAGCGACTTTGCCAAGACATTACCAAATCTCAATGCTCTTCTTAATAAAATGAAAGATGAATGGCAAAGTAGTAGGTTAATTTATGTTTCTAGTGCAGCTGTATACGGTAAGAATGCTAGCAGTAGTACCTCTGTAAGCACTGAGCTTGCGCCTATTTCTCCGTATGGTTTTCATAAAAAGTTAGCAGAAGAAATGCTTGTTTTTTATTCTGTAACTTATGATCTTCAAGTGAAGATCGTTAGACCGTTTTCCTTGTACGGGCCAGGCTTGAGAAAACAGCTTTTTTGGGACGTTCTGAGTAAGGCCGAAAAAGGAGAGTTTAGATTCTCTGGTACAGGAGCTCAGTTAAGAGATTGGATGTACATTGAGGATTTTGTCCAGTCACTGTTAACGCTGGCACAGTGTCAATGGTGTAGTAGCAAGCAAATACTTAACGTGGGTACAGGAGAGCCGTTAAGTATCTCCTCTGCAATTAGCTTAATTCTATCGTTAGCAGGATATGAAAATAATCCACTTTTTATGACAAGTGAAGATAGAAAAGGTGATCCTCGCGACTTGGTGGCGGCGAATAATGAGTTAAACAGAGAGCTGCTACATTCAAAAACGCCATTTGAAGACGGGTTGAAGCGCTACATATCATGGTTTAAAGAGGTAGATAAATGATTAGGGTCGGGATACCTGTAGTTATCCGGGGGGATGCATGGCTAGGGGGAAAGAACTACTTTCTGAGTCTTTTAGGGGCGTTAGATAAGTTTGCGCCCGATCATTATCGCTTTTTTTGTTTGACCAACAGAAGCGACCTCTTTCCCAAGAGTTACACAAAGAAGATTCAAGTAGTCCAGTGTGATCACTTGACTGCTTCATCACCTCGAATAAGCAAATTGTGCAAGTATTTTCAGACTGACATTCGTATAGCCTACTATGCGCGTAAGTTCAAACTCACTGTATTAACGCATACATCGCCAGGTGTACGGCTCACTCCCCCAGCTATGTATTGGATGCCAGATTTCCAACATTGCCATTTGCCACACCTTTTTTCTGAGGATGAATTGCGTAATAGAAACCGGCTCATTGCTATGGCTGCCGAACGGTCAGGTCATTTACTGCTAAGCAGTCATTCAGCTGCTCAAGACTTCAAATGTTTTTTCCCTGAATACAAACAAACCAAAACACATGTTGTACAGTTTTCACCTAACATTACATTGGCAGATTTTGACATAGCGCGGCGCACGCTTGAATCTGCGAAAAAACAGTCGTTAGCTGATCGTGGATACTTTTATCTACCGAACCAATTTTGGATTCACAAAAACCATAAAGTGGTACTTGAAGCGTTAAAAAAAGTGTCATCAGATATCAAAGTTGTTGCTACAGGGTACACAAGCGACCACCGCAATGCCTCGCACTTTTCTGAATTACAAAGTTTCATTGAAGAGTACAATCTTCAGGACAAGTTTGTGGTGCTTGGACTTGTATCACGTGATGAAGTTATGTCTCTCATGGCAGGAGCAATTGCGGTTATCAATCCTTCTTTTTTCGAGGGGTGGAGCACAACAGTTGAAGAGGCGAAGGTTTTCGGTAAGCGAATGATTCTATCCGACATTCCAGTTCATAGAGAGCAATGTGGCGCCCGAGCACATTACTTTGAGCCTAACGATGCTAATACGTTGGGGGTCTTGCTTGAACAGATGTATGAGGCAAAGGGTGAAATCTTAGAACACAGCATTAACGATAGCGCAAGTTATAGAAATTTAGAGCTATCGCAAAAACGCTTTGCAGACGGTTATTTGAACGCGCTAGAACATCTGTATGACGATACACTGTTAGGAAGTAAAGACAATGACAAATGAAAAAAAAGAGAAGAAGCAGGAAAGTACTTCGCAAGCAAACATAGCAGGCTCTATACATAAACGTCTCAATGATCTATTTGTGCTTCAGGGCCGCGCACTTGCAAATGCTAATAAAGGCATTGAGATGAGCTCTTTGCATGATGTGGAATTTAAGGTTTTTTCGCAATTTGGTGAAGATGGCATCATTCAGTATTTGCAACAACGCGTTATACAAAATGAGCATGAGAAAACTTTTGTAGAGTTTGGCGTAGAGAATTACCTCGAATCTAATACACGCTTTTTGTTAGTTAATAATAACTGGAAAGGGCTAGTGATGGATGGTGATGCAATGAATATAGAAAGCATCAAGAAGCAAGACTTTTACTGGCGTCATGACTTAACTGCAAAAAAAGCGTGGATCGATAAAGAAAATATTAACGATTTGATCGCAAGCGAAGGGTTTGAAGGGGAAATAGGCTTGCTCAGTATCGATGTTGATGGCAATGATTTTTGGATTTGGCAAGCTATTGAAGCCGTTAATCCTATCATGGTTGTAGTTGAGTATAATAGCGTATTTGGAGGGAAGGCTGCAGTGTCTGTACCGTATTCGTCTTCATTTCAGCGTAACGAGGCACATTACTCTAATTTGTACTATGGCGCTTCTATTGCAGCTCTGCATTATTTAGGTAAAGAAAAAGGTTACGAATTAGTGGGCTCTAATAGCGCTGGAAATAATCTCTTTTTTGTACG
>Ga0066839_10000921_pt1 | contig 12572 bp, 10 predicted proteins | sample ETNtaG_10_FD_66733 | JGI IMG/M metagenome (GOLD analysis project Ga0066839, IMG submission 66733) | Marine microbial and viral communities from oxygen minimum zone, Eastern Pacific Ocean - ETNP201302SV82 | ecosystem: Environmental > Aquatic > Marine > Oceanic | place: Pacific Ocean: Eastern...
CCGGTCCAGATCGGGACGACACGATAATTTTGCGTCATCCTTTTCCACAAAGCTGAACATCGAGTTTTAGGATGCCGATCAAGTGGCAATCGGCCATGATCTGAGTAGAATCGAGCACGAGTTGGTTTGAACGGTACTGCGAAGGGTGGGGTCAGCTTTGATTGGTATACATTTTGCTGTACATTTGATATCCGAGTTTCTAAGTCGTTGAAAGTAAAGAGAAACAAAGACACCATGGTACCGAGGAGAGGACTTGAACCTCCACGGGGTTACCCCCACTAGCACCTGAAGCTAGCGCGTCTACCAATTCCGCCACCTCGGCACAGAGAACAACTGACAAGCGACTGGGATAACCAGCACTACCATCGAACGGCAGATTAAGGGCGCGAACCTTACCTACTGGCTTTTAAGTTGTCAAACACCATTTCGGTATTTGGAATATCGCAACACGCCGGGTTTTAAACGCTGCGTCGGACCAAAGGTTTGTAGGGTCCAACAAAGAGAAAAGATATGACAGACAACAAAAATATAGCGCCGTTACGCCGGCAGATCCTTGAAGTGATTCTAAGCAACGGCCGTCCGATGAGTATGGCGGAGCTCGAGCACTCGCTCGGGAGCCCCAATGATCTTGCGAATGAGTCTGAACAGGCGCTTGTTGGTCTGTGCAAGGCGGGCCTCTTGGTGCGCCTGCGGGGCGACCGGATCGGTGTGGCGAAAGAGATGGATCTGGTGCTCGGAAGGGTGGAGGTTCATTCGAACGGATTTGGATTTCTTCTGCCTGATGATGGTAGCGAGGACCTATACCTCTCGCCGCGGCAGTTGCGCCGGGCCATGCCCGATGATCGGGTGCTGGGCCGAGTCCGCCGGATAGATCGACAGGGACGAAAAGAGGCCGCGATCGTTGAGGTTTTGAATTCAGTAAACAGAACCGTGTTGGGTCGGTTCGAGACGGATTCGGCTGTCAATGTGATCCGCCCACAGGACAAAAGAATTGCACATATGATTCATGTCGCGCCAGGCGATGAATCCGGCGCGGCCCATGGCCAGGTTGTGGTTGGGGAAATTATTGTTCACCCGGGCAACTCCACTTACGTTCAAGCTCGGGTGACGGAAATCCTGGCCCAGGATAAGCCCGCGGCGCTGGCAACCGAGTCGGCGATTCGGCGTCGTCAATTGCCTCGTGAGTGGCCTTGCGCGATAGCCGGTGAGCTGGAGCGGATTTCGCGGGAGCCAGGATGCGAAAAAGATCTGACTTGTAAAGACCTGACCAATGAACCATTTATCACTATCGACGGCGCTGATGCCCGAGACTTTGATGATGCGGTTCATTGTGCGAGCGACGGTGATGACTTTTTACTGGATGTCGCAATCGCGGACGTTTCCAGATTTGTCAGATCGGACAGCGCGCTTGATCAGGTCGCCCGTGAGCGGGGCAACTCGGCATATTTTCCGGATCGAGTTATTCCAATGCTTCCTGAGTTACTTTCCAATGATCTTTGTTCATTGCGCCCTGGCAGGATGCGTTGGGTCTTCGCCTGTCAGATTCGGGTACGTTCGTCTGGAGAGATCGCCGAGTACAAATTCTCCCAAGCCCGAATTCGATCAGCCGCTCGCCTCACCTATGAAGACGCTTCGGCCTTCCTTCGTGATCCAAAAGGCGATGGCCCTAGCATCAGTACCGCTGTTCAAGAAAATCTCAAGATGTTGGACAAGGTGGCGACCGCACTGGGTGGGCACCGGCGAGACCGCGGCGGGGTGGAGTTTGAGTTTCCTCAGGCCTTGATCTCGTACGACCCCAACGGGACGATTGCCTCGATTAAAAATGCTCCAAGGTCTTCCGCCACGGGCCTCATCGAGGAGTGCATGCTTGCTGCCAACGTGTGTGCGGCTCGTGCGTTGGACTCGCACTTACCCGAGGCGATATACAGAATTCACGAGACCCCGGATCGGGACGCAGTTGCTGATTTGCGCCGCGTGCTGGGCTTTTTTGGAGTCAAACTCCCTGGCAGAGGGGTGCCGCCGGCCCTTGATTTCTCCGCCGCGTTAGCGGCAGCACGAGAAAAAGGGGCACCAGTCGCTGCTTTGCAGATGCTCATGTTGCGAACGATGAAGCAAGCCCGTTATGCCTCTTGTGCACAGCCTCACTTTGCCCTGGGATTTGAGCGTTACACCCATTTTACCTCCCCCATACGGCGTTACCCCGATCTGATTGTGCATCGATTGTTGAAAGGAATCTTGGGGCTCGGTTCGAGTGCTGAGCCGACAGGTGGCCCCGGAGAGCTTGGTGAAGTTGCCGACCATTGTTCGGTGACGGACCGTCGGGCTGAGGAAGCCTCCAGAGAGGTCACTGGCTGGTTAAAGGCTGAGTTCATGAGCCGTCATATCGGTGAGACCTTCACCGGCAGGGTCTCGGGGGTCACCGCATTTGGTGTGTTCGTTACACTCGATCTGTTTCAGGTGGACGGGTTGGTGCATATTTCGGAATTGGGTAATGATTATTTTCATTTCGACCCCAGCCTTATGTTGCTGGTGGCAGAACACAGTGGGCGCCGAATTTCTCTTGGGGACGTCATGACTGTGCGGGTCACCGGCGCCCGGCCTGATGAAGCTAAGATTGATTTTGTTCCGCTTGAACCCGTCGGTGGCGAAAACAAAGCACGTTGGAAAAGGCGAACAACTAAGAAACGCTAGGGAGAGGTTTTGAAAGAAGGTAAAAGCGCGGCGGACAACCAAATCAACGTACTGTGCGGCTTTCATTCGGTCGAGGCAGCCTTAGGTGATCCGCCCAGTCTCGGTGAGTTGCTGCATGATGCCACCCGTCGTGATCCACGCCTGTCACGCTTGTTGGGATTAGCCAAATCAAAAGGCGTGACCTTGCACCGTGCAACCCGCGCAGAGCTCGATGCTCTGAGTGGCGGCATACGCCATCAAGGACTGATCGGGCTGCTGAACCGGGCGCCCGCGGGAAAACTTCCAGCGTTGAAGCTCTGGTTGGAATCCCAAAGCGGATGCCCGCTGGTGTTGATCCTTGACGGCATACAGGATCCTCGCAATGTGGGCGCTTGCCTGCGAACCGCAGCAGCAGCTGGAGCTGAGGCTGTTGTTTTTCCACAACGGGTTGGCGCAGGCCTTACGCCGGCGGCGTTACGGGTGGCTTCGGGTGCAGTTCACAATCTGCGGATCTTTGAGGTCAGCAGCTGGTCGCGGGCCTTCGAGTACCTGAAATCTGCGGGTTTGTGGGTGGTCGGTACGGCCGAGGATGGAGATCAGGATCTTTATGATTTTGATCTTGTTCGGCCCCTTGCTTTGGTCGTCGGTTCGGAGGCGACCGGCTTGCGTCCGGTGACCCGGAAGTTTTGCGACGCGGTATTGCGTATCCCGTCGGCCCATGCCTTGTCGAGTCTTAACGTAGCAGTGGCAGCAGGTGTAGCTTTGTTCGAAGTTCGCCGGCAACGCGCCCAACACCGGCAGTAGATAAAACAGTTTTACTCAGTGGTGGTTTTTGCCCGATATTCGCAAAGATCCCAAATAACACAGCTCGGGCATTGTGGAGTGCGCGCTTTGCAGGTATAGCGACCGTGAAGAATAAGCAAATGATGAGCGTTTTTTTGATAGACCAGTGGAGTTGTTTTCAGCAGCCGTTTTTCAACCTGCAATACGTTGGTTCCCGGCGCAATCCGGGTACGGTTAGCAACCCGGTAGATGTGCGTGTCTACCGCGATAGTCGGTTCGCCAAAAGCGGTATTCAGAATAACATTAGCCGTCTTGCGGCCCACACCCGGAAGGGCTTCAAGCGCCGCCCGGCTACGCGGCACTCTGCCTTTATGGCTATCGATCAGAACTTGGCAGGTTTTCAGTATGTTTGCGGCTTTGGTGTTATAAAGACCGATTGTCCGGATATACTCCTTAAGCCTGCTCAGTCCTAGATCAAGTAGAGCCTGGGGCGTGGCTGCCGCCCGAAAAAGTCCGCGAGTGGCACGGTTTACAGAAACGTCAGTTGCCTGTGCCGATAAAATTACGGCTATCAGCAGCTGGAAATGTGTTCGGTATGACAGTTCTGTTTTGGGGTTGGGCGTGGCTTTTTCAAGCCGTAGAAATATTTCAGCCCGATTACGGGAATTCACCTTTTACTCCTTCGCACCCTTTTAACTTGTATTCGGGCAACGCTTGCGGCGATCTCCAAACGGCGGGTAGTCTGCTCGGTTAAGAGGGGCTGTGGCTGAGGGGTATTAATACCGGCGGATTGCCGTTTTTGTCTACCGGCAAAGCGGGTTCGATATTGTTTGGACTTTGATTCACAGATCCCTTTGTCGGCTGCGTGGGCGTTGCCCTTGGACGAAGCTGTTTTAATGCAGTCAACCGGGCAAACCGGGATACACAAGTCACACCCTGAGCACTCAGCGGTCACGACCGTGTGCATCGCCCTCGCACTACCCACGATCGCATCCACCGGGCAGGCCTTGATGCACAGCGTGCATCCGATGCACAGTGTTTCATCAATTTCTACCGGTTTGGCCGGGCGATAGACACCGAAAACTGGATTCAACTGCGAACACGTCTGACCAGTAAGGGCCCCAAGCAAAGCGAGTGTCCGGGAGCCGCCTGGAGGGCAACGGTTAATCGCAACGTTCTGGCCGACAATCGCCTGCGCATACGCAAGGCAGGAAGCAAACTCGCAACGCATGCATTGTGTTTGGGGTAAGCAGGCGTCAACAGAGTCCACTGTGATGCCCGGCGTGGGATCGACAAACATTATCGGAGAATTTTCTGCAGTGTGTCCAGGAAGCGATCGATATCTCGATCAGTATTGTAAAGGTACGGTGTAACACGAAGTGAGTCGCCACGGATGCTGGCGTAGATCTGATGCTGTGCGAGGCGTTCACCTATGTTTGCGGGTAGGCCTTGAGGAAAGCGCAAGCCTAGAAAATGTCCTGCCCGTTGGCGCGGCTCAACCACCTCTAGGCCAAGTTCCTTTGCCCGCTCAGCAATCACGCTTGTTGTTCGACACAAAGTCGCCTCTATTCGTGAGACCTCCCAGGAAAGAATCTGCTGAAGGCTATTCAGTAACACCGGTAACAGCGCAAAATTAGCCATCTCTCCAACATCGAAGCGCCGAGCTCCCGGCGCGAACTCATCGCGGTAGTTGACGAGTTCTGAAAACTTGACGGCATCGAGCCGGGAAAACGGCCCGAGCTCCAGAGGCAACCCTTGTTGGTGCTGTGGCGCAATGTACAAAAGGCCGGTCGAGTATGGGCCGAGCAGCCATTTATAACCGGCAGCGACAGCAAAATCCGGGCGGATCACCTGAGCATCAAAAGCCAATGCCCCCAAACTCTGGGTGAGGTCGACTACGAGGGCGCCGTCAACTTGATCGAGCGCCCGGCGCACGACCGCAAGATCAACCAGCGTGCCGTCGGTCCAATGACAATGGGGCAGGGCAGCAATGGCCGTTTGGGTGTTAACCGCATTGACAACGGCTCCAGTCCAGTCATTGTTTGCCGGACGGGGCACCGTATGCAGGTGCGCGCCGTTTTGAGCGGCGAGTTCCTTCCAGACGTAAAAGTTAGACGGATACTGCTCCGCCAGCACGAGAATGTGTTGCCCCGGTTTAACGACCAGATTTTTTGCCGCAACAGCAAGCCCATAACTGGCTGAAGGGACGATCGCCAAGTCGTTTTCTGTGGCACCAAATAATGAGGCGGCTACCCCCCGCAACTTCTCGACAGTCGAAAAAAAATCTGGTGGCGTAATCAGCCATGGTGTGGCCTTCGCTTGAAGACCCTCGATCCCGGCAGCGACCGAGGTGAGCAACAACGGCGACATATAAGCGCAGTTGAAATACGCAATGTGATCGGGGATATCAAAAAGCGCTCTTTGGCTGGGAAGAGGAGGGGTGCTCACAGGCGAGATATTGACCAAGGGCTCAACGCACGCGCATACCCGGCTCTGCGCCATCATCAGGGGCGAGAAGAAAGATTCCGCCAGCGTCATCGCTGCCCGAACCGGCAAGAATCATGCCGGACGATACTCCAAAACGCATTTTCCGCGGCGCCAGATTAGCGACCACAACAACATGTCGACCCACCAGTGCTTCCGGGTCATAGGCGGCCTTAATGCCTGCGAACACCTGCCGGATTTCACCGCCTAGATCGAGAGTGAGTTGCAAGAGACGGTCGGCTCCTTCTACCCGTTGGGCATCTTGGACCCGGGCCACTCGTAGGTCGACCTTGGAGAAATCATCAATGGTGATTTCTTTGGAGATCGGCTCAGCGGCCAGATGCGGTCCGGGTGAGTCAGAGGAACTCTGTTGCTCAAGTATGAGAGGTTTCTCCATCATTTGTTGTGCATCCTTGGGTTCGATCCGATTGAGCAGGTGGTGAAACGGTCCAATCTTGTGGCCGGCCAGTGGTTGGGCCAAGTCGTTGAGGTTCCCCGGGTCTGCAATATTGCAGCACAGAAACTCTTGTGTGCGCCTGGCAAGCCCAGGCACAACTGGCGCGAGCCAGATCATCAGAATCCGGAACAGATTCAGTCCTTGGGTGCAGATTCCCTGGAGTTGGTCATCCTGGCCGGGTTCGCGGGCGATGACCCAGGGTTGGCAGTCGTTGATGTATTGGTTGGCCCGATCAGCGAGGGTCATGATTTCACGCATCGCGCGACTGAATTCGCGACCTTCGTAGGCCTCGCTGATAGATTGATTGGCATCAACAAAGTGCTTGAACAGCGCCGGATCGGGTAACTGGGTAGACAAGCTTCCCTGGAAACGTTTTTCGATAAACCCCGCACAACGGCTGGCGATATTGACGACTTTCCCTACAAGATCCGAATTGACCCGGGTGACGAAGTCATCGACGTTAAAATCGATATCCTCAACTCGGTTATTCAACTTGGCGGCAAAGTAGTATCGCAGATAATCAGGGTCCAAGTGGTCGAGATAGGCTCGGGCGGTGATGAAGGTGCCTCGTGACTTGGACATCTTCTGACCGTTTATTGTCAAGAACCCATGGGTAAATACGGCCGTCGGGGTGCGAAAGCCGCTGCCGTGAAGCATCGCGGGCCAGAACAAGGTGTGGAAGTAAAGGATATCTTTGCCAACAAAATGGTACAACTCGGTTGTTGCATCCGGGCTCCAGAAGGCATCGAAGTCAAGATCCGAGCGATCGCACAGATTGCGAAAACTAGCCATATAGCCTATCGGCGCGTCGAGCCATACATAAAAATATTTTCCGCTCGCCCCGGGAATCTCAAAACCAAAATAGGGTGCATCGCGGGAGATATCCCAATCCTGCAGGCCGGTCTCAAACCATTCACTCAGTTTGTTTTTGACTTCGGTCTGCAACCGACCGGAGCCTGTCCAGCCGCGAAGCATTAAGTCAAAGTCGGCAAGCTTAACGAAGTAATGCTCGGAATCCTTGGTCACGGGTGCAGCGCCGGAAATGACAGAAACTGAATCTTTTAGTTCAGTTGGGGTATAAGTGGCCCCGCACACCTCACAGTTATCGCCGTTCTGGTCTTGCGCACTGCAGCGCGGACAGGTGCCTCTAATGAACCGGTCGGGAAGAAACATTTCCTCCACCGGGTCGTAGGCCTGGGTGATAGTGCGTTGGACGATGTGGCCGTTGCTCTGTAGCTGGCTGAAAATATGTTCAGCGAAGTAACGGTTCTCGTCCGAATGGGTGGTGTAGTAGTTGTCAAACGCGATACTGAAGTCCGCGAAATCCTGCCGATGTTCTTCGCCAATTTTCTCAATCAACGCCTCTGGCTCTATGCCCTCGCTTCGGGCCTTTAGCATGATTGGAGTGCCGTGAGTGTCCTCGGCGCAGACGTAGTAGGCCCGATGTCCGCATAGGCGTTGAAAACGAGCCCAGATATCAGTTTGGATATACTCCACCAGATGCCCCAGATGAATAGGGCCGTTAGCGTAGGGCAAGGCGCTGGTTACGAGAATAGTTCGAGGTTGGGGCGTCATCTTTCGGAAAATCCCGTAATCGGGTTAAGGCAATGTTTCGGAATCGGTAGCAGGTTCGGGGCTTATAAGAGCCCCTAGCGACGGGCACTATCGAAGTATATCCCAAGGGGGCCATTGTGGAGACCGGCCTGTGGTAGCATCATCGCCTTTTTAAGGTCGCGAGCATAAGCAGTAGCGGCGCTTTCTTCATACCGTTGGACCGATCAACATGACTGAAATATCAAGACAAAGCATATTCGATTTGCTGGAGGCCATTAGTGATCCACATACCGGCACCAGTTTAGGGGAGGGAAAGAGTGTCAGTGAGGTAACCGTTGACGGCAGTTTGGTGGAAGCCAAACTGACCCTGGGATACCCGGCACGCGGATGGCATGGGGAACTCGATGCTGTCGCCCGCAAAATGATCACGCAGGTCGTCGATGGACCGTGCGAGATTAATATCAATATTGAAACCAAGGTCGTCGCTCACGAGGTGCAAAAAGGCGTGACCCCTATTCAGGGTGTACGCAATATCATTGCCGTGGCATCCGGTAAAGGGGGCGTGGGAAAGTCTACTGTCTCGTCGAACCTGGCATTAGCGCTGTCTGCGGAAGGGGCCAATGTCGGAATATTGGATGCGGACATCTATGGCCCCAGTCAGCCACGCATGTTGGGAATCAGCGGGCGGCCAAAATCCGCGGACGGTAAGAGTCTGGAACCGATGAGTAGTTACCATTTGCAAGCCATGTCGATCGGGTTCCTTATTGAAGAGGATACGCCGATGATCTGGCGCGGCCCGATGGTCACCCAGGCACTGGAGCAGTTACTAAACGATACTCGTTGGAAAGAGTTAGATTACCTGGTGATCGATCTGCCACCAGGGACGGGGGATACGCAGTTGACCCTGGCCCAGAAGGTGCCTGTTTCGGGCGCGGCGATTGTGACGACGCCCCAGGATATTGCGCTGCTTGATGCTCGCAAGGCAATTAATATGTTTGAAAAAGTCGAGATACCGATTCTCGGTGTAGTGGAGAATATGAGTACGCATATTTGTAGCCAGTGCGGCTACGAAGAACATATCTTCGGTGAAAGGGGTGGAGAACGGATGGCCGCTGGTTACGGCACGGAAAAGTCTGAATTGAAGATCAGCGTTGTTGGGACCAGCAATGGGCCAGTAATTCCGAAGGGAAAAAATGTCCAGAGCAGTTTCGAGACGAGCGGTGCTGTTGACATAGACGGTCAGCGTACTGGAGTCGTTAGAACCGTTACAACTGTCCGCGGTGGGACTGAAGGCGAGACGGTTCAAAATAGCGTTGCCGGGAAGGCAATTACTGGAAACTACGGTACCCTGACGCTTAGCAACGACGGCAGTTATAGTTACATTGCTGATCAGGCTAAAGCGCACGATTTGGATGATGGCGAGAAAGTGGAAGATGTTTTCTTTTATGAATGTAATAAGTCGGTCTCTTTTGTTGGCAGAATCCCGCTTGATATCCGTATTCGGGAGGACGCGGACAGTGGCCGACCGACCGTTGTTGCGGACCCGGACGGGACAGTCGCGATGAACTACCGGAGTATCGCCAGACATATGTCTGGGCAGCTTGCGGCCCGGAGGCGGAGTTACAGCGACGTATTTCCTTCTATCGTAATTCAAAATACTTAATACGGAGGCCGAGTGTCGATCAAGCCAGATCGTTGGATCCAACAGATGGCGGCTCAGGGAATGATTGAGCCTTATGAGAGCGGACAGGTTTCATCTGTCGACGGCCAACGGGTGGTTTCTTATGGGACGTCGAGTTACGGTTATGACATTCGATGCTCGAACGAGTTCAAGATCTTTACCAATATCAATTCAGCAATTGTCGATCCGAAGGCGTTTGATGAAAGCAGTTTTGTAGATTTTGTAGGGGACTGCTGCATTATTCCCCCAAATTCGTTCGCTTTGGCAAGGACCGTGGAGTATTTTCGCATTCCGCGAAACGTGCTCACAATATGCTTGGGCAAGTCCACTTATGCCCGGTGCGGTATCATTGTCAACGTCACACCCTTTGAGCCGGAATGGGAAGGGTATGTGACGCTCGAATTCTCTAACACAACACCGTTGCCGGCACGTGTTTACGCAAATGAGGGTGTCGCTCAAGTTATCTTCTTTGAGGCCGATGAAATTTGTCAAGTGTCATACAAAGATCGAAAGGGAAAGTATCAGGGACAAAGCGGAGTCACACTGCCGCGTGCCTGAACTTCACGCTTTGCATAAAGAGTTAAACGATGGCTGGTAACTCCTTTGGCAGACTTTATTGTGTGACGAGTTTCGGCGAGAGTCACGGCCCGGCTCTGGGTTGTATTGTGGATGGTTGTCCGCCGCAATTGGAGCTCACGGAATCAGATATTCAACCGGATCTCGATCGTCGTCGACCGGGGCAATCGCGCTATACGACTCAGCGCCGGGAAAGCGATACCGTGGAAATTCTTTCGGGTGTGTTTGAAGGAAAGACCACAGGCACCCCTATCGCACTATTGATACGAAACGAAGATCAGCGTTCTCGGGATTACGAAAAGATTAAGGCGCAGTTTCGCCCTGGTCATGCAGATTACACCTACCTGAAAAAATACGGCCTGCGTGATTACCGTGGCAGTGGCCGAGCCTCGGCCCGTGAAACTGCGGCGCGGGTGGCAGCCGGTGCTATTGCGCGAAAATATCTCCTGGAAAATGCCGGGATCAGGATCCGCGGCTGTCTGAGTCAGATAGGGACTATCTGTGCTGATGAGTATCAGTGGGATGTGGTAGATAGCAATCCGTTCTTTTTCCCTGATCCTAACAAGGTGGGAGCCATTGAGGCGCTGATTAATTCACTGCGCAAAGCTGGCGATTCTATCGGCGCACGGGTCGATGTTATTGCGGATAATGTCCCCGCCGGATTGGGTGAACCGGTGTTTGACCGACTGGATGCGGACATTGCACGGGCAATGGTATCAATCAATGCAGTTAAGGGTGTAGAGATTGGTGCGGGATTCGAATGCGTTACTCAGCGGGGTAGTCAGCATCGAGATGAGATGACGCCTTTTGGATTTTTAGGTAATAACGCGGGCGGCGTGCTTGGCGGCATATCCAGTGGGCAACAACTCAAAGTGTCCGTCGCACTCAAGCCCACCTCCAGCATTCAGATTCCCGGCCGGACCGTAAACTTAGCGGGTGAGCCCGAAGAAGTAGTAACCACCGGCCGGCACGATCCATGTGTAGGGATCCGCGCGGTGCCTATCGCCGAAGCAATGCTGGCCCTGGTGCTGATCGATCACTTGCTTCGCCAGCGCAGCCTTGGGGTTGGCCCAACCCCTGGCCCTTCGATTCCCCCTGGCGATTAGCGTCCTCGCCGGCGCGACCTCAATTGCCCGGCAAGGACTGCTGGTTGCTTGCTGACAGGGGCTAATGCAATGGAACCCTCATGTTGCTGTATCAGCAGGGTATTGGCCACGTGCCCCAGACTTTCCAGTAGATCGGCGGCGGTTACGTCCAGCTCGCCGGATTCGTGACGCTGCTGTTTTAAGCGACCCAGGGCATCAAGCGTGGGATAGTGATAGACAGAGTCCTCAAGTGAGCGGCAGTTGTTCTCGTTGTAGATGGCTACTGCTGCACTTCGAGTCAGATCAAGGTAGGCCGCATGCGAGGAAATCAGACGCTCAGGCGTCGACGCATCCGGCTCGACTGGTAGCATGACCCGCCCCAGACGCGCCTCAAGCTCATTGAAAAATGTTCGCAAACTTGTCACTAAGGTGGACTCGGCGTATTAAGGAAACCCGGGTCAGCCAAGCATAACATTGTCAAACTGACAGGCACAGTCGCGAGCCAAAAGAAAGCCTGCCAATGCAACGCGGCAAAAAAGAGGGCACCTGTCGGCCTGTGATAAAATCCCGCGCCCTCGTGGGATAAGCTAATGACTGAAACAACACTTTACGACAAATTGTGGAATGCGCATCTGGTCCGTCAGTCAGACGACGGTACAGCACTAATCTATATTGATCGGCAGCTGCTGCACGAGGTGACATCACCTCAGGCTTTCGCAGGACTACGCGAAAATGGGCGACGACCCCGTCGACGCGATACCAATCTCGCTGTCGCAGATCATAATGTACCCACTAAGAATCGCAGTGCCGGCATAGCAGATCCGGTTTCCCGGCTTCAGGTTGAGACCCTGGATAAGAACTGTGCAGAGTTCGGTATCACCGAATTTGCCATGTCGGATCCACGCCAGGGTATCGTTCACGTGGTAGGCCCGGAGCAGGGGATCACTCAGCCAGGCATGACCATCGTCTGTGGCGATTCACATACCGCAACTCATGGCGCGCTCGGAGCCTTGGCATTTGGTATCGGTACCTCTGAGGTTGAGCATGTCCTGGCGACGCAGTGCCTGGTAGCCAGAAAGATGAAGAACCTGCGGGTCAATATCGACGGCAGATTACCCGATGGCGTAGTTTCCAAAGATATGATCCTGGCGGTGATCGGCATGATCGGCACGTCGGGAGGCGCGGGTTACGCGCTTGAATTTGCAGGTAGCGCGGTACGGGATGCCTCGATGGAAGGCCGACTGACCTTGTGTAATATGGCGATCGAAGCCGGTGCCCGAGT
>Ga0066839_10000932_pt1 | contig 12507 bp, 10 predicted proteins | sample ETNtaG_10_FD_66733 | JGI IMG/M metagenome (GOLD analysis project Ga0066839, IMG submission 66733) | Marine microbial and viral communities from oxygen minimum zone, Eastern Pacific Ocean - ETNP201302SV82 | ecosystem: Environmental > Aquatic > Marine > Oceanic | place: Pacific Ocean: Eastern...
CAGCGCTTTTGATGGGAACAGACACGCCCAGGCTTATTACGGCGCCTTCAAGCTAGTATTGGGCAAGGAGTTCGATGCTCTGGAGGCGGAAAAGGGTGACCAATTGGTCGAAGAGGCGTTCGAGATCGACAAGGTCGTGAATCGTGCTGTAGCAGAAAACTCCCTGAACCCGGCCGGTATCGAACAAGACGTACGCAAGAACCTCCTGCCTCGCCTGTTCTCCCTGGTGGGCCTCGACAAGGCCAAAGCAGTGCTCGATGAAGTGGTGCAAATTCTGCGTAATGGAGTTGCCAAGTGACGACGACTGTTGAGCCAGTCCAACACGAGCAGCCAACGGAGCACCGGGCCCGCTATGGCGACCGGGAGTTTCGCTACCACCTCTGCCACGTGCCAGGTTATCAGCGTCGATCCATACGGGTGCACGTTCATCCGAATGGGACAGTTCAGGTGGATGCCCCGGAGGACTCTCCCCTTTCTGAAATCAAAGCTGCCGTTCAGCGCCGTGCCCGCTGGGTTCTGAAGCATCTGGACGACATCGAGCAGCGCCATCGTGACTTGCTGCCGCGACAATGGGTCAGTGGCGAGAGCGTTCTATATCTCGGGCGCCGTTATGTGCTCAAAACGATCAAGGACACGGAGCAACGCAAAGTGACCTGCAAGCTCATCAGCGGGCAGTTACGGGTGATAGGCCACGATCTCACCCCGGAGCGGATACAAGCGGCTGTTCAACAGTGGTATCGGGAGCGGGCTTCGGATGTGTTCCAACGCAGGCTAAACCTCATGGTAGACGCCCTGCCCTGGCTTAAAACGCCCCCGGAATGGCGAATGGTTGCGATGCAGACTCAATGGGGAAGCTGTGCCGCCAGTGGTGCAATTCTACTGAACCCGCACTTGGTGAAAGCGCCGACCCGGGCGATTGACTACGTATTGCTCCACGAGCTGTGCCACCTGGTGGAGCACAATCACAGCCCCCGGTTTTACAACCTGCTGGACCGGTTTATGCCGGATTGGCGTTCGGTTAAGGAGCGGCTGGATGGGCAAGCGGAACTTATACTAAGGGAGTCGGGGAACCAATTACCAAGTATCGTTGCTCGCTGAGGTCTTTCGATCTTGCTTTTGCGACTGCGGTGAGTGGTCTATCTTTTTTTCTATGTATTCATGGAAGGGATAAATAAATAATGGCTGTTTTCAAGTATTACAATGTTCAGCTCTTGCCTATTGATACTCAGAAGTTTGAGGAGGTCGGCGCGGAGGGCTACAGAAGAGTCTTCAGCGATCTTCGAAGCCGAGTTATCGGAGCTAAGAGAGCCCGTTCAATTGAGAATATCTCCGGCAGCCTGCGGAACGATTTTTACTTTGCTCCCTTCGTGGTAAATGCCCTCGACGAATTTGCATACGGCGAGTTTCTTAAATTTGATCAAGTCGATAAAGTTCAAAATTTGTACACGGGAAAAGACGAGTTCGAAGGTAATGAAGGGAGTACAAGCAAACGATACGATTTCCTCTTTGCTTTCGACTACTCAGCGCACACGCTGGCCATACAACTGGCGAAGGGTCTTCCGAGTGCGCAACCATTGATTGATGCCTTGGTCGATATTCTCCGCCCTGTTGTTGATGATCTTCATCCAAACCATCAGTTACACATTCAAGAATTAACTTCTGCGGAGTCACTGTCGAAGATTTTTGCAGCACAGAAGTTTAGGAGAGTCGCAGTTGAGGTAACTTTCTCGAATTCGGAAGAGCTTGAAGAAGAGCTCCTCCGGAATGCAGGGGTAACAGAGCATGACCTCAAACAAAAAAGCGTTCACTCAGTGACCCACATTGAAAAACCTGCGAGAAAAGGTTCAATGAGCGGTCTCTCCAATATGGCCAAGCCGTTATTGGTCATTGCGGCCCAGTATGGAAATGCTGACGTGAGTTATGCGACTCAGGATGGCGAATGGGATCACTATCATATGCGCGATTATCCAGTTAAAGAGGAGGTCGCCCCTGCCAAAGATGAAGTTCACCGAAACTTTATGGCCCGCGTGTTTCACTCTATTCGTCTTGCCTGGCGCAAAACTGCTGTAGCAGAGGATGTGAATCGCGAACTTCAGCAGACCGGAGCTCTGCCCATGAATGATGATGATCAAAACCGAGGTGGGGAGCTTACCTGAGTATGCCTAAATGGCTGAGAGGCATCCCGATACTTGGTGTATTTTTAAGGTATCTCAACCTATACGTCGGCAGGGGCGAGACAAAATATCTTGCCAAGCTGGCTCCGCTTCATTTATGGCTTGATCGGTTTGTAGTTCCGGTGGCGATCATTGCGGGGCTGACCGCCGTGGGTGGACTGTATCTCCATATGACCGGAAACCTGGATAGATTGGATAGCCATGGATTGGTTAGCAGTGTATTCCCATCCCTCCTTGGTTTCGGTATTGGCGTCTTTGCGCTGATATTTGTACTTCCAGACGATTTAATGGGGGCTCTGGATAAGAGAAGAGCGAAATCAGGTCTAGGCTCCTCAATGATGATTTCCGATATGGCGTATCCGCTAGTTTACCTTGCGCTCGGGATCGTCGCCTCAGCCGTATTAGAGCTCTTGATTTCGTCGCCGGTAAAAGATTTTCTCCAACTTTTCGTATTTCTCTATGGACTGACGTTAGTCTCGGACCTTATCGGAGTCATCGCAGCCGCAGCACTTGCCGCTCGCTTTAAGAAGACGAAACGGCATGTTTCGTCTGATCGACAAAAGCTACTATCGAGAATTCGGAGAAAATAGCAGTCTCGGGTTGCTGAAAAGATTGTTAGTGACGGACCTAATCCAATCATTCCTGCGGGTGCCACCAAGCAAAGGAACGTGTTGAAGCTGAACATCCAATCAGTCGTTTAAGGCGGGCTTCCCTTTCGGAGAGCCGTTTCGGTCGAAGTTATGTCCCACTTCCGGGTGCTCTAGCGGTCTTTGCTTTTTCGGTAACCCGGCGTTGAATCGCTGCTTCTAAAGCGTTGTTCGGGTGCCTCGGAGATTCGCAATCAGCAATAAATTCGTCGAAAGACTCACTATCCAGGGTGATGGTTTCGGCGGCGTCCTGAATTTGCATGGCTTTTTCCACTGCGGCTTGCTGAACAAACTCACAGAGCGATTCAAATCCTGCCAATGCAGCAGCTCGTCGAAGTAGTTGTTCATTTTCGGGGGACAGTTTCAACGACAGTTCAGTGTCTTGTTGGGTCACGAATATCCCTCCTCCGGTGTTGGTGTTTACGTTAGCTACCATATCACGTCCAGCGGAGACTGAGATCAAAGGGGCCCCGGTATAAAGGGGAGAGATTTATGGTCATATTTCCGGAGTCACAATGCGTGCTTGGCCACGTAATTGGCCATTGAAGACGAGCCGCACAGCAGAATTCATGCTGGCAAAACCAGACTCTGTAGTTCTTGTTCGATTGCAGGACTGCCGCCCGAAAGATTTCGCTCTGCCAAATCCCACTTCCAGTTACGGCATAGCTGTAGAATTCTCTCTCGATCAGCGCTGGTCATGTTCAAGGAGCTGGTGCCAGTCACATTCTCGCCCATTTTCCAAAGCAAAAGTCGTTTTGATTGGGGCTTTATTGCTTCCGCTAACTGCACCGCGATTCGAAACCCGCTGAGGTCGGTGTCGCCCCAGTGGTATATAGGTGTACTCGGTGGCACCTCACTCGTCACAAATTGATAGGCCTTGATTCCGGAAGGACTTGGAAATCCACCCGTATAGACAATGAGCCCAGCTACTTTTCCGGCTCTATTGTTTGCGAGCTCGTGGAAAGTCGTTAGGTTTTCAACGCTCAACACATAGCTTGGTGAGCCAACATACCCTCGTATAACACGTGGTTCATAGCCGACATACGGATAAGGAACTGGGGCGGTCGTGGTGCCCCCAGATTGATCTTTAAGTATGAGAGCTCCGACTCCTGCCACAAGAAACGGTATTGGGTACTTTTTCAAGCCTATGAAAGCAAGAACTGCTTCGGGGTGCCTGGCAATGGAGTCCCCTTCCGTAGCGGTAAGGAGATCGATGATTGGCACAAGTTTCTCGATGCGTTTGGAATCACCAAATAAACGAGCACTTACCCTGCGGACCGATTCATCCAAAAACGCTTCTCCTTGCCGATCATCGATGACCTTCAAAGCATCAACTACATCGGCATAGCGGTCACTCGAAATTCCACGGGGGGATTTTCCATTTTTCCAACGATCAATCAGATGAGCGACTCGCTCATCATCGGCCCAGGGTATCAATTCAGCGAACGCTCGATTGACGACCTCTTGCGTAGAAGTCCGGTTTAGATAAGCTGTAAGTTGTGCGAAGGATGACAGAACAAGTCGTTTTATTTGTCCATCAGAGCCAGCCCTACGGTCCCACTCGATTGCAATTGCCCCGCTACGTTCCGCGTCTCTCAAGCAGGCGTGAAAGTCGGATTTGGCACCCGCTGAGGGCAGCGTGAAGTACTTCGGAAAACTATTCTCAGACAGTGACAGCGATGGCTGCCTGTCACTGCCCTTCAGTGTTGCCCGATCACCTCGCCCCCATAGTTTTTCTAGAGCCTCATTAGCCAGGGTTGTGTTCATTCTCATACTCCAACATTCTCTGCTGTACGAGCTCGGGGTGCTCACTGGGCATGTCCGACCGTAATAGCGCATGTCCCTGATCGGTAATAGTCTCTTTATGGAAGAACAGGTTTGGCCCGAATCTCTCTAGCTCATAGATGGTGTCAGTGAAACTGCTCAGTTTCGCGTTGTCCGCGCTTGGCGCGGCCATGATCATTTGCAACCCAAGCCCATCCATAAAGCGAGCGGCAGCGACAGCGTTTTGATCGTCCATTGCACCAAAAGCCTCATCCAATAACATGAGCGCCGCTCCACCTCCCCGGTTTGAAGAGTCGATGCGGTAGGCATGGGTCAGTGCAGCGGCAGCAATTACGTAGAATGGGGTCAAGTGTTCACCATTCGACCCGGTTCCCATTCGCTTGCTCAATCGACTAAATGGTTTCCCATCTTCAAGAATCTCGAGGTCGAAATTAAACAGCAATCGGAAGTCATCCAGCGGGGATTTCTGGGCCTGAACGTCTTTATCGTGGCTTTCGGACAAGAATTCCAGTATCCGGCTGTTTAGTTCTGCGTTATCAGAGAATAGGTCTTCCGAAGCGCCTTCAGACGCGGAGTTCATTATGAACTGGTGGAGTTCCTTATATGGTTTGGCCACCTCGTACTTAAACCGATAACGCTCGTTGTTTGAGAACGGAGGGCAGGCATCAAGGATTTTATTGATAGCCTTCATATTGCCTTGCATGCGCTCAATGCCTTCGCGAAGTTTGAACGCAACATCCCTTTTGAAGGATTCCTCTGCAACTTCCTGCGCTGCTTGGGCCTCAGCCAGAAAATCCTGAAGCTGAGCTTCAACCAGATGCGCTTTACTCAGTTCAATCCAGGCCAACGCCTTTCGCCAATCCGAACGCTCCTCAATAAGTTGAACGCCATATCGATCAATATAAGCTGAAAATTCTGTAGCAGCCGCTAAGTACCTGCTCTGAGATCGCTTTTGGTGGTGTTCAGCTTTCTCAATGCAGGCTTGGATCCGCAGGTGATAAGGTCGCTCAATTCCAGTCTGGTCCTCATCTAAGTCCTGACGAAGCTGGTCTGCCAGCAAAGGGTCGAAATCAGGGGAGGCACGGAGCTCCCGCTCCGCCGCCCTGGCATTTTCCTCGTCTTCAATAGCACGATTCTTGGAGGTTTCGAGATTTCGTATTTCAGTGGTCAGTTGACCGAGGCGCTGATTAAGTTCGCCGGATTCTTTGCCGGTATCCTCTTTTACTTTTTTGAGTCGAGATTCCTCTGAATTCAGCGTATCGATTGTCGATGTATCGAGAAGCTCAATTGCTTGCTCTGTTTCAGAAATATTGGTGAGATGCTGCGCTACTCGCCCAACGAGCACCCCGAAGTCTTCGTTTTCAGCGCCACCCACCAATTTCAGGCTATGTAGAACGCTTTCAAGGCGCTCAAGCGCACCGACTGCCTCAACTTTCTTCCTGCCAGCCTCATCAAGACGTCTTTGCAGGTATGCCTCGTCAACAGGGCCCGCAGTGCGGCCAAGTACAAGTTCACCCCTCAGGTCCAAGGATTCAGTAGACCCGCTTTTGCTCAACATACCGTCTTGAGTCAGAGCCTGCGGGTATCGCCTTAGCTCCTCCTCAGTGTCTACTTGCTTGATGTTGCCGAGTAACTGTCTGACGAAGGCCACAGCGACGGGGTCGTCTCCTACAACCAGGTTGCCGACCAACGACTCGTTTACCGTTTCCCATTTTTTCACATCGAGATGTTCGGGCTGAACGATTTTAACTCCACTGATGCGCCTACCCGGTGCTCGAATAATTCGAACAGCGTTGTCTACCTCCCCCGCAGGAACCAACAAAGCAAAACGATTCCGACCGAGATAGCTTTCAATAGCCGGCCGCCATTCCGGTTTCGAAACCTCAATCAGTTCACAGATTGGACGTGCATCTATTCCTGCGTTTTGAAGGGCAGCAAAGGCAATGCCGGGCCCTCCTTGTAGCTTGACGCCGCCACGCCTTTCGTTTGCAATACTGCCGGCTTCCGCCTCATATAATTCTGTCGCTTGCCGGGCCTGCTCGCGCGCTTCGCTCACAGCACGATTGAGCTCCTGATCTGTCTGATCGACGAATTCGGAAATCGCACGTTTAGTTGACTGAAGTTCTTCCAGTGACTGCGCTGATGGCTCCCTTCGATCAATAGCTTCCAGCCGTTCTATGAGTCTGTTTACTGACGCTCGATCACACCGGATGTGGGAACTGGATATAACGCCATCAAGGGCTGTTTTCATTCCGTTGATAGATTTCTGAAGATCAACCAGCGAATATCGCAGAGCTCGCTGCCGCTCACCTAGGACCCTGCGGTTGCTTTCAAGCTGCTGCGCAACCGCACTCCCACTTTTAGCCTCGTATATGCTCTGGAGCTGCAGCTCTGTTTTTTCGATGAGTGAGTCAAGCTCGCCGAGTTTTGCCTTTACTGAGGTAAGATCACTGCGCCGCTTTTCCAATCGATCGTCGCAGGCACTCTGACGCTCACACGCGCTTTCCACCTCGTAGGTTGATTGTAGAGCGGCATAGGTGGCAGAGCGTTTGTGCTCGCGCTGAACGACACCGTACTGTCGTTCAAGGCCGGACAGCCTTTCGATCTGGTCTTTAACTTCTTCGATGATGTCCTGAAGTCGCCGAAACTCCCTGATATGCGCCATTGCTCTATCTTTGTCGATTTTCTCCTGATCAACCAAGAAATCACGAACAAAGTCACTGACGTTCTCTACTTGATTAAGCAATAGCGATTTTTTAAAGGCTTTTTGATACTCGTGAGGGTCAATGCTGAAGCCCTTGGGCTGAAGGGCATGTAAAAGCGCCCGGATGTGTTTTTCCGGCTGATCTGTGATTTCTAAACCCTGCTCCCTGCCAGCATTGCGAGACAAGGTGCGTAATCGCGCTTCAAAGTCTTTCCACGGAAGAGGTTGTTTATCACCATTTGCACCGATTTCAGTGTGGTCATTCAAGCCAAGTGCCACACCGTTGGCAACATAGAGGCCTTTAACTCGGTGAGTCGTCTCTTGTATCGAGGCTGTCATTGCCACGCCAATAGAAATCGGTTCAGCAGTACGACTATCCCGAAAGACCAGAGTGATGTACGTATGTGCGGTATCACGTTTCCGGCGAATGATGCCGGATTCCTCATCACCATCCGGTTTGAACGCGCCAAGGCAATAAGACCGCAAATCACGATTACTGGCCTTGAATGCCTTGCGGGCATTAAAGGCCAGGTATCTCCGGTCAGCGCCGAGCATTGCTATCTGAATGGCGTCCAATAATGCTGTTTTTCCAGTTCCGTTAGCGCCTAATAGAGCAGCATGCCCTTTTATGGGTATCTCCTCGGCATCACAAACAAAGAACTGGACCAGGTTTATTTTCTCAAGGCGTTTCATCGTCTAACTCCGTGTCATCGTCGGATTCCTCGATCTCCAACTGGGCCCCAACGAATGCGCCTAGCCGATTGATTGCCGCCTCGTTAACCAAGTCAACAATCGCCGGTAGAACTGTGATGTCGAAAGGTTGTAATGATCCCTCTTGCACAGGCACGGCCTTAGCCATGCCGAAACGCTTCATCTTAGCCACAAGCTCCTTGATCTCACCCGCCCCTGAAGGTAGCTCCCGATGAGTGAGTTCTCGAAATGCGGTTTTCAGCTCTTCAATTTCGATAACCGCTTGCCCTTGTTCCAGTTCTCCCCTTGAAATACGCTCGTGATACATTTTTCTTAACACCAGGATCAGCAGGGTTTCCTGTAAGGAAAGGGGCTGTTTTCGCGTATCGCGAGGAATGGCGGCGCAATAGCGATAATCGTCGTTAATAACCAGTTCGAGTTTTGAGAGAGCGAGAGCTTCTCGGAAATCCCTGATGTGACGCCTAATGACCTCATAACTTGTTCTTTGCCTCAGATCAGACTGATACAGCACCTGTTCTGTAACTATCTGATAGAGAGCATCAGCGAAATAGTCTTCTGCATTGTAGATTGGGTCTTCGCTGGCAATCTTTTCCCATGTCCTCGGCATCAGCGACTCCTTGCCTTTTGGATTTTGAATTGAGGCACCTCCAGGTACTCGTTTACGCAGACCTCACCTGTTAGCGAAAACTCGTAACCTTCGACATCTCGGAGTAGCGGTATCGATCGGTGGTAGGCGACTGGAATTCGTTCTCTCAGAAACGATGCTCGGGACAATTCCTGGAAAATAAGAAACTCGTTTACCGTCCTTATGGATAGGTCTTCAGAGCTGAGGGATTGCCCGGGTTCGCTTGGGCCGTTCTCCCGGAGGTAATTTCTTATAGCTTGCCGGGTTACTTGTCTCGCACGCTGCATTTCGCGCCTCAGATCCGATAATGCTTTTTGCTCTGGTGTCATGACGGCGGAACGAATTGGCGAAATGACTGGATCTTTGCGGACTTTTCTTGGCTCACGCAATTGCTCTTCAGAGAACAATGGGCCTGCCGCAAACGGCGTAAGTATGTATTTGTCACTGGCGGGATCAGAAATCAGTGTTTCGATTGTGTTTTCAATGGCTTGCTCGATGCGGTCTGGGGTACGAAGTCGGTATTGAATAAAGGCTAATGCTTGCCTTGTTGCCCGCGTGACACTGTCGTCCAATCGATCTAGCAAAAGCTGAATCTGTTGAAACTTAAGCAGACGTCCAATATCGCGTTCGAAGTGTATTGCCGCATCATCGAGATCTGACAAGCTGAACAGCCGGCGATATTCCTCTAGCATCACCGCTCTGGTCTCAGCATCATCTCGCAACCATGTGGCTATGCGAACAATATCGTGTCGATGGCGCAAAGGGTGATTATTGGTTCTGATCTCTTGATAGTCCTGGATGTAGACGCTTGAGATGTACTCTTTGAAAAAGTGGGCTACGAAAGCACCCGTTGTTTCATGTTGAACCAGCGCCTCCATGATCTCTCTAACCCGGATACTGGTGCCACCAAGGCTGGCAACCAGGTTTCGTGCCTCTTTCGCAGCTTCCGGTAGAACTCCGGCTTGCTCTTTAGGGGCCCGTTCGATCGCTAGCAAGCTGTTATATATTAACTGGACCTTGCCGCCGACTCGTTTGGGCCCCTCTTCTGCAAATTGTTGTAATTGTTCTAAAAACTTTTGGACGACGGGCGGCATAACGATCATGGTTCGCACGCCAATTCGCTCCTCTCGAAGCCAGCCGGCATTCACCAGGCGTTCAAGGGCCATATTGGCGCGTACCGAAATTGGAGTATCAAGAGGCTGTCCGTCTTCCGTGACCCAGTCATCGCAGTCCAAAATGAATCGTTCGATTTCATAGGTGATCGTCCTTTGAACGTATCCATCTTCTGGAGTCAGCCCGGCGTCTGGGCCAAAAAATGATTCATGCAACCGAAGTAAAAGAGCCCAATAACGTTCCCTGTTGGCAGAAGCGAGTGGGCGAAAGATGTCCTTCGGTAATCGATCAAACAGACCAAGTTTGACGTTCAAATTTTCCTCCCCAAACGCCCATAATCAGCATACAAGGTTTTATCAATCCATGTTATACTTTAATTTATCATATACTTTAATATAGAATCTATCTTATGGCAAAAGGAAACCAGATTTTTCATGAGCGCCTCGCAATTCTTGCGACCCTCCTCAAGTGGGAAGGAGAGCTAAAGAACAGTCGGATTCAGAAACTGCTTGGACTCACATCGGTTCGTGCAAGTAGGCTTATCGCTGAATTCAGAGAAACTTTCCCCGACAGACTCGAGCTGGATACGCAGAACAAGCGCTGGGTACCTCGACAACAGGTGGCAAGTCACGGGGTTCCGGACTTCGACAATTATCTTGAGCAGGTAAAGTTCAGGGAGGAGTCTGTCGGTGAATGGCTTGAGGATGCCAGGGCAACGTTTTTGACTCCGCATCCAGAAACGGTCGCGATTCTAAGGAAAGCATGTATAGAAGGCCTCGGGCTCGAAATTAATTATCGATCCATGAGGCACCCAGACGGCCAGAAACGGGTGATTTACCCTCACACGGTTGTCAGAATGAATCGACGCTGGCATGTGAGAAGTTGGTGTGGCCTTCGAGAAGACTACCGGGATTTCAACGTGGGCCGTATCCGTTCCATTAAAATTTCCACCGAAACCAGGCCCTCTTCTCTTCCTGAAGATTCAGAATGGGAAACAAAGATTGACCTAAGAGTTGGTGCTCACCGCCATCTGGATGAAGGTCAGGCTCGACTCGTCAGAGATGAATATTTCGAGGGCGCTGTTGCAAGGCGATTGAATGTTCGTGCAGCAATTGCGGGTTACGTTTTACAGGATCTCCAAGTTGCGACTCTGGCAGAGATCGAGACTCCTCCGCGATATCAGCTGGAACTTTTGAACGTTGATGAAGTAAATCGCCACCTTTTTCCCGAAATTAAGGGCGGCTCCAGCGATAAAAAGTTATAGCGCAGACGGCGTTAGCCAGCCGTGTTACCCACTAATCCGTTCCATATTAATCTAATAGTGCTCTGGGCATTACTTTTGAGCCCAGTAAAGCAAGCAACCAATTTGCGAGGCCTGCCATGCCGGATCGAAGTAACGCCAATGATCCAATAATGTGTTACAAATACATACCCTTCGACTCGGGTAGCCTCTGCATCTTAACGGAGGGGACCTTGAAGTATACCAATCCACTCGAGTTTAATGACCCCTTCGATTGCCACCCGTTTTACAAAGACTCACTGGAAGAAATTCGGCGCGGAACGAGCCATGCTATCGAACGAGCACTCGGTACTCCGGTTACGCCAGCTGAGAGGAAGCTCTCTCCTGCTCAACGGAGTCAGTATAGGAACCGTGCCGCAAGAGCTCTCAAGGCAAAAATGCATTCCGGGGAGTGGAGATCGGGGGTGCTTCGAGATGTTGGTGTTGTGAGTTTGTCCTCCAACCCAGCTGACATCTTGATGTGGTCTCACTATGCCGATTTCCACAAGGGCTTCGTGGTGGGTTTCCGCATTGGAGTTGAGGGGTTAGTAGCAGAAGACCTGAAGAAGCATGGATTTCATCTCCTCCCTTATAAAGTCGAATACACCTCCAAAAGGCCCATGGTTAATCTCGGTAGTGATTCAAAGTCCGACCAGATGAAAAAGATTCTGCTTACGAAGTCCGAACATTGGAAGTATGAAGCAGAGCAGCGCGTTATAGACATCGATCGTGGGCCAGGAATTCATGCTTATGACCGTGACCGTACTCTAAACTGTGTGATTGCAGGGATGCGGATGAGTGACGGTGATTTCGAAGTACTGAAGCAGGCAGTAGCGGACTTAAATGAATTTCCCACCCTTGCACATGTGAAGCTTTACCGTGCGAAGGCATCACGAACCAATTTTGAGGTTGAGATCCCAGGCTTCCCGCATTGAAATTCTGTTGCTGAGAAAAGCCTCGAGGTCTAACGCAAAGCTCGCCGAAACATCGATCTTTTGTACTGATGCCGAAAAACAACTAAATGGCGTTCGTTCAGCGCTCACACTGATCCGTTGGTTCATGAAAAGTAGTCCAAACTCGGCCAGTGAACAATTCGATGAACTCAATCGGCCAGAATATCTTCCATCTAATTGATTTAACGACATTTCATGGCTGACATGTCAGCTTATGAAGCTCTACACCGCGCATAAGTTAAACGTTACGCACCGTATCTTTTAGTTCACCGGATCAGGGTTGTTTCCGTAGCGTATTCAGGTTCTGAACGAAGTTCAGACCAGCTTAGAAGAAACTCCTCGAATGTTATTGCATAGCCAGCTGCTACTGCCTCCGATAACCTTTTCAAGCTCAGTGACGCATACTTTTTGCTGTGATCAACCACAACCAGGTCGTAACGACTCAAAATTCCTTGTCCGGCTCCTAGCGACAACAGCTCAACACCGAGCCGGCTGTGTAACTCTGAGAATGCCTGA
>Ga0066839_10000940_pt1 | contig 12451 bp, 9 predicted proteins | sample ETNtaG_10_FD_66733 | JGI IMG/M metagenome (GOLD analysis project Ga0066839, IMG submission 66733) | Marine microbial and viral communities from oxygen minimum zone, Eastern Pacific Ocean - ETNP201302SV82 | ecosystem: Environmental > Aquatic > Marine > Oceanic | place: Pacific Ocean: Eastern...
CTCTGCTGCCTCCTCACCAGTACCGAACTCATCATGTTCACCCTGGACGACTAGCACTGGCTTTTCCATACCTGAAAGGAATGAGTAATCATATCGTTCCAAATTGATTGGTAATCCCATTCCAAAGAGCCCCACGACACGCTTGTCCACCGCGCCGACTCTCATGCCGACCAGTGAACCAAAAGAGAACCCGCCGACGATCAATGGTAATCCGGGATATTCGCCTTGTAGCCAATTGAGTGCATCAAGGACGTCATCTTCCTCACCGAGGCCTCCATCGTAGCTCCCCGTGCTGGCTCCCACACCCCTAAAGTTGAATCGCAGAGCTGCGAATCCCACATCACTCAAGGCCTCCGCTCCACGGTAGACAGCCTTGGTGTGCATAGTCCCGCCATAGTTCGGGTGAGGATGACATATGACAGCGGCCCCTCGAGGAGGCACCGTCGGCTCTCTCAGGAGGGCCTCGAGATGGCCGTGGGATGCGGGGATCAACACTGGTGACGTATTTGGGAGAAGGCAGCTATGTTCACCGGAACAACTAGAAGGGTCGATACGAGCACCCAGCACACAATTCCGAACGGCAGGCTTCCGTCAATGGGCGCACCAAAAGAGTCACAAATAGGAGTCACGGCAGCTAACGAGTTGTATTGGGGATCAAACCAAAGTGTGAATAAGATCGCGGAAAAACTCGAGCTATCGAAGAGTGCCCTTTACGATATGATCCGCCCAAAACCCCTAGACCTAAGCTGTCCGCTTTGTGGGCGAGAAGTCGTCTATGCTAATCGAACTGCCTGTGAGAAGGGTTTCGCGAATTGCTCTGAGTGCGAATGGGAAGGCCCAGAAAACGAAGCCAACCCCCTTATTGCTGAACAACTTGTGGCTCTCCCAACCTACGATGACCAAGGGGTGGTTGGCCTAGATGAGGACCCTGAAAAAGTAAGCACCTCGCTCCCCACACGACTCGACTTATCAACAAGCCGCACTATGGCAGCTGGGGCTATTCTAGGAGCAGTTGCAGGGCTTGCGTTAGTCATCTGGACATGGCGAAGGTAGAATCAACAATGGCCAAAGACACCTTGCTAAGATGACAGCGTTCTTGGCTGAATTAGACCAGCTAACAAAATGTGGAGATGCTATGAGCCGCTGGGTTCGAGGACCTTTAGCTCTACTCGTAACCATCATTACGGCTGGTTGCGGGGGGGACACCCCTAACCAACAGGGTACCGCTGCTACCACCCAGGCTTTGCTTAGTCAACCAATCGGCGAGCTCACGCAGGTTAAGCCTAGCTCGGCGCTAGAATCCAGCTCCGGAGACAACCAGCTACCACTAGCGGAGCTAGGCTATGATCAAGGAAACCAAGACGCGCTTGTGAGGATTGTAGAAATGTCAGACTACGGGTGTGGATATTGTCGTAAATTCCACCTTGAAACGTTCCCCATACTGCGTGAGGAGTTTATAGAGACTGGAAAAGTGCTATGGAAATTCGTGCCCTTCGTAAACGGCATGTTTGAAAACTCGCTTTTCGCAACCGAAGCCGCGGAGTGCGCCCTTGAACAAGGATCGCTGCCATTTGAAGCCCTGAATGAAAGGCTTTGGTCCGACCAGGCCTCCTGGAAACGCAGTAACGACCCCGAGCCCGTATTACGCGGTATGGCTCAAGATGCAGGTGTGGACCTCATGGAGTTTGATACCTGTCTAAATAACGACAACAGCATCGATCGCATTGCCAGTGCAAGAAGCACTGCCAGCCGACTTGGTGTGCGTGGTACACCAACCTTCTATCCAATAGGCTTCCCGCCAATCGAGGGGGCCCTGCCCACTGAAGCATTTCAACAAGTCCTGGAACTCATGCACCAAGAGATCAGCGGGGTAGCGGGAAACTGAGCTAGATGTCTTGAGCGTGAGATTCGCTAGGAGAGGCTGCCGGCAACGCTGGATCCTGGATATTGTGGGAGCCCTGGCTCTACTGTCGATGGGGGCCTGTGGGCCTATTACAACGGCCAGCCTTAACTGTCAGTCAACGACCCCGTCCATCTCACTTTCTGAAGAACTTGAAGAAACGAGTGGCGTCGCAGTAAGCCTAAGCCAACCTGACATATTTTGGACCCACAATGATGATGGATCGGTGCTTACTGCGATTGGTTCAGATGGCGAAATCATTTCCCGTTTTCGTATAAGGCCATCGCTCACAGACTGGGAGGATATCGCGACCTCCAGCTGTGCTGGAGGTAAGTCTTGCCTCTACCTCACAGATATGGGAGATAACCTTGAGAGACGATCCGGCGGCGAAATCAGCATACGGCGCCTAGAGGAGCCTGATCTCGCTTCCCCCGGTTTCAGGGCAACCCTTAACCAACAGATACCAGAGCTTGATGGTGATGTTTTCCCTGTGAGATTACCGGATGGTCCGCGTGATATTGAAGCCCTCCTCGTCCTGCCTGGAGAAGACATTTACGTCACCACTAAAGGCCGCAACGGACCAGTAGCCGTATATCGATACCCACCACCTCTTCGTCCCGACACAGTCACACTTGAACTCGTCCAGAAGCTCTCAGCAGGAGCCCGAGTGATCCCCCGCCAAGTCACAGGAGGAAGTGTCTCTCCAGAAGGTGATATCTTGGCATTGCGCACATACGAGTCGCTTCAATTCTACGAGTTCATAGCCGACAAACTCGTTCCCATGAAGGACGGCCACATAGACCTACGCCCCCTTCTAGAGGCCCAGGGTGAGGGAATAGCAATCGGCCCAGGTGGTCTCCTAGTACTCACTTCTGAAGCAGTGGCAGGAACCCCACCGCAGATGAATCTCATGCACTGCAATTTAGATGCTTCTTAGGGAACCGTAGAAGCACCCTCACGCATTAGCCCCAGTAATGATTCAACAGAAGCGGCACGCTGAAATCTCGAATACCCATGAACTAAGAACAGACCGAACTAGACGCGCATATCAAGACTATTCTGAGAATCCACTTCTGGTGACAGTTCCGCTATAATCGCCACCATGATATTTCTCCCGAATAGTTCCTCTTTGCGTAACTCAGGCCTCCCATTCAGCCTTCGCCAGTCTTGGCTGCTTCTTGGCACGATCACAACCCTCACTGCAATCCTGGGTTCGGAAATTGTTGCTCAGGAAGACAGCGACGCATACAGGATCCGTGCAATTCTTGTTGATGAGGGACCAACCATTGATGGCTCACTTGAGGACGCTGTTTGGCAGCTCGGAGCACTGGTTGACATGTTTATCCAGCAGGAGCCGGATGAGGGTTCTCCCGCGACTGAACGAACCGAAGTCCGTATCCTGCACGACGGTGAGACACTGTACCTCGGAGTGCTCGCGTTCGATTCCAATCCCCAGGCACTGACGGCTACTGAGATGCGTCGCGACTCGGAGCGGATTCTGTCAGAGGACAATTTTCAAGTGATCCTCGACACGTTTAGGGACTCGCGCTCCGCATACATGTTCGTCACGAATCCCCTCGGCGCGATGCTTGACCAACAGGTGGCCAACGAGGGCGAAGGGGGTCGTTTCGGTTGGGCTTCCTCTAATATCAACCGTGACTGGGACGGAGTTTGGGAAGTGGCGGCAAAGCAAACTCCTAATGGCTGGGTTGCCGAGATCGCGATCCCGATGATCACTCTGCGTTTCCCCGAATCAGAACCACAGAGTTGGGGGATCAACCTCATGCGGAATATCGGACGTAAGAACGAGCAAGCGTTCTGGTCCCCCATTCCAAAACCCTACAGCATCACACGCGTTAGCATGGCTGGAACTCTCAACAACCTTAGTTCACTGAACCGAGGCCGAGATCTTAGGTTCACGCCGTTTGTGACCGGCGGAGCGAGCCGTATCCAGAGCGCGGGAGTGACCGATGATGCCGTGCAGCGAGATATTGGCATGGATCTCAAGTATGGTGTCAGCGCAGGCTTGAATCTCGATGTCACGATCAATACCGACTTCGCCCAAGCGGAAGTCGACGACGAGCAGATAAACCTCACGCGTTTTGCACTATTCTACCCAGAGAAACGAGATTTTTTCCTTGAGAATGCCAGCCAATTTGACGTTGGGTCTATAGATACTTTTAATCGTCTGGCCAATCTTTTCTTCACAAGACGTATTGGTCTCTCAGATACCGGAGAGACGGTGCCGATCATTGGTGGGGCCCGGCTAACCGGTAAGGTTGGTCGAAATGATATTGCTCTCATGGACGTTCAAACCAGCGGTGCTTTCCAGGAATCCGGCGAGAATTTTCTGGTTGCTCGCTATAGCAGGAATATTCTGACCCGGTCCAAGGTCGGCGCTTTATTCATCAACAAGGCCGAAACTGAGGGCACTCATTATAACCGTACGTATGCCGTTGACATGACGCTTGCTCCCCTCGCGAGCTTCACTGTAACTGGCTTTCTGGCCAAAACGGAAACCCCCTCCATCAGTACCGGTGACATGGCCAGGTACCTGAACGCAACCTGGCTAAGCCAGAGTTGGCAGATTTTCGGAGAATTCGCCGATTTTCAAGACAACTTCAATCCTGAAGTGGGCTTTCTGCCACGCGGAGGAATACGCACAACCAAGCTCCACCTGGAATGGAATCCTCGCCCCGACAGATGGGGCCTTCGGGTGCTTTCCCCGATGTACAACATCCTCTATACGACGGACCAGCAGAATCGGCTTGTATCCCGGCGCCACCACTTCATGAACGGAGTACAGTTCGACAATGGGGCATACCTGAACATCATGTACAACCGACACTACGAACGGCTTGATAGGCCATTCACAGTGCGAAAGGGAGTCACCGTTGCTCCAGGTGCGTACCGCTACGGGTCATTACGCCTTTCATTCAACAGTAATCAGGCACGGCGAATCTATTACAATCTGATGTTCGCTCCCCAGACCTTCTTCAACGGGACTCGTGTCGATATGAATGGTACTGTAGGAGCGCGAATAACAAGCCAATTTTCTACTCAAGCTTCCTACTCCAGGAACGACATTGACCTTCCTGTAGGTGAATTCAAGGTTCACTTAGCAGCATTTCGCATAGACTACGCCCTGTCACCACAAATCACCCTCCGGACGATCTCTCAGTACAACTCCTCAACTGAGCAGTGGGGATCAAGCGCTCGCCTTCGGTACACATACAGACCCGGCAGTGACGTCTACCTCGTGTATGATGAGGTCAGGCGTGATCCGACAGACCCTACCGGCCTACTCGAGTTCAGAGATCAGCGACTCATGTTGAAGGTGACTCACCTGCTGTCACGATAGGACCTCACACTATCTGCGCAGGTGCCGGTCAAACCATTCGACCATGGCTTCCTGTGCACGCACCCTATCTACCGTCACGCGGAATCCATGATCCCCACCCGGTATGATAATTAGCTCCGATTCCACTCCTTCTCCCTGCAGTGCCTCGAACATTACCTCACTGTTTTGCACATTGACGAGCATGTCCGCGTCACCGTGGATCAGGAGGGTAGGAGGGTCGTCGGGGGAAGCGAAAAGAATCGGGGATATCGAAGCAGCTTTCTCTTCCGCAAAATCGAGGGCAGGAAAGCGTTTACTCGGACCCACTATCGCCCTCAGGTCCACGGGAGGGTAATAGGCGACAACAGCGGCCACTCGAGCCGCTGTGCGCAAAATTTCATCATTCGAACCCATCACGCCATCGTCTGACCCCAAACCGAGCATAAGCGAAAGGTGCCCTCCGGCACTTCCACCGAAAACTCCGAGGCGTTCTTCGTCGATACCCAGTTCTTCTGAGTGCAACCGTATGTATCGAAGTGCACGTCTAACGTCGGCCTCAGCTTCCGGCACCTTATACCTCGGTGCACTCCCGTGACGCACAGCTAGGACCGTAAGCCCCTTCTCCAGAAGGCCTCCGAAACTCCACGCGATAAGCCACTCAGGAGGGCTCCAGCGTGAGACCCAACCACCACTCACCATATACAGGACAGCCCCACCATGAGCGTTGGACGGACGAAACACATCGAACGTGAGCGCCATTCCGTCCTTGTGCCCGTAGACGACGTCAGGGGTCACATCAACATCCGCTTCTGATCCAGAGGTGATTTGCTGCCCGATCGCCAAATCAGGCAGCCCCAAGGCGATCGAAAGGAGTAAGAACCCCAGAATCCATGTCATTTTCACAATTTCATCTCCAAGCAGTACTCGATATGTCGCCATCCTTAACGGGAAGCCAGAGCGATCAACTCGGCTGGATGATCTGGTCCTGCCACTGCCACGACAATGTACTGGCGACCATCAGCCATATATGTCATTGGAACTCCTGTTGGGCGAGCTGGCAGTGGAATCTCCGCCACAATAGCACCTGTCCGTTTGTCGTGTGCCCGTAATATCGCGTCTCCACTCGTTACAAAAAGGAGGGTCTGGGTGACAATGGTGCTGCCACGAGCGGACGTTCCGGTTCTGGGGATTTCAATCCCAGCCAGCGCGGGATGATCCTTCACATACTCAGGTGTGTCACCGTTCGGCACCATCCAAAGATGTTCCCCTGTATTCAAGTCGATCGCCGTAACCCGCCCCCATGGCGGCTTTACCAACGGCAGACCCTGAGGACCCGGGAGCTGCCATCGCGCATCTACATAGTTCATATCAGAATTCTCAGGGTCCCTGAACAAGCCCCTCACAATAGGATTCGTGATAGACGGGACGTACAGAACTCCACTCTCTACATCAACAGCAGCACCTTCCCAGTTCGCTCCCCCGCCCTGGCCAGGCGTCTGGATAAGGCCCTTGGTTCCGTCTTCTGCCTGAGAGAGCGAAGGCGGAGTGAATAGGGGTCCAATCCTGTACTGCGAGGCAATCTCAAGAGCTTGGGCTTTGAGTTCAGGGGTGAAGTCAATCAGATCGTCTACTGAGAGACCTTGGAGGTCGAATGGTGCAGGCTTGGTCGGAAACGGCTGGGTAGGTGACGTGCGCTCACCGGGGATATCGCTTGAGGCCACCTCTCTCTCGGTAATCGGCCATACCGGCTCTCCGGTCACGCGATCAAAAACGTAGGCAAATGCCTGTTTGGTGACCTGGACTACGGTCTTGAGCGGCCTGCCACCAACTTCAACATCAACCAGAATTGGGGGGGCCGGATTGTCGTAGTCCCAAATTCCGTGATGAACCATTTGGTAATGCCAGATCCTCTCCCCAGTTCGAACATCTAAACAGACCAGACTCTGGGTGAAGAGGTTGTCACCTAGCCGATGGGCTCCATAGTAATCACCTGTACCCGCTTCTGTCGGTAGGTACACATACCCGAGTTCATCATCCACCGAGAAGGGAGCCCATACTCCGGCGTTGCCGGTGTAACTCCAGGAATCTCCCTCCCAGGTCTCGTTCCCGAACTCTCCCGGCTGTGGAATGGTGTGGAATATCCAGAGGCGCTCACCCGTCTTGGCATCGTAGCCACGGATAAAACCTGGGACATTCTCCTTACTCACCGGAGCCAAGCCCGTAAGCAGTGCCGCACCGACAACGACGACTCCATTAGATACGACAGGAGGTGAACTCGACCCGATCGCACCCTCTATAGGATCTACTGGACGATCGAGTCCTTTCTTGAGATCAACGATACCCGACTGTCCAAAGGTGGTTACGGGCTTACCTGTCTTAGCATCTAAGGCAACCAGGTGGTATCCAGGGGTGATCAGAAAAATCCTCTCGTCGGCCCCATCCTTCCAATATGAAACACCTCGACCTGAGTTCAGTCGCGGAGCATTTTCCCCACGCCTTCCTTCGTCCAACCGATACATCCACAGTGTTTCACCAGTTGTCGCATCTATAGCCACCGCGGCCCTTCTGTACCCAGCCGTAGCATAAAGGACGCCGTCAACCATGATCGGTGTGACCCTAGAGTTAAATTCTGGATCGGGACCGAAGTTTCGAGCCTGCCATCGCCAAGCAATCTCAAGCTCTCCAACATTCTCACGGTTGATTGCCGAAAGCGATGAATACTTGGTGCTGCCCCCGTCTGCTGAATAGGCCGGCCATTCTCCATCGGCCGCACCGGCTTGCCCAAGCACCGGTGCTGCACACGAGAGGGTAGCCATCAACACACCAAAATGCCGGGCCGCCTTTTGGGACCTAAGGACTACGAATCCGGGCCAGCAAAGCTTTTTGATCAGTTTCATCATAGGGCCAACATGCCCCCCAGAGGACTCTTCTGCCATCGCTCCTCTAACCGTAAGCTCCGTAGCTCAGTTCCATTAACGATTGCCTTGAAACCGAGAGAGCCCGTAATCTTCGCACTTCAGAATACGCAGTCAGGAGGAGTAACCATGAGGGCAAGGTGGCCAATCTATCTATGTGCTGCTCTGCTCGCGGTCGGTTCAGTCATAGAGCTCAGCGCCCAAACTCCCTCCACATTCATCGTTGAGAGCCCAACGATGCGGACGGGGGAAATGATGCCTCGTAAGTACTCCCCTGACGGACCGAATCTTTCGCCTCCCTTAACCTGGAGGGGGTTGCCGGCTGAAACCCGTCAGATAGCCGTAATATGCCAGGATCATGGAGCTGGGAACCCACCCCCTTGGGTGCACTGGATCATCTACAATATCCCTGGGACCGCTGCGGGATTGCCGGAGGGGATACCCTTTGAGTCCACTGACCCGATGCCTCAGGAAATCACCGGTGCCACACACGGCAACAATGGCTGGGGCCTGTCGATGTACCGAGGTCCAGCACCACCCAGGAATAGTGTTCATCATTACCACTTCGCCGTCTTCGCCCTGAATACTGAGCTGGACCTACCGCCAGGACTCACCCGAAGCGAACTCCTAGAAGCGATCGACGAGCACGTCATTGGGGAAGGACACATGATGCCGATCTATGAGCGACAGCCAGCGGACCAGGATACGATACCAAGCAACTCGATCCGTGGGTCATGGAATGACTAAGAATCCTCGAAAGAAGAGCCCCCTCGCTGATAGCACGGAGCAGACTGCTTCCAAGATCACGCGTCGAGATCTCCTCAAGGCCGCGGGGGCTGCAGGTGCTGCCGCTCTGATTCCTACTTCGCTTAAGGGAGCCTCCAGCGCAGCTACCCCCATCCTAGCTGGAGCTGTGCGAGGCAGTGCGTCCATGCCCCCTGGGGCGCCGCTAATAAATCTTACAGCCAGGGAAACCGAGATACTCGCGGCAATGGTCGACCGCTTGATCCCGTCGGATGAGCTTGGAATTGGGGCACTTGAAGCGGACGCTCTTGGATATATCGACCGCACCCTCAGTGAGCTTGGACCTGATTCTGTTGAGTCTTATCGCACGGGGCTTGCAGCGCTCGATAGATATAGTGAATACACTCGTGGTGCCCGGTTCATCGAGCTCTCGGAGCGAGATCAGGATTCCGCCCTCATCGACGTACAAACCGGAGGGGCTTCCGGTGCCGGAGTGGGCTTTATTGGTAGTTCAGGTTCGTTTTTCAATATGGTGAAAAGTCACACATGGCAAGGCACATTCGGGGACCCGCACTATGGTGGGAACCGAGAATTCGCGGGCTGGGACCTTATCGATTATCCGGGTGTTCGCATGCGCGTCACAGAGGAAGATCAGGAGCAGCTCGAAGCTGAAGAACTAGAACCGGAACGACGTTCAGCCTACGAGTTAGCCATGTTCCAGACCGGGCGACCCCGATGATCTACTCCTCCTGCCCAAAGGGGTGGTGACCGATGCCAAGGCAACTCAGGTCAACCGACGTTGTGATTGTTGGAATGGGCGCCGCCGGAGGCGTGGCTGCGCTGCCCTTGGCTGAAGCAGGACTGGATGTGGTGGGTCTCGAGGCGGGCACCTGGCTAGACCAACGTGACTTTGCACCTGACGAGATTCGTAACAACTACCGTGACTGGCCGATGCTCGTAAAGAAGTGTGAGAACGAGCGACCCACATCGAGAGCTACATCCGCGACCAACGCCAACCGTGTAGGTGGGCACCCAATGATGAATGCGGTTGGTGGAACCGCAGTCCACTATTGGGCGCAAAGTTGGCGCCTCAATCCTTGGGACTTCCAGGTTGTAAGCGAAACCACACGTCGTTACGGGCGGCCAAAGATCCCAGCGAATTCAACCGTTGAAGACTGGCCGTTTGGGTATGATGAACTCGAGCCCTACTACGACCGGGTCGAACGCGAGATCGGGGTATCAGGCCAGGCAGGCAACGTTGGCGGCAATATCGACCTGAAAGGGAATAGGTTCGAGGGGGCCCGGAAGCGACCCTACCCTATGCCCCCCCTGCGTTGGACGGGGTTTCTTGAAACGATGGCTGACGCTGCTCACTCACTCGGATGGCATCCCTTTCCAGGTCCCGCAGCAATCAACTCTGAGCGTTACGATGGCCGCGCCGGATGCGCCTACCATGGCTTTTGCTCCAAAGGTGGCTGCCCCGTCAACGCAAAGAATTCACCGCACCTGACTACAATTCCGAAAGCTCTCGACACTGGCAATCTACGGATCGTGACTCAAGCCCACGTAACAACGCTCCAAATGGATGGTGAGGGTCGGGTAACAGGTGTGAATTATGTGGTTGGAAACGAGGAGTACTTCCAGCCGACTAAGGTCGTACTACTGGCCTGCTACACGTACGAAAACGTGCGGCTGCTTCTGCTCTCCAAGTCGAGTGCTTATCCGGACGGTCTGTCGAATAATCACGGACAGGTCGGACGTCACTATTTCAGCCACCATCAAGGTGCAGCCGTTAGTGCACTCTTCCCGTTTGACCTCAAGTCTTGGTATGGACTCCCGGCTCAAGGCGTCGCGATTGATGACTGGGCCGATGATAACTTTGACCACGCAGGGCACGACTTTATCGGAGGTGGCAACCTCTGGGTGATGTCTGACCGGCGACCGATCTCAGCGGCAAGCATGAGCACCTACGGAAACGGACGGAACTGGGGCTCCGGATGGAAGCGGTTCATTCGGGACAATGCTGACCGTTCGCACTCGTCTTATATCCAAAAAACGACACTCCCTTACGAAGACAATTACCTCGATCTCGATCCTACGGTCACTGACGAACTCGGCCTCCCGGTGATTCGTATCACCGCTCAATTCAAGCAGAACGAACGTGCGATCGCTGAATTCACTCAGAATCGTATGGAGGAATGGTACCGGGAAGCGGGCGCTATAGAAGTTGTCCGGGGTGGGCTTGGTAACTCGATGGGCATCTCCACACACGCCTACGGAGGCACCCGCATGGGACATGATCCGGAGACGAATGTTGTTAATCCGCAGGGCTTTTCACATGAGGCTCCAAACCTAGGGATTCTTGGGGCCTCGGTGATGGGCACGAGCGGTGCACGAAATCCGACGCTTACGTCACAGGCGCTCGCTTGGCGCAGCGCGGCTCACCTCGTCGAAAACTGGGAAGACGTTTCGAGCTAACCTGTTCAAGGCGTCAATCGACTACGACACATGGGGCCGTGACACCTTCCCACGACTCATGTACAACTAGATCCCCCCGAATAGTTCTCCGAAGAAGTCCCCTTGATTCCAGGCGGGCCGTGCCGTTTCCTGAGCTATGATGTAGCCAGTCAAAAAGTTCACACGAGCATGCGCCGCACCTGATTCAAAATCGAAGCCTTGGTCGACCTCATCAAAGGGTGTGTGATACAGGTTTTGGCGGAATGCCGTATTGATTGCTCCGCCATCCAGATTTGGATCTCCTGTCTCAAAACCGCTCTTGATGAACAGTGCTGGAATGCCTCGTCTTACAAAGCTGAAATGGTCACTCCGGATGAACAGGACCTGTTCGGGAATTGGGTCCGGACCGATCGCTAGTCCGAGATGTTCAGATGCGGCGCGGACCGGTGAAGCCAGGGTCGAGTGTTCAGCCCCATATGGAACAATGTCCCGTAGCGGATGAAAGAGGAACGGCATGTCCAAAGAGAAATTCGCTACCAAGCTCGACCTCGGCACCGTCGGATTCTCCACGAAATAGTCAGAGCCGAGCAGCCCCCACTCTTCTGCCGTCGCGATCAGAAACAGAACCGACCGCCGAGGTCTTGTTGGTAGACTCGTAAACGCTCGAGCGATCTCGAGGACGATCGATGTCCCCGAAGCATTGTCGTGGGCACCATTGTAGATGGCATCCCCGTCTACCTCCACCCCGATTCCAAAGTGATCGACATGGGCTACGTACACGACGTGCTCGTCGCGAAGCAGGGGGTCACTTCCCTCAAGGCGTGCTATAACGTTCCAGCTGTCGACCCTGCGGTGACTACTCGTTGTACCAATCGACACCCGTGTCGCTAGATCGAATGCCTGTGGTGTGCTTTCCGCTGCTGCGCTGAAAGCTTCTTCAATGGGCTGTGGTGCTCCCGCAAAAAGCGCGCGGGCCGCGGGGTGGTTGAGGGAGGCTGACCCCAGAATCGCCAGATTACCTCGGTTCGGATTCCCGTCATCGTCGAGCCATGCAAAGCTCCCGCGTTTCGAGCGCGCTAGATTGACCTCCCACCG
>Ga0066839_10000942_pt1 | contig 12413 bp, 7 predicted proteins | sample ETNtaG_10_FD_66733 | JGI IMG/M metagenome (GOLD analysis project Ga0066839, IMG submission 66733) | Marine microbial and viral communities from oxygen minimum zone, Eastern Pacific Ocean - ETNP201302SV82 | ecosystem: Environmental > Aquatic > Marine > Oceanic | place: Pacific Ocean: Eastern...
GCTAGGTAAAGCGTATCACCATCAAGGGTAATTCTGTTTAAGTGGGGTAAAATAGATTCAAGTTCTTGCTGATAGAAGTCTTCATCTTCTTTTCGAATATCTTCAAGGTATTCTTGATCCATTGGGTCAAGCAGACTGGCATGACGTTCTGCCGTCCACGTTTTTCCACCGTCTAAGGTTCGATAGAACAAGCCATAGGCACCTGTAGCAATCCCCTGCTTTTCATTGAAGAATAATACGTCTAGAAATGGGCGCTGAAGGTCAGGTTGGAAATTTTGTATCTCCCACGTTTCGCCTTTATCTGAAGAATGAAGAATGACAGCGTCGTGGCCCACTGCCCAAATATTATCGCCTACAACAGTTGTCGCTGTAAGCGTTGATTGTGTTGGTACGGCTTTTTGAGTAAATGCCTCACCATCCTCTGAAACTAACACGTGACCGCGTTCACCGACAATAACGACAAATGTATCAGCGTCTATGTCCAAAAGAACCGATTGCTCAACCAATGGTGCCATGAATGCTTCTTCGGCGATTGCAGTTGTAGAGTAATTAACTGCGAAAGTGGCGGCAATGCACGCTGCAATGGTTTTTTTCATAATTAACCATTCCCCCTATTTATAATTGTCTGCATACAAAAACGGCTGGCAATTGCCAACCGTTTGTTGTTTAAGGCGATTAGCGCATACCTTCTCGTCGTAACGCCTGAGGTGTGAATTCCACATCTCGTGGGCGTACGGTGAAGTCGTACATCTCTTCTTCGTTATCGAGGCCAATGGCCAGGTAACGACGAGAGTTCAAGTCATGGTACACATCCAGCGTAGACCACTGGGTAGGTACTTCATAATAGTTCACACCATACGCTACACCAACACGATAAAGTTCGCCACGATTATCATACATATCAGCAACTTGAATTTGCCAGCTATCTTCATCAATGAAGAATACACGCTTTTGATAAATATGACGGAAACCGTCTTTCAATGTGGCTTCTACTTCCCAAACGCGGTGTTTTTCCCAACGTGTTAGGTCTGGATTAACGTGATTTGGCTTTAAGATGTCATCGTACTTCGCATTATCTGAATGAAGTGCATAGTTGTTGTATGCAACGAACATTTCTTTCTTACCCACTAACTTCCAGTTGTAACGGTTTGGTGAGCCGTTAAACATATCAAAGTCATCGGTAGTACGAAGGCCATCAGCTGCAGTTCCAGGTGTATCATAAGCAATGTTTGGTGCTAGACGTACACGGCGCTGACCCGTGTTGTAGGTCCATGCTTTACGCGGCTCTTTTACTTGGTCAACTGTTTCATGTACAAGCAGCGCTGTACCCGCCAAACGAGCTGGCTTTGTTACTTTTTGTTTAAACATGAAAAGAACGTTTTCGTCAGTAAGCTTTTCTGGTGTAGCACCTTCCTCTGCGTACTTAATTAATAACTGCTCGTCAAAACCAATTACGTTGTAATCACCGCCAGTTGTTACTGCAGCTTGACCACCATTACGCTGAACCGCTTCACCGCGATAGCGAAGTATATGGTTCCAAATTGCTTCAAGACCATTTTGTGGGATTGGGAACGGAATACCAAGAACAGCCCCTTTAATTCCGTTACCGCCGTCTAATAGCTCCGCGCTAGTTGCATTTACCTTAGTTGCATCGTAGATAGCCTGGGGATTAGACGCAGAACGACGCGTTGGGTAAACCGGCATACGGAAGGTTTCAGGGTAAGCTTCGAAAAGCTTTTTCTGACCTTCAGATAGAAAGTCCGCATATTCTTTATAGTTTTGTGCCGTGATTTCAAATAGCACTTTATCTTCAGGGTACGGGTCTGGATGGTGATCACCCACTGTGTAGCCCGCTGGTGCTGAAGTTATACCGCCAGTCCACGCTGGGATACTGCCGTCTGCATTACCTGCTTTCATAGCGCCCAGTGGCGTCAATTCGTTACCTAGTTTATTGGCATCTGCGTCAGACACCTTTGCCATCGCGCTTGCACCTGACAGAGCAAGTGACAAAGCCGCAGCGATAATTCCTACTTTTCTAATCATAAATACCACTCTTAGATTGCATATTTGATGTTAAATGAAACGAAGTCTCTGTCTGATAGCGCATTAGTAGTACCAATACCGCCCCAGAAAGCGCTGTACGACGCTGTTGCTGACCACTTGCTTAGGTAGTCGAACGTCAATGAAATTGCAGCAGACTTAACATCTTCTGTGAAAAGGAATAGAGGGTCTGGTGTTGTACCCTCTACATCGTGAGAGAATGTTGCACGAGCACGTAAGTTAATTCCGGCCATGACGTCGTTGTAATCAGCGACAGCAAGTAAGCGGTAACCCCACGCATCGTCTGTAGCAAACGGGTTAGTCTCTGGTCCGTCTGATAGCGCTTGGTGTAAACCTTCACGACTATTGCCATTGATAGGCTCTAGTGACGGCGTACGTGCTGTACCAGGCGCATTTAAGCGAATTACGTTCGGATCTGGCATATCTACAACGTTCACATAACCTACTTCGCCTAATAGTACGAAGTTGTCAGAGCCAAATTTAGGGCCAAACACGTGTGAGGCAGTAAACTGCATTTGCCATGTATCAGAGAATAGATAACCTTCCGCTGTTTCGCCTGGGCCTACTGCTCTTCCGATATTGTTTAGCTGTGAAATACCTTCTAAATCTGGACGTAGCCCAGCATTCGCTAGCTGCTCTGGCATACCCATGTAAAGCAATTCAACATCATCGATTTGAAGCGGCTCATCTACACGGTAAGCAAATTCACCCGCAAGAGCCGTAGTACCGATGTTAGTGTTAAAGCTCATACCATAAAGTTTGATATCTTCTGGGTAGAAGAACTCTGACTGTGTAAATGCACCCAGTTCAGTGATGTTGTCGCGAGTAACGGTATTAGACGCTAGGAACGCGAGATCCGCGCCAATTCCTTCAGCAGTAAAATCGGATGTCTTACCTGAAATAAGCGGGCGTTGGCTGTGGTAATTGATGTGATAGAAACTAAACTCTGTTTCATTCAAATTCTCAGCAAACCACGTCAAGCGTAAACCGTATTGACCCTGATCGTCCGCGTCATTGTGCGCTTCGTCAGAAAAACCGCGGATAGCCACTTTGGTTGGATAAGCAAGGTAGGCTTGCGAAATGTCAGCTGGATTAGCGCCAGAGCGAAGCAAATCGCCATATCCGTTTAACGCAGTGAGAAGGTGATCTAAGTCGATGTCTGGGTTACCGCTGAAACCAAGCTGGATATTTTGGCGTTGACCGCCCTCACCTGCAAAGTCGTTGCCCGCGAAGTAGCTGCCAGAAACTGGAAGCCAGCTGCGCTGCCATTCGTACTGGTAATAACCAGAAATACTCACTGTGTCAGTCAAACCTAAAGACGCGTACACCATCCCTACTGGAAGGAATACTTCTTTAAGTTCTGCACCTGGAGCACGAGCTCGTGTTACATCAACAGGGTTCGTTGTGTTAATACCGTGCTGGATGAATGTACTTTCACCCCAACTGATCACCTGACGGCCTACACGAAGCGTAAGTGGTTTGTCGCCAATCCACCAGTCGCCATAGAAGAATGCGTCGTAAAGACGTACATCGGTACACAGTAGGTCTTCTGCTTCAGGGTCTTGACACAAGTCGTATTGGTTACCCGTTATTGGGTTAGAGTATGGACGGTCGCCGTCCATTTGCTCAAAGTCGTAGAACCAGAAACCACGGGCGAAGAAACCATAGTCGCCAAAATTGATATCTAATTCATGAGTACCTGAAATTTGCGTTGCAAACGCGTCACCTGGATCGTGTGCAAGGTTACCAAGGTCACCATTGGTGGAATAACCGCCATCTGCTAAACCCCACACGTCGCCACTTGGGTATAAAGGGTTGAAAGCTGCGTGATAACCGCTCCAGTCGAATTGAGGATGGTTACTGTTACCTATAAGGTCGTAATCTCTTGCCTCTGTTCGAATACTTGTAGCTAATGTAAATGTTGAATCTAAAGAAATACTTACATCACCCACTTGCCAATTCGCAGCGTGTGCTGGTACTGCAGCAGCACCTAGCAGTGAGAGAACTCCCGCTGCTACCGGTGATATCTTAAAAGCGCTAGGCCCGTTTTTCATATTTTTATACTCCCAAGTCGATGTGACTTAATACGTGACATCATGACCAACCATAACGATTAACAAAATCATTACATCATTTTGCCATAACCGCAAGAACTAATCCTACCAGTTAACAAAATTTACAACATTAGTCGTATCAAATAGTTATTGCTTTATTGTGAGTATAAAAGGCATTTATAATCTCGCAGGAAAAATGTACAGATTTGTTGTGATTTTGTATTTAATGCGCTTTTCAGGGGTGTGAGCGATATGTGAGCTTAACTAACCTAAACAAGGAAGCTGCACGAGAGAGGTTGTGAAATGAAAATGACGTGCATCATAAGTTCAAAGGCCCTACGCGAGCCTTTCAAAAGATTTAATTTTTTTATTGATATCAACGACCATCCTGAAACGGCCCTTTATACCCTGTGATGTTACAAACTGGCGAAGCCGGTTTGTAGGTACTTGTACACTAAGGCCTGACTCGCTAACCATAACAACATCAGGCATAGTTGGGGCATACAGCACCTCACATTGTTTGTAAGGTGCGTTTATTGAAAAGTAAAAGACAGCGTCAGTCGGGCTAATGCTTGTCATAAGCAAGGCTTTTACTTACTTTTTCGAACACGTCTTTACTTAAGCCTTTATGATTTAATAAACGCCCAAGCTGCTGTTTCATCAATACTTGATGTTCGTTTGCAAACCCTTGCCACTGCGTTAGTGGTGTTACAATTCGCGCTGCTACTTGCGGGTTAACTGCATCGAGCTTAAGCAAATAGTCGGTAACAAACTTATACCCACTGCCATCTAATGCATGGAACCTTTCGCTGTTATAAAAAGCAAAACTTCCAATAACAGAACGTACGCGATTCGGGTTACTCATTGCGAACTGCGGGTGTTCACAAAGCATGGTAATAGTGGCAAAAATATCGTCACGATTTTGCGTAGCGTGAAGCGCAAACCACTTGTCTAATACCAGTGGGTCGTGATTCCACGTTGCTTCAAATCGTGCCATTAGGGTATCAAATGTCGCGGAATTACAATGTTGAGCGCTTCTTAGAGCCCCTAGTGTATCGGTCATGTTATCTGCAGCATCAAACTGCGCGACAATAGCGCCTTCATGTTGAGGTAACCGTGCTAAGTGTGCAAGCACCACATTCTTGCAGCGACGTTGGTTTACTGCGTCTTGCGTGTAACTGTATGATGCTGCATCTATGTTGTTAAATACTTGCAATAATTCTTGCTCAAGCGCTTGTGCAAATTGATCACAAAATGCTTTTCGCGCTTTCGAAAGTGCAGAAACGTTAATGTTACTGCGGCTTTGACACAAGGTTTCAAATGACGGGATAACTAAGCACTCACCTAACAACTCAAGATTACTTTGCTCTTGTGCAATTGCTTGCTTGATGCCTTCCCAAATATCATTGCTAATCGCACAGCCTGGTGCATCTTCAATCTGTTTAATACAGCGGTCGTATAGGGTCTGCATTGCATCCCAACGATTAAACGGGTCTTTGGCATACTTAAAGATAGTGAGCAGTGATGCTGTATCAAGTGGGTTTTCGACTTTAGCCGGCGCAGAAAAATTACCCAACACCACAGGCGTTAATGAAGCATTTTCGGCATTTACGGTAAAACTCATCGAGGGCGCATTCAAAATTACCATGCCATTTTGAATCATCGACTCATTATCAGTGTATGTATTTCCTTCATCATCAATAATTTCAATGTTTACCGGAATATACAGCGATTCCTTTTCACTTTGATCGGACGTGGCGGGCGTATGTTGTGACAAGGTAAACGTATGGACAACGTCATCATTGTCATCGTTTTGAATTTTATGCTCGACAGAGATAACCGGTGTTCCGGACTGACTGTACCAACGTGCAAACTGGGTTAAATCTAAATCAGTAGCAGACTGCATAGCTGAAATAAAGTCGTCACATGTTACCGCTTGCCCATCATGGCGTTTAAAGTACTCATCCATTCCACGCCTAAAGCCATCTGGGCCTAAAAGCGTATGGAACATACGGATCACCTCAGCGCCTTTATCGTATACCGTAACCGTATAGAAGTTATTCATTTCAATCACTTCTTCGGGGCGGATAGGATGACTCATTGCGCTGGCGTCTTCAGCAAATTGGTGCTCTCGCATGACCCGCACATGTTTAATGCGATTACTAAGCGCTGATGTCATATCAGCACTGAACTGCTGGTCTCTAAATACCGTTAGCCCCTCTTTAAGACTTAGCTGAAACCAATCTCTGCAGGTGACGCGGTTGCCTGTCCAATTATGGAAGTATTCGTGTGCAATCACAGATTCTACATTGAAAAAATCATCGTCTGTCGCGCTTTCTTGGTCGGCCAGAACAAATTTGCTATTAAAAACATTAAGCCCTTTGTTCTCCATTGCCCCCATATTAAAGAAGTCGACGGCCACTATCATGTAGATATCAAGGTCGTATTCTAGGCCAAAGACGTCTTCATCCCACTTCATCGCCCGTTTCAATGATTCTAAGGCGAACACTCCTTGAGACTTTTTACCTTTATCAACATAAAGCTCAAGGGCGACTTCTTTACCACTGCTTGTCGTATAACTATCGGTAAGTAAATCAAAATCACCGGCAACAAGCGCAAAAAGGTAACAAGGTTTTGGGTGGGGGTCGTGCCATTTAACAAAGTGGCTGCTCGCGTCAATATCTCCTTTGTCAACTGGGTTACCGTTGGCTAGCAGCATAGGAATAGATTTATCAGCTACTACAGTAACCGTATAAACTGACAAGACGTCTGGGCGGTCCATAAAATACGTAATACGACGAAAGCCTTCAGCTTCACATTGTGTGCAATATGCGCCGCCTGAAAGGTACAAGCCCTCGAGTGCTTTATTGTGCTCAGGAGCAATAGTTGTCGTAATGACTAACTCAAACGTATCGAGTTCGCTGTTAATACTTAGCGTATTGTCACCAAGGGTGTAAAATTCTTCAGATAAAGCTTCGCCATTAACGGCTATGGCATTAAGCTCTAGTCCGTCCCCATCTAGCACTAAGGGGGCGTTGTGCGCGCCGTTACGCGCGATGGCAAGGGTACTAACAACCTTAGTTTCGGTTGGGTGAAGCGTAATGTGTAGGTCAACTGTCGCTATTGAAAAAGCGGGCGGCTGATAATCCGCCCGGCGTTTAGCTTGAACTGACATAGATCCTCCTAAAAGAAAGCCTACGTGGATGTAATGGAACGTTTTTTTAAACGGTTTCTTTACTGTTTACTTCAACCGTAGGTGGTGTGATTCGTAAAATCTTAATACCTAAATACGCATAGATAATAGCAAGGATCGGATTGATAACGTTAAAGAAAGCATAAAACACGTAGTCAAACGGATTCACAAGCAATACGCTGTGCATATAAGCACCACACGTGTTCCATGGAATAAGTGGAGAGGTAAGCGTGCCGCCATCTTCAAGGCTACGAGACAAGTTGAGTTGATCTAAACCACGCTTTTTAAACTCTTCTTTGTACATACGCCCTGGCATAACAATAGATATATACTGGTCAGCAGTAACAAGGTTTGTACCAAAACAAGTAAGAATAGTACGGCTGACCATATCGCCCGCCGATTTTGCGCCAAGTAAAATAGCAGATACCGCGCGTTTAAGTAGGCCAACCCGTTCAAGTACTGCGCCAAAAGACATTGCGCAAATGATTAGCCAAATAGTATTAAGCATGGATGACATACCACCGCGAGACAGCAAGCTATTTAAGTTCTCGTCGGGTGTAGAAAAGCTTACGCCGTCAAAAAGCGTCGTCCACACGACTTTTAGTGCGCCAACATTGGCTGAGTCGTCGCTGCTTGCCATAGACATTACTACATCCCACTGAAATACCACTGCCCAAACACCGCCTAACAGCGCACCGATAAATACCGCAGGAAACGCAGGCATTTTTTTAATGGCAAGTGTAAGCAATACAACCAACGGAATAAGCAGGTGCCAACCTAGGTCGAAGGAGGCATTTAAAAGCTGCTGCATTTGTTCAATGCGCTCTGCCTTAGCTTCGCCTACTTCACTGAATCCTAAGATGGTAAATAAAACAAGCGCGATAACAAAGCTTGGGATAGTAGTCCAAAGCATATAGCGAATATGTTCAAACAAATCGGTTCCAGCTACTGCGGGTGCTAAGTTTGTTGTTTCTGACAACGGAGAAATCTTGTCGCCGAAATACGCACCAGAAACCACTGCGCCTGCGGTTATCGCCGCTGACATTTCCATACCTGCGGATACGCCCATTAGCGCGACACCGACGGTAGCTGCGGTAGTCCAAGAACTTCCAATACTCATCGCTACAACGGCACAAATTAAACATGCTGCGGCATAGAAAAAAGAGGGGTTAAGTAACTCTAAACCAAAATATATTAGGGTTGGAACCGTACCCGCTAGCATCCAAGTACCGATAAGTGACCCAACAGCAAGAAGAATTAAGCAGGCACCTAGGGACATAGAAATACCGTCAACAATGCCCTTTTCTATCGTTTTCCAGCTATAGCCATTTTTCATGCCAATAATAGCAGCTAAACCCATAGCGAGAAGAAGTGCAATTTGGTTCGGGCCGTAAGACGAGTTATCAGCGAAAAGGTACACTGCGCTTCCCATCATTACTATAAGAGCAAGTATAGGAAGAAGTGCATCGAGAAGTGACGGCGTTTTTAATTCTTTATTCGTCATTGTCGTTTTTAAAAACCTTATTATTGTATTTACAACGGGCTACGCGTGTTGAATTCATTGTACACCGAGGGTTAAAACACCGAGCGATAGAACATCAACGCTATGATTACTGGGCAAACAAAGCGCACATACCACGGCCAGATTTTCCAAAAGATGCTGTGCTCAGCAAACTGATCGCCTTGCTTTAGTTCTTCTAATATTGCGTCTCGTCTCCATACCCACCCTGCAAATATGCAAAGCGCTAACCCTAGTAAGGGTTGGCTGTACTCGGTGGTAAGCGCAATAACAAAGCCAAACAGCAATTCAAAATTAAGAATAATGACGCAGCTTAAAATGAAGATAATGGTGGCCATCAGCAACACGGCTTTTTTGCGTTTTAAGCCTTTGCTTTCCACCATATAGGCGACCGGGACTTCTAGCATCGATATTGACGACGTGACCGCAGCAATGGCCATGAGTGCAAAAAACGTAAAGGCTACAAACAGACCGACAGTGCCAATGGTTTCGAATAAGGCAGGCAGTACCTTGAAAATAAGTGAGTCACCTTGAATTAACGCACCTTCTGGCGTAAAGATTTCCACACCGTTATTTAAAGCGACGTACATAGCGGGAATAATTAGCATACCTGCAATAACTGCCACGCCAATATCAACCAAGGCTACAGATGCACCAATGGTGGGTAAGTTTTCTTTTTTGCTTAAATACGAGCCGTAAACCAACATAGTGCCCACGCCTAAGGACATGGAAAAGAACGCCTGCCCCATGGCGTTGATAAGTAACTCTGGGTCTAACACGCGTGAAAAGTCGGGCACTAAATAGGCCGCCCAGCCTTCTGAAGCACCGGGTTGCAAACTTACATATACAATCAACGCAAGAATGAGAATAACCAAGGTGGGCATTAGTCGAACCGACCACTTCTCTATACCTGCTTTTACCCCACCCACAACAATAAATGCGGTTAAGCTCATGAAAAGAAAGCAAAATAAAATGTTACGCGTAACCGAAGAGGTAAGCAGCCAGTCACTTGCGCTAGATAGCCCGACAATATTGACTGCCGAGTCAGCGAAGTAAACCAGCATCCAACCGCCAACAATGGCATAAAAAGCAAGAATAAGTGAAACTGTAATACAGCCCCATATACCAGTCGCTCTACCAATGAAGTTACCGGATATTTTGCCTAAGGCATCAACCATGTTAGAACGTGAGCTGCGCCCTATTATAAGCTCAGCCATTAGAACGGGGTATGCAAGTACGAATGCGAGAAGTAAGTAGACGAGGACAAACGCTGCACCACCGTTGCTCGCTACCTTGGTGGGAAAACCCCAGATATTGCCGAGTCCAACTGCCGAGCCTGCCGCTGCTAGCACGAACCCAATTCTAGAGGAAAATTCGCCTCTGATAGCCATGTTATTTCCCTTTATTATTGTTTTAATAATTTATAGACACAAAAAAAGGGCTGGCCCTAGACCAGCCCTTTTTTCTAATCATTTAGTTTCTTGTTATTGCGTAACGGCCTGTTTCAATCATATCGAAAGTTATATTGGCCGCTTCATCTAAGAATGGGTCTAATTCTTCCATATCTTCAGGTAGGTCGTCCAATGTTGAGACCGTTTCCATTCCCATACGCTGTAAACGTTCGTTAGCACGAGCAAGCGATTTTTCTTCCGCTTCTTTTTTCTCTGCTTCACGTTCAGACTTAACTAATGAAATAAAATCTTTGTCTTTATTTTCTTTATATTCCTTGATGTCTTCATGAATATAAGAAAATTCAGGATCTTGCATAATACGCTTATTGTGTTTAGCAGTCAGCACATCTAGCGCCGCGGTGCCATCAGCAAAGGTAGTGTAATTTGCACGATTAATGCTATCCCACGGCAATGCATTTTCAGCCTGACTCTCGCCCCACTCTGCAGGTTCTACGGCAGATGGATAAAGGATATCTGGAATTACACCTTTGTGCTGCGTGCTTCCGCCATCAATGCGATAGAACTTAGCAATAGTAAATTGAACACTACCTAATGGATTATCGTACAGGTCGTAAATTTTGCCTAAGCCGCGATGTTGTTGCACCGTGCCCTTACCAAAGGTTTGTTCACCGACGATTAATGCTCTGTTGTAGTCTTGCATGGCAGCTGCAAATATTTCCGACGCAGAGGCGCTGTATCTATCAACAAGTACAGTTAGCGGACCGTCGTACGCAACTTCACCATCGGTATCGCGGTTTACGCTAACCTTACTTTGGCCATAACGAATTTGAACCACTGGCCCTTTTTCAATGAATAGACCTGTTAGCAGTGTAGCTTCGGTAAGTGACCCGCCACCATTACCGCGTAAATCAACAATTACCCCTTTAACATTTTGTGCTTTTAAGCTTTCTATTTCTTTTGCAACATCCATGCTTAGGTTGTTGTAAAAACTTGGGATAGTAATAACGCCAAGAGGCTCATCTGCGTGAGGGCCTGTTTCAGGGACGTAAACCTCAGACTTAGCAGCCCGATCTTCAAGTTTGATCTTATCGCGGGTAAGGCTTACAACTGACGTGGTTTTCGACTCGGTCGCCCCTTTTTCGACTTGAAGACGAACCGTACTACCTTTTGGCCCTTTTATAAGCTCAACCACTTCGTCCAAACGCCAGCCGATAACATCGACGAATTCTTCATCGTCTTGCGCTACACCAACAATTTTGTCTTCCGGCTTAATTGCACCTGACTCATCGGCAGGACCGCCTGGAACAACACTTTTAATAACGGTGTAGTCGTCTTCACTTTGTAACACCGCGCCTATTCCTTCGAAAGACAAGTTCATGTCCATCTGGAAACGTTCGGCATTGCGGGGAGATAAATAACTTGTGTGCGCTTCAATTGTGCGTGCAAAAGCGTTCATTGCCGTTTGGAAAACGTCTTCGCTTTTTGCTTGCTTTGTACGTTTAATGGCACGTGTATAGCGTTTAGTTAGAAGCGCTTTCGCTTCTTCCCATGTCTTGTCAGCAAGAATAAGATTCAGCGCATCGTATTTAACACGTTGACGCCAAATTTCATCTAGCTCGGCTTTATTCGCCGGCCACTCAGCGTCTTCTCTATCATAAAAGAACTTGTCTCCTTCTTTTTCGAAGTCGAACGGCCCTTTTTCTAATAAGTCTAACGCGAATTCATAGCGTTCTATACGGCGTTTTGCGCTTACATTGTACATGTCATAAGCGACTGACAGGTTGCCTTTACTCAGCGCATCATCGAATAGCGTGCGATATTTTTCAAAACTCACAACGTCAGATAACAGTAAAACTTGCTTATTGTGATCTAACGAATCGATAAAGCGCTGATAAACTCGTGCCGAGAGGACGTCATCCAACGCGATTTCCTTGTAATGCGCCCTAGTGAAGAGTGCGCTTACTCGCTTAGCCGCAACACTGTGCTGAGATTCCTGCTGCAAAATAGGAAGCTCGTCTACTTCTGGTGTTGACGTAACAGCACCTGCTCCTACCCCAACGGTAAGAAAAGCACTGGCGATGGAAATTCGAAGGATGTCTCTCATATTTACGACCTCTTGGAGCGTGCCAAACGTAAAGCGTCTGCGTTTACTTTAACTACCATGCCTGAGTCTA
>Ga0066839_10000948_pt1 | contig 12348 bp, 25 predicted proteins | sample ETNtaG_10_FD_66733 | JGI IMG/M metagenome (GOLD analysis project Ga0066839, IMG submission 66733) | Marine microbial and viral communities from oxygen minimum zone, Eastern Pacific Ocean - ETNP201302SV82 | ecosystem: Environmental > Aquatic > Marine > Oceanic | place: Pacific Ocean: Eastern...
GCCAATATATCGGTTAACGCGCTCGTGGCGGAATGGTAGACGCGCAACGTTGAGGTCGTTGTGGGATAATACCCGTGAGAGTTCGAGTCTCTCCGAGCGCACCAGAATGAAGCACGGGATGACACCGGAGACGAGGATGCCCCAGCCAAGGGATCTGTCGAGCCTCCGCTCACCGTGGGCCTGCGGGTCGATGTGGCAATCGATACCGTCCTGAGCAGGGCCGCTGGTTATCTAATAGGTGCCAGCATGAGACATGGTCGGATGGCCGCCGGGCACAGCCAAGGCCCTGCCCGGGTCTCGAACCGGCGCATGCCTCTCAAGGGGCGATGCGGCCGCTCAGCAGGCGAATGTCCCAAGGGACCACTTCGACCTGCCAATAGGCGCCGATCCCGCGGAGGGGTCGGCGCCTTTTTCATTGGGCTTCCTGTCTGGTCCGGCTTCAGGCCCGAACCAGTCAGGAGAGACCCATGCCTCAGGCCTCAGCCGCCCTTCGCGATAAGATCGTTGCCCGTTTCGGATCGATCGACGACGGCCCCGTCATCCGCGCCCTCGAGGAGGCGGGCTATAAGCCCACGAATGATTTCTGCTGGCGGCTTCGCCCCGGCCTCGCCTCGATCGACGAGATCCCGGAAGACGAGGCGGATCTCCTCTTCTTCCTGATCGAGGAGTGGGATTACGGCGGGGTGATTACACCCGAAGACGCCGATGCCGCTTCCCGCGAGACCACGGCGGGCTGAAGCCCGCCTGTCGGCCGCGCCCCGATGCTGGGGTGCGGCTTTTTCCTTGCGTGCCTTCGCACCCACTCTCTTGAGGCGCCCGGGGATGCCCCCGGCCGCGGGAGCAGGACCAGACCCCTGCCCCTCTCTTGACGCGAGGGGCAGTGCCCCGATCCTTCCAAATGGAGAAAGTCTCATGGCCATCCGTGTTCGTTTCGACATCACCTTGACTGTCACGCTCAAAGCAGACGGCTTCTTCAGCAAGCCCGAGGGCTTTCTCGACATCGCGCAGATCGTCTGCATCGATGGCTTCGCCAAGCACAACCCGCAGCTCAATACCCGCTACACCCTGATGGAGGGTGGTCGGGTTGCCTTCCACATGCTGTGGGATGTCGACCTTGCCGACGCGCCGGGCGCGCGTTTCGACGATCCCAACGATCATGTCACTCATCTCGAGATGCGCCTGGCCGCGCATTTCGGTGCCGAGATGGATGTGCAGATCTGGCGCAAGGCCGATCTGGACGAGGCGGTTGATCACACCGACATCGTCATGTTCCACAACGATGATTTCGGCCCAGAGGACTTCCCGGTCTTCCGCCCCGAGCCGCATGCCGACTGGGAGGAAGCCGATGAGGTCTGGCTCCAGGACGGCGTCTGGTTCTGGGCGATCTCCGAGGAGATGGCCAAAACCATCGCACTCGATCCCTTCGAGGGTCGCGGCCCCTCGGTCGGACCGGACCCGGAGGCGATCTACACGCCCTGGGAGGACGACTTCCTCGAACGCGACCGTGCGACCAAGGCCCGCAACGCCGAGATCCTCGCGCGTCTTGCCGGCCGCTGCGTCGCCGCCTGAGGGCGAGGCCGCCTGAGATCGCGGCCTGTTCCCAATCAGGGGCGCATCCGGGAGACCGGGTGCGCCTTTTTCACAAGGAGATACCCCATGCCCGCCTTCGACTTCACTCCGCTGGCCTTCGGCCTTGGTGCCGCGACATTTTCCGCCTTCGCGGTCGCCTGCGTCACAACCACCGACGGGCGCAGCTTCATCCGTGTCTTCAGCCGCGTTGCCGGGATCTGCGGCGGTGCAGTGACCCTTTCGGGCCTGGCGGCCTGGGTCGCCTGGGGTATCTATTTCAGCTGATGGTGAAGACTCCATTCCTTCGTTCGCACCCACCTCATTGATGCGGTGATTGCGAAACGAGAGGACGAGAGATGATGAAACTGGACATGAGCAATGTGGATGTGAACGCCATGGGCGAGGAGGAGCTGCGCACCTTGTGCACGCAGCTCCTGGAGGAGCGCGGGCATGTCGGCGACCTGATGGTCGACCTCTACCATCCCGAGATGGGCTCGGAATGGATGGATGAGGGCGAAATCGGCCAGGCCGTGCTGCACGCCCAAGCCGATGCGCTGAACGAGGCGATGACGTTCATCGCGCCGCCCGAGGGGGCGAACGGCGATGGCGCCGTGGCATTGACGCTCGCGGTGCGCGCGCTCACCGCAAAGCGCGGTGCGCTAATCGATCGCGCGAACGAGGCCGCGCGAGCGCGCAAGCTGCGCCGCGCGACGATCAACTTCACCAAGGTGAAGGAAGAGGCAGAAGCAAGCTGAGGTCCGCAGGGTCCGCTCCGCATGGCGAGAGCGGGCCCCTCCGGTCCCTTAGAAAACAAACCCCCGGGAGAGACGGATGTTCACCAGCCAGATTTGCCCCACGAGCGGGGAAGCCACCATCGACAAAGACGGCCGCACCGTCGGCACGGCGAGCTTCGCCAATGCCGCCCAGCGCCGCCTCTTCGAGGAAGCTCTCGCGGCCGGCACGCGCCCCGCGCGCGCCGCCCAGGAGGCCGGGGCCATCTATCTGCCCGCCTGAACAGCCCCGAAAGACAGACATCCAGACAGCCAGGAAGACCCCAGCTCATGAACAACTTCGGCTCCTACATGCTGACCCACAACCCCAACAGGCCCGGCAACGCCAACAACGTCATGATCGTTGCCATGTCGCGCTCCCTTGAAGGCCATCAGGTGCTGACAGCCACCTGGGACGGCAGCGAGAACCCCAAGCCCGTCTTCTTCGGCTCGGATGAGATGATGACCCTCACCCCCGAAGAGAGCGCAGCACGCGACACGATGATCGGCGCTCTTACCCTTGCGGATGAAGAAGACGCGCGTTTCCAGCGCCTCATCAAGGAGAGCCGGGAAGAGGGTTTCGCCGAAGGACGCGCCGAGGCGATTGCCGAAGCCAAGGTGAAAGCCTCATCTTCACTGCGCAGCTTGTTCATCGTGGCAGCCCTTGGCTGGAGCGCGGCTGCTCTCCTCTACGCCACTACCTTTCTCGCCTGAAGGCGCTCCCCCGGAATAGCAGACAGGAGACGGCCCATGTCCCTCTACAAGCCCGAAGAGATCAGTAAGCTCCATTCCCGTGTCATGAAGCGGCCGGATGGTGGCTGGGTGATGATCACCGAGTGGGACGGCGCCGATGACCCGTCCGCCATATTCTTCGGCTCGGATGAGATGATGACCCTCACCCCCGAGGAGACCGCGGCACGCGATGCGATGGTGGCCGGGCTCTCTGTGCGCGAACGTGAGGCCCTCACCAAGGAACTGAGCGAGCAGGCCGACGCGCAGATCAAGGCCCGAACGAAAGCTGCACAGCGCGGCTGGCTCATCTTCTCGGCCATCGGCTGGGCGCTCGTGGCCCTCCTCTACGCCATCCACCCGCTGGGCTGAGGCTCCGCCGCGCCTCGCAACCGTCCGCTTCCAACCCGATCAGGAGATCCTCATGTCGCACAGAACCGCACCGCTCTATGTCCAGCCCCTGAACAAGGCGCAGGAAGGCCCCTATACGCTGGCCCAGGCGCTGATCGCAGCCAAGGGGCATCACTACATCTCCGACAGTGAGATCGAACGGATGTCTTCGGACTACGAGGGTGGTGGCACCGGGCCCTGGCACTTCTCCTATGGGTTTGCCTCCACGACGATCACCGTAGGTGCAATGGCCACCGGTGGCACGACCGCCCCCTCCAAGGCCTCGACCATCGAGGTGATGGATGCCTATGAGACCACACGGGGGATCGTCTACGAGCTTGCCCGCGCCATCGGGCCTGACCGTGCAATGCGCCAGCTCAGGCTGCTGCTCGCTGCTACCTCCCAGGGTGCGCCCGATACAGGGATGGCCGATGCCGCCCTGTGGGAGATCGCCCGCATCGTCGAGTTCGACACTCGCGAGACTGTCTTGGCCGAGGCGAGCCTCGAGGCCATCCAGGAGACCATCGCGAGCTACGATGTCGAGATGCGCTTCGCCGGCAATCGCGCTGCCTAAGGCTTTCTTCCCCCCAAAGGGCGCAACTCTCCTCTCTCACCTTCTCAAAGCGCCCTGCAAGGCCGGTCTCCCCCATAGGTGAGGCCGACCTTTCTTCTTGGGGCTTCGCCCTTCCCCGTCAGGGCGGTGGAGCCTTTCCGAACCTGTCTGTCTTTCTTTCGAATGAGGACGCTACTTGGAGCGCCATGATTTTGCGCGCATTTTACGGGACCGCTTGGTTCAAAACTCTGAATTTCCCTAAATCCCGGTCTGACCCAAGACCAACCAACAGGAAATTCATCAATGAAATCACGCCCTCCAAGCACCGCCCGGGAAAGAGGTGCCAGCCTGGTAGAATTTGGACTTCTGGCCGGCCTCATCGCCGTCGTCTCGATCGGTGCCGTGCAAGGTGCCGGCCTTGAGGTTGCCGAAGTCTACTGCCGTGCGAGCAGTTCCCTCGATCGCGCGATGGGCGGGGAAGGCTACGGCTGCGAAGAATATTCCGATGTCGCGATCGCCCCTGGCGCGGGGAGCGGGAACAGTGGAAGCGGTGGTAGTGAACTCGATCCGGGTCGCGATACTGACTGGAGCGAGGCAGAAACCCCTGATGCCTTCGATTTCGAAGACTATTTCGGTGCCGAGCCCAGCACCATGATGACATCGAGTCCGATCACTCTTACGGGCTTTTCCGGCACGATCCCGGCATTCACATCGAACAATGGTTTCTTCTCGATCAACGGTGGCCCCTTCACCTCCGAAAGTGAAGTCTCCGCCGGCGACGCCATCAGGCTCCGGCGCGAAAGCCATCCGGATTATTCAGAAAACAGCGTCGTGATATTCCGTGCCGGCGGGGCTCAGGACGTCTGGTATATCCGCACTCATGGTGGTGATCAGACCCCGGACAACTTCGCCTTTACGGACGTAACGGGCGTGGCCCCTTACAGCACTGAATATTCCGAACCTTTCCGACTGTCAGGTGTCGATCAACCGATCAGCGCGACCGGTTCCAATTACGCCTGGTGGCAGATCCTCGACGAGGAGAGGAATGCTTGGAACGGGGTCGGCTACAACGCACTTGTGCATCCAGGTAGCGTGCTGCGCCTGAAAGCCTTTGCTCCTTACAAGCTGGACGATACAAGGACTGTCACCGCAACCCTTGGAGAACGCACAGCGGCCTGGAGTATCACGACGCAAGAAAACTATGACATGCCCGCATTCGCCTTTACGGATGTTACGGGGGTCGAAGGCACGGATACGATCTACAGCAACGAAGTTGTCATGTCCGGCCTGAGCACCCCGGCGCGCGTCACCTTCCCCAGCTCCAGCACTGCCCATTCAAGCGGCTTCGCGCTCCTGATCAATGACCTTCCACACCCCGCCTCCGGTGACGATACATATTGGGTGGAGAACGGCGATCGACTTCAGCTTTCAACGAATTTTCACCGCGATGATGCTTTCGATAGAACGGTCAGGCTCGGCGTCGAAATTTCCGGCACGACCGACCATTGGTCGGTAAGCACTGGAGACGGCATGAAGTCCGTCGCCATGGCTGATTTCGTAGATCTTACCGACGTCGAAATGCACGGTTGGTCCGAGCAAACCCGCACTGTTTCCGGATTTGACGGCATCGCTAAGGTCAGCACGCAGCAATCGGGTCTTGAGATTTACGTCAATGGAACCAGGAATGACGCTGCCGCCATTCGAGATGGGGATACTCTGACATTTCGTGGAAAATCCTCCTCCAGGCCCTCCACCGCCCAAGTCTACACCATCGAACTTGGCGATCGCACGCTCGATTGGTCGATCGAAACAGAAGCTCAGGTGCTGCCGGACGCCCATGGCATTGAGAGTGCCTACGCCGGCGAGGTCGACAGCTATGTGAAAGCCTACTTCACTCTCTCCGGGTCGAATTACACGTCCTATGTCAACATCGACACCGACGTCAGCACCACCGGCCTCGTTCGCGGCGGCAGCGGAAGCGACAATAAGACGTTCTACACGACAAACACAGATGGCTACGTGATGGTTCGGGTTCCCGAAGGCGGAACCACTGCGACCATGACGATCTCCGATACGGCTGATCCGGCTGACGCAACCATGACCAAGGTCTACACCTTCCAAGTCAATCCTCAATAACGCGAAGAGCGCGCGTCAGAAACCCTGCAAGGCGGCCCCTCCGAAAGGCGGGGCCGCTTCTTCATGCGCATACGAGAAGCTTCTGAAAGAGACGAGATCGAAAAACAGGGCCAGCGTGGCCGGTCCCATGAGTGAGACCGGGCCCCACAGCCCCCGAAGGAGAGGAAACACCATGTCGATGAGCATTTATGCCGGCCGCACCGTCGAGGACCCGAAGTTCGGCGAGATCATGAGCCCGGTGATCGATTTCTCGAAATGGAACGAGGAGATCGTGGCCGAAGACGCAGATGCGCGCGTCGATCGGGGTGAAAGCGCCTTCATTCCCAACCCCGACTACGTCGCGGATGCCGGCATGAACCTGTCGAACGCCAATGCCGAGATGCTGTTTGCGCAGCTGGGCTTTGCCATCGACAGCTCGGAGCCCGCTGATCTGCCGATCGACGAGGTTGGGCGCGCCGTGCTTCGAGGCCTGAACGGTCCGGCGGCCCGGCACACCGAGGAGACGCAGGTCGAGACCGGGAGTGGCGGCGCCACGATGGTCCACTGCGGTATCCCCGAGGGCTACATGGCGCAGCGGCTTTCCAGCCTCGCCGCGCTCATCGCCAAGGGCCGCAAGCTCGGCGCCACGCACATCGTGGTCGCCTGAGCCGGGCGGCTCTCGCAGCCGCCATTTTCGACCCATGTTCCTGCGACACCCAGCCAGAGGATCACCCCCATGCCCGTCACCGCAGAAGCCTACAAGATGATCGAGACGTTCTACGGCAAGACCTTCGCACGCCGGTTCTTCTTCATCTATTCGAGCGTCACCCATTACCAGCCGCGCCATGTCGGCTGAACCCGATACCGCAGCGATCGCGAAAGCCGACGACGCGTTCTCGCACGGCGGCACCTATCCGCCATCCAATGGCCAGGTCCGACGCAAGACATGCGCAAGCTGTGCCTTCGTGAAGAGCCCCGAGAGCGTCCGCCCCGCGGACGTCTCGATCGAGGCGCTCGAGCGGGCTACGGCCGATTACGACGATTTCCTCTGCCATTGCTTCGACGAGGAGGGGCGCGCTTTCACCTGTGCCGGTTGGGCGGCCCGGTTCGGTCCCGCGAAAGAGTGAACGAACAGCACCTCCTCCTTCTCGAAGGAGGTGCATTTCCTCACCTCTGCCCCGTGCCACAGGAGCCTTTGCCATGACGCTTTCCACTGATCTGCTTGTTGCCCACCAGTTCGACGGCGAGGGCGAGCCCCAGAACGATCTCTCCGTCGTAGACGGCTACGATCCCGATGTCGTTCTGGCCCAGCACCTCGTGCACGACTGCGACAAGCCGACATTCTGGGCGCTCTCCGTTCTGGCCGCCGCCGGGCGTCTCTGAGCGTCCACATTCAATCCCCACATCTCGCAAAGGAGTCCCCATGCGTCTTGTCATTCTCGAAAGCCCCTTCGCCGGCGATGTTGCAGCCAACACCGACTATGCGCGCGCCTGTCTGCGCGACAGCCTTGCGCGCGGCGAGGCGCCGATCGCCTCGCATCTGCTCTATACCCAGCCCGGCGTTCTCGATGACGACGTCCCCGAAGAGCGCGCTTGGGGGATCGATGCGGGCCTCGCCTGGCGGCGTGTCGCCGAGGGCTCCGTCGTCTACATCGACCGCGGAATCTCGACGGGCATGGAATACGGCATCAAGGCCGCGCGCGACGCGGGCCTGCCGGTTGAGTTTCGCAGCCTCGAGGGCGCCGAGCTGCCCGAGGCTGTCTGACCTTTCAGAGGAATCTCCAACCGGTCCGGGCTCAGCGCCCTGGCCGGTTTTTTTATGAGCAACTCCGCCTGAGGGATGTCCTGCCATTCCCTCCCCATTGATGTGGAGAGAATGGCGCGTTCATCGCGCGCCCGGAGATGAGAGGAAGAGAGAATGGATTTTTCGCAGAAAACTTATGCGCGTGCGGATCTTGAGGCGCAGGGCGCCATTTTTGAGTTCCGCGGGAAGAACTTCTTCCTGTCGAATTTCTTCGACAGCGTTGTGGAGATGTATGGCATTCGCTTCCCCACCGTGGAGCATGCCTTTGCCGCAGCAAAACTTGACCCCAACGGTGGGGTGCATGACCGCGACGCGGTCCTGAAGGAAATGCGCGACATCGCGCAGGAGCCGACGCCCGGCAAAGCCAAGGGGCGCGGCCGCCGTCGCACCTTCAACGGCAAGCCGTTTTTGCGCGACGGATGGGATGAGGGGGTGAAAGATAAGCTCATCCTTGAGCTTCTGCGACGCAAGTTCGCCGACCCGCTGCTTCGCGGCTGGCTCCTGGCGACCGGCGACGCGCTGCTCGTGGAAGGGAATGAGCACAGAGATCGCATCTGGGGCATGGTGATGGATGCCGACGGCATCTACCGCGGGCGCAACATGCTCGGTGAGATGTTGATGAAAGTGCGCAGCGAGCTGCGCGCCGCTCAGGCCGCCTGAGCGCAATTTCGACGCCGGAGGTGGGCTCTGCCCCGCCACCGGCTCGCCGCCGGATCTGCACGCCCGAATAACCCATTTCCCGCTCGCGGAGAGACCCTATGATCCCTCACACCAGAAATCCCTTTGCCGGATGGGTAGAGGCACTCGATGTGCTTCATGAAGACCGCCAGCAGGCCGCCCTTCACTCAGAGCCACAAAGCGCCTTCAGCCCCTCGGATCTGCTTCCGCATCAGGTGATGCAGATCGAGCAAATCCGGCGGATGACGGAGCGGCCAAGTCCCTGGCTCGCCCGGCCGATGGTCGCCCCATTGCGTGCAATCGACATCGATGCCGCACTGCTGGACTACCATCTGGCAGATCTGTTGCTCATGGAGGTGATGGAGCTTCTGGCCATGGAGTTCAGTGCGCCTGAGCCTGAGCCGCAAAGCTACCCCATCGCAAATCTACCCTACATCCTGCAACCTGACCCGGACCCCTTTCGTGTTCGACCGTCGCAGGCGCTCAACCGGAGACTGACATGCCGAACCTGACCCTCGAAAGCGTCGACGAATTCATCGCTGGCCTCAATATCCACGGAGACTACATCGATTGTCCGATCTGCGGACGGCCCATGTCGGTCTCGCAAAATGCGGAAGGCTCCGCCTTCTGGTCGCATTTCTATTCCAAGAAGCATGACGGCATGCGCCCGCTCGCCTCCGTCGAGGACGAACTGCGGTCGCTGATCGTGCGCACGGCGCGCGCCGCGAGGAAAGCCGAGCGCGCCGCTGAGGCTGCCGCCAAGAAGGCACGCGCCGAGGCGCGCGTGGCTGAAGATCGCAGGCTTCGGGCAAAACACACCGTGAGCGGCGCATTTCTCGACGGGATCGTCGAGGAAATGGAGTCGCTGATCTCGATGATGGAGCCCTACTACAGCCAGGCTGATGCCCATCGGGATGCCCAGGCCAAGATCGCCGAGATCCGCTCCATCTCCGGCGAGCCGATCGAGACATAGGCCGACGCGAGGGAAATCGAGGCGAGCCGTCTTTTTTGTCGAAAATCGATTTCTTCTCGCCGGCATTCCGCCCATCTTATCGGTGTCGGGGGCACAAAGCTCCGCGCTCCCGGCTCCTTTCGTAGTTGGGTGTGGGGCCGGCTCTCTCCGGGGCCGGCCTTCCCAAACCGAACCTTCCCAGAACTCTCTGACCTGCTGCGGCGCCCCCTTGGGCGAGCGCCGCCATCGTCGAGCCCGCTGGATTCGTGATTTCACCCACAAGGAGTTTTGGCATGTCTCTCTCTTCCGATCCGATCGAGATCCGGTCCATCGTCATCGACATCCAGCCCTCCGCCAGTCATCCGCGCGGTTGGATCGACTTTCGCATGCTGCTTGATTCCAAGCCCCTCGACGTGCCCGTGAGACCGGGGCAGAACCGGCTCTTGCGCATCGAAGGCAGCTGCTCTGCTCACGCACCAGGCGGGCTCGCGAGCCTTCTCGAGCAACCCCTTTCGGACAACGCGCCCCAGATCGGGATCGGATGGCGGCTCAACGACCGCGCACGCCGTGGCTTCTTTCGCCGACCCGGCTATACACCCGAGACTGTCGAAGCCTTTGAAGCCGGCATCGAGGGTCTTCTGTGCGACATCGAGGCTGCGCTGACATGAGTTCCGATTACGAGGCCAACCTTCCTTTCGCGCGACACATCCACAAGGGTCGCCTGTCGACCGCCATCAAGCGCGAGCACGAGGCCGTGCGGGGTGAGATCGAGAAGACAGGCACCGGCCGCAGGTGGTGGGCCTACCAGGGGCGCGACGTGCGCCCTTTCGTGGCCTACACCCGCTTTCAGGACCGACGCCTGACGATCGCCGTTATCGCCGGCGACCGCGCTCATACCGGGCGCATGACGAAGATCTGCCAGGCTCTCGAGCACTACGCCTATAGCCAGGAGCTTACGCTGAAGTTCGAGGCGGTTTTCAACAAGGGGCTCGAGGACTTTCTCAGGGCTCGCGGCTACCGCAGCGCCGACCCGAATGTATTCACCAGCCCTGATCTGATCTTCGATCCACGTAATCCCTGAAAGACAGGCAGGAAGAGGTCCCCGTCCGGCCCGGGCTGGCCCGCATTGCGCGGCCAGCACGGGTCGCACGGCTCCAGATAGATCAGATAGGTCCTCCCCGATGAAACTTGCTCTCCTCCCCGCTCCCGCCTTCACCTTCCGCCTGCCGTCCTTCAGCGCCTTCCGCGCCCGCGTGTCTCTGGCTGCGCGCCGCGCCCGCGTGGCCAAGGAGACCTACCGCGACCTGTCGCGCCTGTCGGATCGCGAACTCGAAGATATCGGCATCTCGCGCGGCGACATCTCGGGCGTCGCCCGCGAGGCCGGCTTCACCGTCAGCTGATCCAGACCGCCCGGCCCTTGTGGCCGGGCATCTCCCCGCAAATCCAACGGAGATCCCCATGAGTGTCGATCGCGAACTTGAGTTCATCGAACCCGAGGAAGGCCGCTGGTTCTACATCCTCGAAGATTGGAGCGCGCCCAAGAATGCCTGGGACTGGCATGAGCACGCCTCCTGCTACGGCCCCTTCGAGAGCCATGAGGCCGCCTGCTACCATCAATACAACATCTCCCGGATATCCACCGGTGGTTCGACCATCACCGATCATTCCTCATTCGAAATGACGCCGCTGCTCGGCCAGTTGATTGAAAGCGCCACGCTGGACACGGCGCACTGACAAGGAGACCGGAATGCCCCGCAAGATGAACAAACGCAAGAAAGCCCAGGCCGCCAAACGCGCCGAGGTTGCCGCAGCCGAGGCTCGCAAGCGCGGGCGCTTCCACCCCCGCAGCCCGGCCCACCAGCGCACGCAGGCGCAGCTCGATGCCCCTTCCCGGGGCGCGGAGATGGCCATGCTCGCCGGCCTGATGGCCCGCGAAGGTTTGCTCGACTAACCGGGAGACGATCATGACGAAAAAAGGTTTCCTCACCGGCCGCATCGGCTTCACGCCGCCGCGCGGTCGTGCTCCGAAACAGCCGATCCCGGGGCCTGATGCTTCAGTCCAGCGCGATCGTTCTCTCGAGCAGCTCGCAGTCAGGGCTCTGACTCGTCGCCGAGACCCTTCGGACAAGATCAAGAGCGACACCACAGAATAGGAGCCAGTCACCGTGAGCCTGCACAACGATCCTCAATACAACACCCCAGAGATCATCGCTCGCATGAAGGCGCACGGCATGGATGTCGATAAGCCAAGCATGCTGAGCGATGCCTTCCGCCTCGGCTACATGGCAGCACAGCCAGGCTGGAAACCCGGCCGGTGCGAAGGCTGCACATGCGAGTTCGGCGGCGCCGACTGCGCCGAGATCAAGAAATACACCCGAGAAACCACCTCCAGCTGAGGAGATCCCCATGCAGATCGAAAGCTACTTCGTATCCGACCCCGGCGGCCACTACCTGGCGCCGACCTACGACAGCATGACCGCCGCCCAAAAGGAGGCTGACACGCTCAATGCTGAGCGCGCCGAGGAGCGAGAGGCGGAGGGTAAATGCTCCATCACCTGCGAGAATTACGTCGTTGGCGCACATCTTGCCGATGGCACCTCGACTTTCGAGATCGGCTGAGCCGATCCAGGCTGACGTTCGATGCGAAGCGCCGCGCCCTAAAGGGGCCGGCGCTTTTTTCATGCCGGCTCCTGCCGGCCTCCTCATTGGTGAGGAGGCCCGGACAGGCCCCTCCAAAGAGAGAGGATCAGTTCACAATGAGTATTTCCGCAGCACTGAGCGCCATCGC